>VFQN01003715.1_pt1 | contig 21269 bp, 33 predicted proteins | sample 3512371 | NCBI WGS metagenome assembly VFQN01 (sample SAMN10412370, study PRJNA504923) | tailings metagenome | isolation source: Replicate 2 from Balatoc abandoned mine | place: Philippines: Itogon, Benguet | collected 2017-08-28
AATAGGTCTCCGATAATCCCATAACCCTTCTCCTGAAAAAAAAAAAAAAAAAAAAAAAAAACACCATGCTTGTAGGCCATGCAGGCCTGGCTCTCAGCGGAACTGACCAGCTTGGTCACGCCAAGCAGACGCCAAGCAGACGCCAAACAGACACCCCCCTGACTATCCCGCGTTCCCATGCACATATACATACCTGGAGCATGGACAGGCTCTATCATACTCCGTACCCTGACCCGGCCAAGTGTAGCCACACCACTTTGTCTGGTGTAACGCCAACCTTCTCGCAGTGCATACGTCTGCATGCCTTTCGCCTGGCCCACATCGTCCCCACCGCCCTTCCTTTATCCCCGCATCCGCATCCTTATCGCCTGGTGACTGTTTATACCGTCATGTCCCGCTACCACATGTCGCAAAGTCACTCCGGTCCCGTAACCACCTCACGCTTCACACGTAACCACTACTGCTGCTGCAGCGTGGCCATGGTGGGGTCGGCCCTGTGGTCCCACGTGCCCAGCGCCGCCGCCAGCTCCTGCAGCCCGCCGGCGGGCGCCCCTGCAGCCACCGCCGCTGGCACGTGGCCCCCCATGCTGCCGCTGGCCCGACGCTGCTGCTGCTGCTCCGCCCTGTGCTCCTGCTGCGCCTGCTGCACGCCCGAGATGCACAGCTGGGCAACGGCCTGCAGGGCAGCACACGGGTGGGGGCCGCAGGTGAGCGGGAGCATAGGTAAGGGGACGGAGGTTGGGAAGGGTGGGTGGTGCAGCATGCTCACAGCCACGTCCCCAGCGGCTCCAGCCCCACCTGCAGGTCCTTGAGCTCCTGCGCAAACGACTCCAGCGCCAGGTCGTCCTCGCCGCCGCTGCCGTACCCCACGCCGCCGCCGCCGCCGCCGCCGCCATGGCTGCCCGTCGCCCGCCGCTGCGCCTCCAGCTCAGCCTGCACGCCGGCCGCCTGTGAGTGAGGGGCAAAGCACCACTGACAGCATTTAGTTCGCAGTGTCATGACATAACAGCATGCGGAAGTACACAAGCATCCGTCTGTCACCCTCTCGCCAGGATGGAGCATAACCAGCACGCAGTCTGTGCCCTCGGGGCCCTGCCAGCAGCTGCCCACCTGCGCGGCGGCCATTCGCAGCTCCCGCAGCTGCTGGTCCAGATCGTTGGGACCATCACCGGCGCCAGCCGCAGCTGCGCCACTACCATACTGCTCCTCCGCCTCCTCCTCCGCGTGCGCCAAGGGCGGCGGCGCAAAGCCCGCGGCGGCGGCGATGCCGGCTGCTGCTGCGGCGAAGGACGACCCCGGGTGGTCGGGCTGGGCCTGGCCCAGGCTGAGGCGCACCGAGGCAGCGGTGTTGGCGCCGGGCTGGGCGTACAAGGAGGACGAGGCGCGGTTCAGGGCGCGGCCCTCCACGTGCCTGGGGGCGTCAGGTAATCAGTCGGGTGGGAAGCCAACACGCTGATAATACAATAACAGGGTGGAGAGGAAAGCACCTACGACTCACACTGGTACCAACACTGTGCACCATCGTAGGAGTCAATTGCACACAAGGTACGCGCCATCGCGGCTGTGGTTGACGTCACAGGTACACAGAGATGCCGGGGCGGACAGCCAGGAGCACGCGCTGCAGCCTGCACCGTTCCTTTCCCCACCTGCTGCTTGCGTTGAGCTGCGGCTGGAAGGTGCAGCCCTGCAGCCCCGCGGCCTCCTTCTCCCGCCGCAGCGCCTCCAGCCTCTCGTGCGTCTGCTCAGCGACCTGCGGAGCGGACGGGGCGGGTGTTACAGCGCAGTTTACAAACCGGCCCGAGCGGGCGCTGCACGTGGTAAAGCCGACAAGACAAAAGCGTAGCGATAGCATAACGGTACGTGGTCAGGGCCAGAAGGACAGCTGCCGCTTCACAAGGCGGGCCCCTTGCATGCAAGCAAGGTGCGCCTCCAACGCGTACATGGGTCTTGACATTTGCGAAAGGCCAATGAACCCTCGCCATATACCGCTGAGTGACTGATGGTGCGCCGTGCAGCAAGTCCCCGCACCTTGTGCAGCAGCTCGAAGGTGGCCACGTGGTCGGGCCGCAGCTTGGCGGCCAGCGCACGCGACTTTGCGTTGACGTGTGGCCGGTAGCTGTGCGCCGGGCCCTGCTTGGCGGAGGGCGAGGGGCACAGGTAGGAGCGCGGCCCGCGGCGCAGCGCCAGCGCCTCCTCCATCAGCGAGCCGAACATCTCCAGGCTCAGCGGAGGGCAGGGGCCGGCCAGCAACGTCGCAGGCGCGTCGCAGGCGGCGACGGTGCGGGGGGAGGGCTGCTGCTGCTGGGGGTCGTGGTTTTGTGCGGCTTGGGAGGTGGTGGTTGCAGCGGTGGCGGCGTCCTGGCCGTTGATGAGGGCGGCTGCGGCCTGCTCGGCAGGGCTGCAGGGACGGGACGCAAGGCAGGGAAAAGGACGTGTTAGCCGGCACGCCAGGCTTTAACGCAAGAAGCTCTACACAGCGTTTGCGCTCAGCTCTGCGCCCCCCGGTCAACAAGCTGCCACATTGCCGCTCGCCAGGTGCACCACAAGCACCACCCGGACCCTCCCGCCCCGCTGCCCAGTGCACTCACGTGAGCAGCATGCCGTTGGCGCGCGCCCACACCTCCGCCGCCGCCTCCACGTCCAGCAGCACCTCGGGGTCCAGGTCGTCCACGCGGGGGGAGCGCGCGGGGGGAGCCTGGGGCGCATGGCAGGTACAGAGAAAAGGACTTGCCAAGGAGACCTCGAGGACAGTAGAGCTGTTACAGACACCCCAGCGGCCTGTGACTTGGATGAGGTTCCTTGAGCACCCACCGCAGCCGCGCTTAAGTACCAGTGCACCTCGCCGCCCAGTGCTCAGTCCGCATCCCGTAGACCGGAGCAACGCCCGAGCCCAGGCCCACCTGCGGGTCCGCGTTTGCGGGAGACCTGCCCAGCACCGCCAGCAGGTCCAGGCTGCCGGCGCCCTCCTCGTCCAGGTACTCAAAGATCTGGCGGAAGCGCTTGGCCTTGAGCGAAGCGAACATGCGCTGGCTGGTGGCTGCGGACAGACGGTATACGGGGCGGTAGGGTCGGCAAGGGCAGTGCAACGCTGCAACCACGATACCGTACTTGGCACCTAGGCAGCGGACAGGGCGCCCAAGCCCGCAAGCCTGGGGAGCTTTAGAGGCAAGCCGTGGGCTCCAAGCCAGGACGGCGACCGTCGCCTCCACCCTACCCCTCAACCGAGTGCTGCCACAGCACCCGGCACCTACCCGTGGTGCGGCTGCGCGCCGCCTCCTCCGCCGCCGCGCGCCTCTCCGCCTCCACGCGCGCCTCCTTCCGCGCCTGCAGGTCCCGCGCGGCGGCGTACAGGTAGTCGCCCACGCCCTGGCCGCCGCGCCGCGCCGCCGCGTGGCCGCCCTTCGGCCCGCGGCCCGTCTCGGGGCGGTACAGCGGCTTGCCGGTGGCGGGGTCCACCGACCCGTGGTACAGCTGCCGGGCAGCCTCCAGCTTGGCCTGCGGGTCCAAATCACCGAGAGACGCAGGTCAGGGAAAGAATTTCAGGGCTGGATGGGGATTGGTGCAACCTGGTAAGGGCGATGAAAGCGGTACGGGAGCTGGAGCGCAAACAGCTGTGGTGGGTGCGACTGAGGTGGGCCTTGCGGCTCCTCACCTCCTTGCGCTCGGCCTCAGAGTACAGGCGGTCCACCACCGACATGGACAGCAGCGAGGCGGAGGAGGTGCCGGCGGGGCCACGGGCGTCGTCCCCGGCGCCTACACTCCCCGCCCCGCCCATGCCCATGCCCGGGCTGGAGCCGGAGCTGCCCCCGCGCTGCTGTTGCTGGCGCTGCTGCTGCAGCGCCTTGGCGGCCTTCTCCCAGCTGCGCCGCGCGTAGTCCCTGGACTTGGGGTCCTTGTTGACCTGCGGGAGGAGGACAGCAGTAGCGATGTTCGCTGTAACTGAAGCACGGGCTCAGTTGGGGCAGGGGGACAAGTAGTGGCGTTGCTGAGGCGCAGGGCTTAGTTGCCAAGTCTCTGGCATCTGCAGTAGGTGGGTCGGAAGGCTGAAGGTCATGCACCGGCTTGCTGGGATTTGCCATCATGCACGGGGAGTCAAGTTACCAACGCGTTTTCGGCCTCACCTGCGGCTGGAATGTAACGCCGTCGGGGTACCACTGCTGCGCCTCCTCAGCCCTGCACCAAGCGGAAAGAGCTAACCGTCATGACAAAGCGAGTACTGGAGCAGCCCGGCACGGTAAGGGCAGCAGAGCATGGGGCTAGACGTGATTTATTTCTTAGCAGACCGAGTGCAGCGGGAGAGACAACTTTTACCAGTATGCGGCACTGGTCTCGCTGAAGCAGGCCGCTGCACGGCGTGGCGGCTCCAGTTGACCGGTCCTAGGCACACTCACTTGCTCTGGCGGCGCAGCGCATCGGCGTACAGCTGCTCGTAGTGCGTGATGTTGAGCACCTGGCAGGAGCAGGGAGGGGTTGTTGCGTGGAGTTGCTAGTTAGGGCAGTTGCGACAAGGGAGGGAGTACGGGGGTTCTGGTCTTGGCCTGCGGTCATGTGAGCGAATACTGGTTCCCCGCACCTTGAGCGTCTCCGCCCGCTCGTTCATGAGCGTGTCGCTGTTCCTGTTGATGCGCGGCTTGAAGGTGCACTCGGCCACCTCGGCGGCCTTCTGCTGCTCGCGAAGCAGATCCAGGCGCTCCTGCACAGGGGTATGCGCCACGTCAGCGTAGGTGGGCGGGTCCAAGTCGTCAAAGAAGCAAAGCAGCACTGATAGCGAACCAGGCGGCCGCTGAAGTACGGCCCTGCCCGTTTAATTGCAAGCGGTAACTGCAAGCAAGCTGTCGTATGTTGCCCCGTCCCTCCAGGCCCCGCTCCGCACCAGCGTGGACTTGCGCACGCCGCGCACGTGCAGCCGCAGCCACTTCTCCTCCTCGCCGGCGGCCGCCGCACTGCCGTCCAGCGACAGGCCGCTCAGCGACAGCCCGCCCGCCATGCTGTCGCGCTCGCGCTGCTTGAGCTCCCAGGCCTTCTTGGTGATGGCGGGCGTGAAGGTGAGGCCCTCCAACTCGCGGTCCTCGCGCGCCTTGCGCTCGGCCTCGGCCTGCCGGGTGAGGGGTGGCGGTCATGGAGGAAATCGGCATCGACCGCTATGCATGTGTGGCAACTTGCGCTTTCGCAGGCCTTCTGCTCTGCGCCGGCCTGAGGGCACGCTGGCATACGGGGGTGCCAAACACCAAGAGGGGAAGACAGGCGGCAGATGCCCTCCTGAACTCAGCAGACAGTCCCATTCGCACTACAGGGGCCATTTGATGCCAATAGTGCCAACCCACCTTCTTAAGGCGAGACATGAGCGACTCCACGCCCTCCGTGTACAGCATCGTGCCGTAGTTGTCGTACATGCCCGTGTGCGACCTCCCCCGCATCATCTCCGCGCTTATCCACGACATGCGCGTGGCCTTGCCCGCCGCCAGCGTCGCCTCGTTCTCCGCCGCGGCGGCTCGGCGGCGCTCCTCCAGCCGCGACGCGCGGTCCTGCGCACCGGCGTACAGCCGGCTGTGCACCGTGCCGTCCCTGTGGTGCATGGGAACGGACACAGTCCGTGGTGTGTCAGCTGCCAACATACGCCACTTTCCTTGGACATCGTCTTTGCTCACATGCCGACATGGATCAGTCAGCCGACTGCCCTGGCGTACAGTACTGTACGGCCCGTTTTGATAGGCCCTTCCCAGCTCCAGACGTGAAGTACGTTACCCACCTCGGGCTAACGCTTGCCGTTGGCCCCGCCGGCTTCCCGCCAAAGGAGAACGCTCCCAGCGCCCCCGCGCCAATGCCGCTGGCGCCCGAGGAGCTGCGCTTGCTGGCCAGGCCGCTGCCTCCACTCCCCGCCAGCACCTCGGACGCGTTGACCCAGTGGTCCTTGGCGCCGCGCCGCGCGCCCGCCGCACTGTCGTCCAACAGCTTGGACGACAGCTGCTCGTACGCCCGGTCGTCCATTCCGGAGGCGAAGCTGTACGTCATGGCCTGCTTGCTGCCGCCATCGGCTGCGCTGGAGTTGCTGTACGTCTTGTTGTTTGCGGCTGGGCCGCCTGGGGTGAGCTGGGGGCTGGTGCTGCCGTAGGCTCCAGGCATGCGGGGAGACTCCGTGGGGAAGGGGCCCATGGGGATTGAGGGCGAAGGCGAAGGCCGGCCGTCGACGGACTGGCGGGCAGTTGAGAAAGAAAGCGGGGCCTGTTGTCACGCCTTATGGAGTGGTGGCATGTGCCTTGTGTACGTAGACCTCCCGTCCACCTCCCTTCCACACGAGGTTTACACCATATAGCTTCACACGGCAAGCTCAGTCCAATGTCTCGCAAGCAAGTTACGCGCGTCTTCGCATCCGCCCACCCTAGCCCGCCCGAGACTCACCGGCTTGAGGTCCGGCTCCCTTGAGCCCGCACCAGCTGCCGCTGCCGCCTGCGGCTCCTTTTCAGCCCCAGCCCCCACCGCAGCACCGGCGGCAGACGCTGCAGCTGCCGCGGCGGCCTTCCTGAGGTTGTCCTCCAAATGGCCGGTCAGCGGAGCAACGATGGCGGGCGGCAGACCGTGCCGGGTGCAGAAGGCACGTGCCACGTCGCTGGGGTCATCCCCACGCCGGACCTCGATGCGGTCGCTCCTGCCGCCGCCAATGTCCACCGTTGTGACCAGAAGCACGGGCTGCTGATGCTGCTTCTGGGATTGCGAGAGGCGGTCTGCCTCCTTTGACAGCGTGGTCGCCAGCCGTTTGGACGAGTCATCTGTGGTAGTTGTCGTGGGGGGTACGGGAGTGACATGCCAGAGGGATACGGTGCAGGTGCGCGTATCAGGTGGCATGATGAGGGCGCATGAAGTCAAGTGGTGGTCGTCGTTCTCATGCTTTGCTTGGGCTATGTGTGGCTGCCGCCACGGTATGGTGGGCAGAGAAGGGAGCTGGGGCACACCGGAACACTGCTTGCAAATGCCGTGAGCGGAACCAGGGGAGAAGCGGACCAGCGACAGCCGGAGTTACCACCCACTTGCCGAGGTCCCAGTTGGTGCCTGCGTGCCTTCCCGCCTTCCCCCTCGGCCTGGCTGCACGCCATGGACAGCAGTCTCTAGCTACATGCATCTTTAAACTGTACCACTTACCGCTGCCCAATGCGCCCGAAGCAACCGCAAGCTCTTGCACCATGCTAGGCAGGTTGTTGTGAGGTAGTGCGCCCTCCATAGCTTCCTAGGTCCACTAACAGAGCGCCTATTGTTGGTTGTTAGGAAAAGGGTGCATGGAAGGCGCGTTGGGGCTTGGAAAGGTCCGCAGGTTTAAAGGCAAGAAGAAATGGGAGGGCGGGGCACGAGCGCTATGTGACCAGGGTGTCCCTTGTCAGCCACTGCAAATAGTGTATATGCAGCTAATCATTCTCGCAGCACTGACAAGTCGCCCGCTAGTCGCCTAAACTGTACGCCAATTTGACTGTAGACGAGCAACCCATCTCTACGTCCCAAGCTTCCAGCTCGTTTTTGACAGATTCTACAAATTTCGTTCCACATGACAGTAAAGGTGCACGCGCGAGTGGCGTGGTTCACCTGCTGCAGCGCATTCGGCAGGAACGCGAGGACCGGGAGACAGCAGACAACTCAGAGCCCCTCACCTGCTTTGAGAAAAACCACCCCCCAATCGGGAGCTAGCAGCTCTGCAGGCTCCTTTGCGCGAGCTACGGGCTGCCCGCCCACAACAAGTGCTCCCAAACCCAAAGGGCCTCTCCGGGCACGCCTGATGTCGGCCGGTTACTTGCTGATCTATTGTGCGGCTCTCACAGTCCGTATAGCAGGCGGTGATAATGTGGGTCTGAAAGCGAGTACTACCATGTCTCCGGCCTAACCGGGCATTGCTTTCCTTACACGCGCACAAACCTATGTGCAGCCAGCAGTAAAACTGATACTTATTAAGCGCATGGCACCTGTGCCTTTGCACGTTATAATGCGCTACTGACTGCATTGCCGGCATGTGACGGGTGTGGGCCAACGGACAACCCCCGGGTCCCGGAGCACTTTTTCTCGACCCAAACACCCTATCCACCAGGCACCCTCCCTGCGTCCAATCAACCGTGTCACAGCAGCAGCTCTCGCCAGGTTCAACTGCCCGTTGCGCGGTTTATGGTGCAACTAAATCCAAAAGGAAGCCTTGTCAGGATGGATGGTATGGGGCTGGGAGCGTAGCCGTGCACCTGCTTTTTTTTTTCTGTGGAAAGGTTTACAGGTTTACCTGCTAGCCGCGTACTATCCGCCTTGGCGCTCAAGGTAAAGCATGCAGCATGCAAAGTCTGCGCTGGCGAACGGCAACCTTGCTTAAGCACCCAGACACTCCTTTTTTTTTCTCCTTTGCACTGGAAGAGTGGCACCGACGAGTGGGTAAGCATCAGGGGTAAGCATGCCCTACACACCCAATTCTTATTAAGCATTACAGTTGGGCCCGATAGCAGATGCACAATCAAACCTGGTATTCCGTTTGCCACTACTCACACAAGATCTACAAAGCTCCATGGGCCACTTGTCCTACTTTGCCCATGCCAACGACGTACGGCACTGCCTGCCTGCCACGATGCGTGGATGACGGCTTCAACCATCCGGGAGCGCCCGTGGGGAGCGCCCGGGCCGCGTGCTCCTCCGCGACAGTCGGCCCTGCGGTTCCCGCACGCCCCGCAGCCCTAGTGCACTGCTCCTCCCCTCCGGCGGCCTGACCACCCCCGCAGTGCTTCGCCCGCAGTAATGCGCCATGCTCTCTACTCCTAGGCGTACTCCTGCCATTTGCACGCACGACTGCCACGGTCCTGCCCTTGTCCCGCCCTTGGGGCGCGAGCCATGGCCGCCTTGCCAACCCAAGGCCCCGTGCTCCCCGCACGAAGCACCCGAAGGACAACGGCCCGCATCAACCACCCAGCCCGACGCCCAAGCGGCAACTGCTCCCGCCCACCGCCTCCGTGCCGGCCCCTGGCAAACCAGCAGCACCGCCGCCACACGCAAGGCCAGGCCCAACAAAGGAAGCGCACACACTGCATTCCGCCATGCCTGATTGCTGTAACCAGGGCCGAACGACAACAGAGAGCGCGCCTGGAACATCGATAACGCGATGTAGTGCTAGAGCCCGTGTCAGCCAGCATGTGTTGGCCTCCAACGTTGCTGTGGCCATAAATTGCTGCGCAGAACCCCCACTTCTCAAACTCAAGCGCAGCCACGTTGCTGTGCGTGTCCGCGTACCAGGCGAGCTCCTCCACCGCCAGGGCCTCCGTCGCCCAGTGTCTGTACGACAGGGTCAACAGCGCCTCACCTGCCGTACCGCGTACGGCAGCCAGGGCGCGCAGCGCGATTCCGGCAGCCGCAGAACTCCGCCGGGCCGCACTCGGCGTCCGAGTAGCAGGTGTTGAGCTGGTTGCAGCGGCACCTGGGTCGCTGGGTGCAGGGAGGGGAGGGTGTCGTGAGGGAAGGGGTGCTGAGGCATGCAGGCACACCTGCAGCGCTATGACAGCAGGGAAAGCTGTCGGCTTCACGGCTTCCGTCGTTCTCACTGACATGGCTTACATGACATATCAGCTCCTCGTAGGCTTAGTCGCGCAGTCTGGCAGAGGCTGCACGGCACACCGTGCTCGTCCACAACGGTGCACGGGCTTGATTTGGGACGATTCGCGAAAACTGACCCATGACAAGTTGTTATGCCGTGCACGTTCATATGACAGTTTGACTTATTCCCAGCCCTTGCGGCTCCCGCTGTGACAATGTGACACGCGCCTTTACTCGGCGCGTCACAACGTCCGGCACGCAACTCCAGGCACGTGGGGGGCCTCCCCCTGACCTCGACATGCTCCCTGACCCGCCGCCGCGGGGACAGCCCTCCGCTACCAAAAGCTCTCAAACCCCAAACCCCATGCCGCTCCACACCGTCATCAGGCAGAAGAATGAAGTGTGCATGTCCATGGTAGAGGCCTAGACCCCAGAGGTTGGCACGTCGAATCCCTGAAAGGCGCTGAAACGGCCTTGCAGGACCAGGGCGAATCATAGGATTGGGATAGACATTATAGCCCTCGGGCTCCGTGCTGGATAGCTTGCATCGCACAAGCAAGCATACTCCCTTTACAAGGCTCTCCTGCTCTCCTGCAGCCGAGGCGGTCACCTAGCCCAAGCACAACCCTGACCTGCTGTGCATGCAATTGCACCTGTACACTTGCGCATAGCGCTCTTGCAATATCACGGTACATGGACAGGTAACTGAGCGGCACAGCTTGTCCATGCAGGCGTCAAGTCCACGCCCCAGCCTAGCAGACTGTCAGCATCAATACAGTCACACCTCTGTCCCGCTGACGCAACGCTATAACCTCAAAAGGCAGTAACCGTTTATGCCCTCCACTACTACTGATTTTGACGTCGCTGGTGTTGCCTGTCCAGAGGACCCATGGTCGCATGAGTGCCACCCGGACACATCCAACGACGTCTATGTCCAGCAACAAGCCCACAGTCCATGACATTGCATGTTGCACTAATGTGGATCATGACGGTTACGCGGGTTACGCGGGATAAATGCGGGACCACATACAGCACACGCCTGCCAACGCGCACGACATCTGCCCCGAAGAATGCTACTTTACTTGCTCGTATCATGTGTCGTCGTGTCCACAAGCAGAGCTCTCGGACTACGTCCTACTACACTGTTGGGGCCCTGTCCTGCCTCGTGTCCTTAAGTCCAAGACCACCGCCACTGTCCTGCCCCACTATCCAACAATTCCTGTAGTACAAAACTGACTAGCTCCGTGCAGTTGGTTGTTACCGTATTTCGTGTTACCAACTGGGCAGGACATTTCCCGTTCTTGTAGTTGTTCTACACCCCGCCTATCCACAGCGACTGCAGTGGCAGCGCTCTGTACATTCTACCCTGCCCCACCTCAGACAAAACTGACTAGCCAAATAGGACCAACTGCTAGCCCTCCCAATCCACCTTGTTGGCGGCCAAGTGCAACAGACGCTGGCCGGATCACCGTGTCGTGGCAGGCGGCCGGCCCCGCAGCCCTGCGGCCTCAAGCCAGGCCGCTGCAGCACCTCCAAGCCCGTCGCACCCTACCCTCCAGGGCCACATACGCCAGCAGTGTCCATGTTCGGCCACGCCAGCCCGCACAGACCGTACCACGCACGCGCATGTGTCCGTGCCACGTGTCGGCGCTACATGCGCAGCAGCTCCCGCAGCGCCGCCACGTCCGTCACGGCGGGCGCGTCCCGCGGGTCGGCCAGCCCCAGGATGGCGTGCAGCGCGTAGCGCGCAGCGGCACGTGTCGTGGCGTGCTCCGGAACCAGGTGCACGCGCACCCAGCGGCCTTGCTCCGCCGCCGGAGATGCGGTGTCCGTGCGAAGTGGAGCCTCAGCGGGATGCGCAGCGTCGGCGCTGCCGGTGGTTGGGACGCTGGGAGAGGCCGCTGCCCCGTCTGCTTGGGTGGGCTCAGGGGCGTCGGTGTTGTCGTTGCCGCCAATAGCATCGGTGACGCCGCCGCTGCCGCCACGGCCGCTGCCAGCAGGTGATGGGCGTCTCTGGGCAGCCGTCGCGGACCCGTTGGCGCCCTGCTGCTGCTGCTGCTGCTGCTGCTCCCCGTGTGCTGCCACCGGGGCCAGCGCCTCCCCTCCGCCTGCGGCCTCGCTGTCACCCTCCACCTCCATCTCCACGTGCACCTGCACCACGCGATCAACACAAGCGCCGGAGTGGTGACTCGTCGACTGTGGCCGCTTGTACCTGAGCGCACAGCCAAGCGCAAGTCCAGACACCAAATACCTCGCCCAACCCGCCACCTCACGCTCCCCAGCACGCTCCACCCCCCACCCCCACCCCGCCCCACCTTGACCAACAGGCAGCCAACACGCCCCCATTCCACCTGGACAAACGGTATCCGAACACACTTGCACCAAACTCCCACCAACGTCCACCCGCCCCGCCGCACCTTGACCGCCAGCCGCCCCAGCACGCACTGCAGGCGGCCCGCGAAGGCCGGCAGCGCGTCCCGCCGCACCCTCTGCGCCACGTGGTAGGTGGAGGCGACCAGCGAGCCCAGCGAACCGCCCGGCAGCGCACGCGACACCTCCCGCAGCGCGTAGCGCACCTGCAGACAGCGTGATGCGGTGCGTGTTGCATAGCGTGGGTGGGCTTGGTGGCATTGATGGGGTAGTACGTGAGCAGATGCCTGATGTGGGCTTTCGAGGAACAGCAGGGTAATCGGTTCCAGTACGTCTCAGCTGTAGATGTAGGACAAGGGTGAGGTGGCGATGGCCAACGACTGCAACACCACGTTACGGCTACGGCTCCCTTGGGCTCCCCGCTGCCCAGACTCCCCAGGCACCATGACCGCCTAACGCTCGCCTTGCCCCCGTCCTGAGAGGAGGCTGGGCGTTGCCAACAGGCCGGGGCCCTTGCACCCGTCCACCAGCCCCGCACTACGCCTCCACTGCCCCTACCCCTACCCCTCTTCCTCCGCACCTCGTCCTGGAATTCGGGCGCGCGGCACTCCGGCCGGCCGCGCAGCACGCTGCACCCCCGCTGCACGTGGCTGTGCCACCCGGGCTCCACCTCCCACAGCAGCGCCCCGCTCTCCGCCGCCGCCGGCACTGTCCCTTCCGCCGTGCTGTGCAGACAGCCGTTGCCGTTGCTGTGGCTGTTCGTTCCGTTGGCCGCCTCTGCTGCTTCCGGTCCCACGCCTTTGCCAAGCTCTTCCACACCATCCTGAACCTGCTCCTCGGCATCTACGTCAACCAACCCACGCCCATTTGCGTTGCTGCCAACGTCCTCAACCACTGCACAGAGGCTGCCGCCATTGCACGCCGGCGGCTGTGCGACGAATGCGTGTCCGCCACGTGCCGGCGGCACGCCACCGTTCGTAGCGGTGTGCAGCTGGTCGGAAGGGACAGAGGCAGAGGTCCCCAGGCAGGGCAGCGACGGGGCTTGGGACAGGAGGCCGTTGGCGCTGATGGCGCCGGTGCTGCTGATGCTGGTGGTGGCGGCCAGAGCGGCGGACAGCGAGCCGTCGAGGGTCGGGGCTGGTTGGGAGGGGTGGCGGAGCGAGCGGGGCGAGGCGCGCCGCCACACCTGCAGGCGTGACAGGAGTGGCACGGACAGTGTTGAACCACCTACAATAGAAGGTAAAAAGGCTCTTTAGACTGCCCTCCGGGGCCCAGAGGGCTGAAAGGCGTTTTTTTAATGGCATTGGCGTTGCCAATGCTGTTAGCAATTCCTTTTAGCAGATGCCAATGGTTCAAGCTAAACGTATTGCTAGCCCTGACGAGCAAAAGAGGTTATTGTTCAAAAAATAAAAAGCAGTAAGGGTGAAGCAAATGCGTGTCGCACTGGCATGTACGCACCATGGAGCCGGCCGATGTGACGATGGCTGCTGGCGGCGGCAGGCCCAGCTGCGTGACACGGGCCAGCAGCGCCGGCAGCGTGCGCCGCGTGGTGAGCACCAGGCCGGACGCGCCGCCGCCCAGCAGGTGGTGCTCGGCATGACGGTGCTGTCCGTGTTGGTGGTGCAGGAGGAGGTGCTGCAGGCCATTGTGGTGGTGGTGGTGGTGGAAGGAGTGGTGGCGGCGGTGGCGGAACAGGCCGTTGGGGGTCATGAGGGCGGTAAGGTGCGGCCGGTGGAGGTCCAGATGGAGGTGGTGTGGGTGTGAGTGGTGGTGGTGCGGGGAGCCTGGGTGCTGGTGCTTGCCCGGGCTGGCGCGGAAGAGCGGGTTGTGGTGGACGCTGGACGGGGGCGTGTGGGGCGCTGCGTCGTCGGCGCAGTCATCCTCATGGGGGCTGCTCCCGGGGGGCAGTGCAGGCGAGGAGGCTGGGGATGCACCGTTTGCTGCGGCGGCAGCGGAGGGCCCCACGCCGCGCAGCCTGTGGGCTGTCGACGCCGACGGCATTGGAGTTGGGGCGCAAGCAGTAGGATGTCCTGCAGCGGCCAAGGCAACTGCGTCGAGAACGTGCGGCTGTCCGTTGCACGGCGGATCTGATATGCTGCTGATGCAAGCGCCAGGTCCGTACTCCGCTACGTCATGACGGCCGCCGTCAGAGCTGTACCCGTCGTGCGTGCTGCCCCTGCTGCTGCCGCTGTCGCCGTCGGCGCCCAAACCAACAGCAGCAGCAGCTGCAGCGGCCGCGGCAGCTGCTTCTATGGACCGGCGCAGGCGCCCTGCAGCCACACGCAGTAGGAGCACAGCAGCGTCAGCAGACGGCCGGGCCTCGAATGATAGGTGGAATCACACCGTCAGCGAGATTGCCTAGCGTGAAGGCAGCTGAGGACAGGCACGAAAACAGGTGAACAACATAAGCGCCACCCATGCAGAAACCCCTGTGCAGGTCCTTTTGCCTCCCAGTAACATGTTGCTGCTGCTACGCCTATAAACGCGTTTACGCGTTGCCTCGGGGCCTGTGGGGCCTGGGGCTGCCGCTTTCTTTCTCACGACCAAATTTCTTCACGACCAAGGAAACTGGCATTCCGACTCCGCACTTAATGTGATGCCCCAAGCCCTTTGGCCCGCGCACCCACCCGTTGCCCGCTTCCACTCCCTCCGCGGCAGCCGCCACACCAGGTCCAGGTCCAGCACCAGGTGCCCCGGCAGCGGCACCACCATGCCATCATCCTCCAGCTCCTCCTCCTGCTGCTGCTGCTGCTGCTCCTCGGGACCTGCGGCGCTGGCATCAGCCCCCCCTTGGACCTCTGCCACCGCTTCCGCGCTACCGCCACCCACACAGACGGCGGCCGTGCCGCGTCCCTCGTCCCCTCGCCCCTGCTCTTCCGCCCGCTGCGGCCCTGCACAGGGGGCGCCGCACGCCGGCAGCCCGTTGGCAGAGGCGCCATCAGCGGCATGCACCTTGGCATCGGGGTCGGCGGAGTGCCCGTCTAGCACCCCCTGCTCGCGCTCCTGCTGCAGCAGCTGCAGGAGCAGCGTAGGCACACCGCCCTGGTCCTCCTCCTGGTCCTCGTCCTCTGCCTCTTCCTCTTCGTCCCCATCACTCCTATCCTCGTGCCCCTCCGCCCCCGTCGCTGCACGGCCAACCGCGTTGTCCGCCTCTGCATGTGCACCGCCCATGCTACCCTCCCCTTGCCCCCCATCAGCCGGCTCCTTGCGCTCCACACCGTCTCCATGGCCACCGCCTGTCCCGTGCGCCGCCGGCATGCCAAGCATGAAGGGCGACGGCAGCGGCAACACCGCCGACTTCGTTGGAGCTACAATGCCGCCGCCGCTGCCGCCAGCCGCTGACGCGCCTCCAGGGAGCGGCAAGGAAGGCGCCCAGGCGGCACCCGCCCCCAGCGGCGCGCCCGCCACAAGCGGGTGCGTTGTCCGGGAGCCTTTAGACTCCGCCGACACCGCCCCCGCTGCCCCATCCAGCTCCCTAGCTAGGTCCCGCGGGCGCAGCGGCAGGGCGTCAAGTCCCTCGTCCGCACCACCGGCAGTCTGCTGCTGCTGCTGCTGCTGCTGCTGCTGCTGGCTGTGCCGCCCGGCCGCCTGACCGCTGCTGCCCCTGGTGCTGGCGCTGCTACTGCCAACGCTGCTGCGGGCACTGCTGCTGCTCTTGCTGTTCACGCTGGGCCCCGAGCCTTTGCCCTGTTGCTTCTGCCTGCGCTGCTGCTGCGTCCTGTCCGGCTGGTCGCCGCTGTGCTGCAGGGGGCTCAGCGCCAGGGCCAGGGGGGTGGGCAGCGCCCCTGCCAGCCGGCGACGGGGGCTACTGCCCGTCGGACTGACCTCGTCGCCGCCTGCCTCGGCTTCCGGTCCTTGCCTCACCTCCACTTCTACACCGATGCTAGGGCCCTTCCGTCCGGCCCCGCCATCGCTCGACGCGTTGCGGTGTGCCTGCTCGGCAGCGTGGCTGCCGTTTGCTTGCTGCTGCCGGGGGTCAACGTCCCCCGGGCCCTTTTCCGGGGAGCTCACCGACGAGGGGGAGTGCAGGATGGACGAACTGCACACCGAAACGAGCTGCGAGCCCTCCCCGTGCTCCCCAGCAGCACCCCCCATGCTCGCGCCCACGGAGGTTGACTGCAGCGCTGGGGAGTGGGGCGCAGAGCCGGCAGCAGACCCAGGGCCCCCCGTGACGTACGGCAGACCGGGCGCGCTTTGGCTGTGGGTCATGTGGGGCGAGGCGCCGGAGAAGCGGCCCGACAGGCGGGAGCCGATGCGGCGCATGGGGCTGGGGCCGGCGGACGGAGGCGCGGAGGCGGCGGCGGCGGCCTCCGCAGCCCTGCGCGCCGCCTCCACCCGTGCCTGCTGGTGCTTGGCCATGAGGCCACGGACGTGGCTGGAGGCCTGGCCCACGTTGGCGAGGAAGCTGCGGGAAGGGGGGGGCAGCAGGGAGGCGTCAGGGTGTGAGGCAGTAAAGGGCTTCTTTGCACAAGGAGCACTGGCCGCGGCTGCTGCGAGCAGAGATGGCCATACGTAAGCCGTCACAAGCTGTAGTGCGACACACCGCGTGTCGTCCCGCCTGGAGTGGAGAACGTGGTGGACCGGTACACTGTACGTGCCTTGGCGCTTTGAGCGAGAGAGCCGACGCGGGTAGCAGCCTACCTTTTGATGTTGTCGAAGAAAGTCCGGCCGTGCAGGAACGGCCAGTCGCGGTACTCGGGCGGCAGCGGGTCTCCCTTGGCCCCGCCGCCACCGCCGCCGCCGGCCCCGGCCCCAGGCCGCGCCGCCGCCGCCGCCGCGCCCTGCGGTCGCAGGTCTCGGTGCACGATGGCGGTGGCGGCGACGGCGGCGCCGAGGGCTCCCGTTGTGGGCGGCGGCGCCCGCAGCTCGCAGTGGAAAACCGCAGCCTCGCGGACGGCGGTGAGGGCCTCCTGTACGGCAACGCTGAAGGATGCATACTCGACGCGCCACCTGCAGGTGTACACGTTCGCAGCAGCCTCGACGTGTGTGCAACTTGTCTTGACACACCGTTGTAGCAACGGACTGCGAGAGAGCGGCAGACGCGCAGTGGTTCGCGGCACAAGTACTGCTGTGGTGAACTACGTTGTTCTTGCCCCTTCGGGGCAACGACGCCAGCCTTGACAAGCTGAGTGTTCGCCGTAGGCCGTATCGTAGCAACACCGTCGCTGAGGCTGCCATGCGTTTGGGTTATCGGTGCAGTATAGCAGCGCGACACGTCTTCACATACCTAGTCAGCAGCTCGGTCCACTCCGTCAGCAGGCGCTGCTCGGCGCTCGGGGGGCCCTGGACACCACCTTGGGAGGCCCGGGAGGCGACGGCGTCCGCCAACCCGCCAGGTGGCTGGCCGTCAGGGCTCCCGGGGGCGGAGGCTCCCGACTGGCCCTGCAGCTCGGCTTGCTTCTGCACGGCCAAAACAGGCGCACACGGCGATGCGTCAACTGCGCGCGGTCCTAGTTTGACAGGAGCGGGCCGGGACGTTGCACCTCCCCGCCAGGTCTCCCCTGCTCCCAGCTTCCGGCAGCAGGCCAGGTAGCTCCCTTACCTGCAGAGTGTCCAGGAAGCGTGCCACCCTGGCGAGCCCCTTGTCGTCCATCTCGGTCACGTCGTTGGACAGCACCTGGCAGGGGTGGGGCGGGGGCCGGTGGAAGCATCGCTACAAGGGTGGGGCACGCCCCTACGTACACGCCGATGGTCGACTGATGATGACTGCATGCAGACACATCGACATGAGAAATAAGCAGCTAGCTCGGCCGTACCTTGATGTCTACGGCCATAGCTGCCGTCACCTTCTCCTCCAGCGCCGCCAGGTCTGCCAGGTGGCGCCGGCCGCTGGGCCGCAGCAGCAGCGCCTCCACCACAATCTGTGCGTGGAACAAAGGCAGGGAGGGCACAGACGCAGATAGGGTAAAAGCCGGCATTGGATGTGGCACGCGGCCCGGAGTTGGGGAGAGGCGGGAGGTTTCAGGAGGAGGTGCCGGGCGCGCTGCCAGTTTCGGGTGACAGCACCCATGGAGTCAATGCAAAAACAAGATGCCCGGCTTGCGCCCATTCACAGCAGCGACCGTTCCTTGTCTCCTCTACGGTCTCCGCACCATAACCCACCACACAGCAAGGCCTTAGGCTAGAACGAGTAACATTGATAACACGGCGGCGCGCCAGCGCACATTCAGAAGTGACCTCTGTGTATCCCAGCGCCCTGGACCGCCGAGCCTTCAGCATTGCATTTGACCACAGCATGCCATGGAGTTGCGCTCCCACCTCCAGCAGCGACCACTGCGTGTCCCAGCTGCGCAGCTCGGCGAACTTGTTGAGCGAGGACAGCTTGAAGCCGGCGGCGGGGGGCGCGCCGCGGTGGCGGTTCACCTCGTTGCCCAGCGCCAGCAGCTCCTGCAGTGCGCAGGGAGAGAGGCAGACGTGCACACAGCGTTTGGGAGGTGTACCTTCATTGGTGCACTGCGAGTTGTTCACATGCAGCAGAAGCCAAACAGTAACATTTGCTCCTGGGGCATGAGAGGAGGACACGGAAAGACCACGTAATGCGACCGCAGCCACACGTGGTACGGCACAATCACACCGCAGTGCCAGCAGCAGCGTCTGGGCGCACACTTGGCCGTTCTGCACATGCGCTTGCACTGACATTTTGAGACAGGAGACCAGACCCAAGACCCCAGACGAGGCTTGCGCAACCCCCAGGTGAGGACATTACACGACGCCGGCAATGCAAATGCCTGAGCAAATGGACGCGACTCGCCCTTGCCGACCAGGCCAGTGCCGCACCTTGAGCAGGCGCCTCCACGCGTAACTGCCTGTGAGGCCCAGGCAGGCGTCCCGCACGGCGGCGGCCAGGCGGCGCTTCTTGGCCAGGTCCTCGTCAAAGTGGTGCCTGCAGGGTGGGGACGGAGCGCGCGCTTCGGTGAAGGCTTTCCAGCAGCCGACGGCGATGGTAGGGGAATTTACTAAACAGTTTGGAGCCTTGCACGGGGAGGAGGCGGAAGGTGAAGAACAGAGTTTTAGTAGCTTTCGGGTTGCTAGATGCGGCACATTGCATGTGTCCCCATGATCCCCGTTGGGCCGTGCCGAGCGTGAAGCTGAGCAAACGACCACACAACCGCTAGCCTAGCCTGCCTGCCTAGCCTCCTCTACCATCAGGACCCATCGTTACCTGATCTTGAGAACCTCTAGTCTGAGGCGCGCGTCCGGCACAGAGGCCAGCACGTGCACAAAACGCTCCGCTGCGGCCAGGCCTGGGGGTGGGGTAAGCAGGGAACAGGGTTTAACATTCTGGGGCTGCGAAAAAACGTAGCGGAGGGATCAGGTAAACTCATCAGCGGGTCTCGTCGGTTAGACTACGTGTTTCCAAACCTACAGGAGATCATCAGTCCATGAAGGGCGATTGGGCGCGAGTTGCAATTGGCGGCGTGGCGGAGAGGCCAAGAGCCGCCGAGGTCAGGAGGGCCGCAGCCAGGCCCGAGGTGTGGGTGAGCAGGGCTGTGCATACAGGCGGTGCGCCGAGGCGACCGGTAGCACCTAGCTGGATGGGTGGTGGGGACACCGATAGGCAGGTGCAAGGTGTGCGAGTTACGCACCCGACGGGTCGTTCTTCTCGCACCAGGCCTTGACCTTGGCCGCGTCGTCGGGCTTGGGGTAGCCGCCCAGGCACTGCGGAGGGCATGTCAGCGTGGACCATGGAAAACATGGTCAGCAGGGGCAATAAGTGGGTGCAGACAAAGGGCATCGTGGCGTTGCTCCATGAGACTCAACACCCAATTGTTGGACCCGGAGTAACCTCTGCACTACTTGATCCAGACTGCCATTAAAAAGTACCACAACGGCTGCAGGCAGCGAGGTTGTCGTGCATAGCAGCTGGGACCCACAGGAGAGAGCGCCGGGCGCCCCCAACAGTACGTGTGTGCCCCACCTGCAGCACTATGGTGGCGCTGAGCGCCCTGTGGTCCATGGCCTCCAGCGCGCGGCGCAGCTGCTCGGGCGTCAGCTGCGCCTTTGCAAACTTGATGAGGATGTTCTGCGCGGCGGACGGCTCCAGCAGGCACTGCTTGCCGTCTGCACGGTAGATAAAATAAGTGTGTTGGCACCTCGACGGGCTGTAAGAGAAGCCGGCCACCTTCTGTCTCTCGCCGCAGCTTCTGCCTTGTGCGTCGGCGCGCCCTCAATGCAGCCCTACCTGTGTTGCGCACGCGGACGCTGGCGGCCCCCGTCGCGCTCCGCACAAACAGCGCCAACTTGTCGTACTTGTCGTACAGGCCCATGCCGCCGGTGCCGCCGCCCGTAGAGGGCCTGTCGTACAAGCCGCTCGCGCTGCCTCCCCCGCTCGCAGCTGCTGCCCCGGCCGCCCCCGGCACTGGGGCCGCTGGCCCGCCGCGCAACGCGACAGGCGCAATGCCCTGCAGCACGCAGCATCCCGTGGCACGGCACAGCGTCCGATGTGTCCTCTTGCACCGCAGCTCCAAACCAACACGCGGGTAGCAAGGTAGGCCTGCGTCTGTTAAGCAGCACTGTGCCGTCGTGTGCTTCCCCAAAGTAGTAATGCGTGGATTGATATGTTCGTCAAAAGCAAATGCCAACTCAGTTTAGCACAGCTGCCGCCCGCACTCGCCTGCAGCAGCGGGCTGGCCCACACGGAGGGCCCCAGCAGCGCCCCGGCGGTTGCGGGGATGGGCTCCCAGTGCAGCACCTTGCGCTCCACCGCCCCCGCAACGCTGCGCCGCGGGCCTAGGCTGAGGCCACCGGCGGCCGCGTTGGCGGAGGAGGGCGTGGTGGCTGCGGGGACCAACCGGGGGCGGCAGGTGCAGCAGTGACAGGCTGGACACGCAATCTCATAGCATGGCAAGGCGTCGGTCTGCACTCGCAGCGGTGGTGCTGACCCGGGGGTCGCGTGTTCAGGCTAGGCAACGGCATGAGGGCTAATGGACCACCCGCAGCGTACCTTCGCTCTCGCTGGGCGTATCCCCGGGGGTGGACGACGCCGCCGGCCGCAGCGCCAGTAGGGGCAGCGGCGACGCGCCCGGGGGCAGCGGCGGCAGACCCGGCGGCGGCGGCGGCGGCGGTGCTCGCGCTTTCGCCGACCCAGGTGGGGGCGGCGGGCCCGGGGGCGGCGGCGGAGGGGTGCCGGGCGGGGCCTTGCGCCCGGGGGTGGCTGCAGGGGGGGGCGGAGGCCCCGGGGGCGGTGGGGGAGCAGGCGGGGAACGGCGAGCGCCGGGAGCACCGGGAGGCGGCGGCGGCGGGCCCGGTGGAGGCGGCGGTGGCGGCGCGCCACGCCGGGCAGGGGCAGGGACGATGCAGGGAGGGGGCGGCCGTGGGCGTGGAGGGGGCGGAGGTGGGGGGGCATTGGGTGCGGA
>VFQN01003716.1_pt1 | contig 21263 bp, 15 predicted proteins | sample 3512371 | NCBI WGS metagenome assembly VFQN01 (sample SAMN10412370, study PRJNA504923) | tailings metagenome | isolation source: Replicate 2 from Balatoc abandoned mine | place: Philippines: Itogon, Benguet | collected 2017-08-28
CGCCAAACCCCCTACTCCATGCACACCTTCCCGCCCCCCCAGGTCCGCGCCTCCACGCCTGGCCCCAACGGCGAGCAGTACGTGTGGTGGCAGTGCACCGTCAAGGGAGGGCGCGAGGGGAGAGACCTGGGCGCGGTGAGTGGTACGGGGGCTGGGAGGGCGGGGGCGGGCCGACCCTGGTGGTGGTGGGGCCACACGCCCACGCCGCAAATCCATCGCTTAGCTGCGTATGGCGTTTGTGCGGGCCGGGCAAGGGGTCCTGTGGCACACGGTTGATGTGGCAAGAGATTGTGCGTCTGGTGGGTGAACGTGCCTGCGCGTGGCCTTGGCACGTGGCGCGTTGTGCACGGCATGTGGACAGTGTAGCGCTGTTGGGCGTTCAGCCCGCAACATACCTCCCTGCCTTGCTCCGCCTGGGCCCGCCCTGGGCACGGCCCATCCTCTTGCTGCGTTGCTACTACCTGCATGTCGGTTGTGCTGACTGCGGCACCTGGCGGCACCCCGACTGGTGGAACCCTCTTGGCTAGCAGCATGAACTGGCATTGGACTTGGTCGTTTGACACACGGATCGACAGTTGCGCTCACCGTTGTTCCCAACCCCACTCCACCAGGTGGAGCTGGCTCGCGCGGTGGAGGCGCTGGGCGCAGGGGAGATCATGCTCAATTGCATCGACAACGACGGCGTGGGCAAGGTGGGCGGCTGAGGCTATGATGTGCCCATTTCCTGACAGGATTCGTAGATCAAACAAGGGCAATTGCAGTCAACTGCAAGCAGCTTCATCGACAACGACGACGGAGTGGGCAAGGTGGCGAAGGCGGGGGCTGTGTTGTGCCGGTTTGCCGGCAAAACGTACCGATATGCTTTGTAAGGATGAAACGCAAATAACTGCGGTCAACGGCACCGGCAACGTCTGAGTGGTGGGCATGGTGGACGGCGGGCCGGCGGCGGGGCGCTGTGTTGGTGGTGCGGCTCGGAGTGTAGGCGGGAATTGCTTGAAGCAAAGCGATAGTCAGGCGACACATGACAGAGTGCTGCAAGGGCTGTTTGCACACACTGCGACCTTTGCAAAGGGCTTGGCCCGCGTCCCGCCCCACCTCACCCAAACCCCATCGAACCCAACCCCAAGCCCCAGGGCTTCCACAAGGACCTGGTGGGCGCCTTGTTCCCAACCCCCGTCATCGCAAGCAGCATGTCGTGTGCAGCATGAGTCGTACCTCCTTGCTGCTCCGCTCCACCCCAAACCCCACCCTCTCAGGGCTTCGACCTGGACCTGGTGGGCGCCGTGTCGCGTGCCGTGACCATCCCCGTCATCGCCAGCAGCGGGGCGGGCGCGCCGGAGCACTTCTCGCAGGTGGGGTGGAGGGGCACGTGGCATTTGGCGGGACGGTGGGCAGGGTTCAGGGTGCCTTCGGCGGGTGCGCCGGAGCACTTCTCGCAGGTAGGAGGAGGGGTAGGGAGGACGTTGGGTGGGTCGGCGTGCGGGCATGTGGGGAGGGTTCAGGGTGCCTATCCGGGCTCGCGGGAGCGGGAGCGCCGCAGCACTTGTCGCAGGTGGGGGGTAACCGCGGAGCTAGGTAGGGGGTTTGTGGGCATGTGGAAAGGGCTCAGGGCAGGCTAGAGGAACCCTGCGCGGTGTGGGTGTTGCGGCGTGTGCACGTGGCATTATGGCGGGGGTGGGTTGCAGGGTGGGTGTGGAGGTGGGCGGTGATGCGCGAGCAGCCCTCGCAGGGATGCACCAGGACGCACGTTGTCAGCACAGCCTGGCGTGGGGAGGGATGGGGTCCTGCACCAGGCGGGGGCTACCGGGACGTGCATACGGGGGCAGGTTTGGCGCCGCAAGGAAAGGCAGGCCCACATACAGGCGGTGAGGTCGGTAGTAGGACGGTCTGAGCGCTGGACATGGCCTCCTTCGCCGCTCAAAGGGCCAGCTTGCGTTCAGCCGTGTGGGACTCATGCACACACTGTGGGGGGAAGAGGGGGGGTGCGCTCTGAGCCTGGCTTGGCCGGCGCATGAGCCGTCGCCCGTGCCCCTGCCCCCCGCCTGCTCGTACGCGCAACCGTGGCACGCCACCCTAACGGCCGTACACCCCGGCCCCCGCTGTTGCCCTTCCCCTCAACCCTCATTCCCCAACCCTTACCCTCCCAATCCTTCCTAACATGCACCCAGGTGTTCAGGAAGACGGGCGCTGCCGCCGCCCTGGCTGCCGGCATCTTCCACCGCCGGGAGGTGGCCATCCAGGTGGGGGGAGGGGCTGGGGGACAGGGGGGGGGGGGGGGCGATGTTTGGAAGGGAACGGGTGAGGGAGGCGGCGCGTGAGGCGTGGACAATGGAACAATGTGGACCATGGAGCAATGTGCGAAACTGTCAGTGGCCATGCCGGCTCAAGGGGTTGGCCGGCGGCGGGGGCTCGCCTGCTCAGCCGCTGCGCTTCACAAGCTAGCGCGTGCCTGTTACCCACGCCATGGGAGACCGTCCCTGCTCAGCCGTCCCACACCTTCCCGCCCATCTGCCCTCATGCGGCCCCCCTGCCCCTCCCCTCCCACCCCCACCCGCACCGCAGGACGTGAAGCAGCACCTGGTCAAGGAGGACATCCCTGCGCGCGCGTGAAGGAGGACATCCCTGCGCACACCTGAAGGAGGACACCCCCGCGCGCGCGTGAATGGGCATGTTGGCAGGCACGGTGTGCTTAAGCATTACACAGTGACGTGAGGAGGAGAGGGGACGACGCGTTGGCAGTATGTGCGGCTCTGGGTAGCCGGAGTTCGTGGTCTGCGGGTTTCAGGAAGTAGAGGCAGGCGGGCGCAGGGGAGCTGCCCTGGGAGGGCATGCTCGAAGGGGAGGCGGCCTGCAAGGCGCGGGACGGGAGGTGTGCAAGGTCGGAGGGGAAGGCCTTTGCCGGTGCGGAGTGTAGTTGTTGGTGCGTGAACTCTGAAGTGACGAGAGTCGGGGAGGGCGCGTGTTGCGGGGAGCTGTGACCAGGCCCGACGTGGTACCCAGACGCGGGAGAACTAGGTTAAAGAGACCTGCGTCATGCACGTGGACTTGACACTACCGTTGCGGCGGAGTGTACGGTGCATGCAACGGGGTGGCACGGGGTGGGGTGGTCCTATGCCTTTCCTGGAATTGCGCGCAAGGCCTTGGGGTTAGCATGGACGGGGCGAAGAGAACGAGTGCGTGCGCGCCGGGGGTGTGTCAGTTGCGTGGAGGACAAGTGGAGGCGCTGAGCCGACTTGGATCGGGGTGCTGGTGCTGCGCAGGGAAGATCCCCTGGCGCTGTCCTGTGATCCGTTTGTCTTGGGGCATGAGACATGGGCAGGAGGCGGTGTGTGGGTGCCCCTGTTCATGTCTTCTTGAAGTCTACGGTAATGGCTTTGGCCCGCAGATCAGCTTGCAATTTCATAATGACCTGACGATAACCTATACATAATGTAACAGGTTCTCAATGATGTACTTTTGCCCTTGAGTTGTGTGTGCAGCGTATGCGCTACCAGAGACTACCCTTATGCAGCTGCGGTGGACCTGCGGGCACCTTCGTAGTACAAGCAGCTGCTTCGACGTGACCCCGAGATAGCCGTGGATAGCCGGTGCCTGGCATGCGTGACCTGATCCCTTGGCCTGGCCAGCAGCGTGGGCTACGTGTAGTGCAACCGTTCGTGAAAGTGTTGGGGCCATGCCACCCGGAGCTCAGACTGACGCACAGAACAAGGCCAGGCACTGCAACCGCGGTGAGAGAATTTACACTAGGATCGTAGGATCCTTGATCACAAAACAGTGTCACGTTGTTGCCATCAACCTTGACGGCAGCGGCAACAACCTGTGCGTCGTGCTGTAATCTGCACTGGCAACGTGCCCAAGCGGACAGAGGAGGGCATGTGCAAGGGCAAGCGCACTGCAACCCCCACGCACCCCACACCCCCGGCACCATACCAAAGGCGCGTGCTACAAAATATCATCGGTTTTCTTCGCTGCACCCAACACCCGCGGCGCGAGATGCCTAATGCACTGCCAATACCCAAAGCATCTGCAAAGGCCACTCGACACCACCGGGCGACACTCCAACGGCTGGCAGGGGCAACACCGGGAAAACTGCCCCCTGACCAGCCTTTGCACCCCGTACTCCGGCCGGCTGCCCGCACCCCCAGACCCCAGGGTCCAAAACTGACCGATCCAGCTCCGTACTGACCGGCAGCGTTGACCGGGTCAATAGGGCCTCCAGGCCCCAACCCTCGGAAGCTGGACGGACACCGCCTCAGGCCTGGGCCCGACGCCCAATCCCAAGCCCCAAGAGCCCCAAACCCACGCCGTGGCCCAGGTGCTCCTAGCTCCAGCATCCAGCTCCGTCCAACGCTCGCGGGCAGAAGCTACGCAGCTGCTGCGGCTGATGCTGACCGCCAGAGCGGGACTAGACCGCCACGCAGCGCCTGCTCCGCTCCAATTGCTCCAGGTAAATCAGACAAGCCGTAGCTGATCATCCCGCCGCTAATCGCACTTAGCAGGCCGCTGCTGCACCCGCGCAACCGATGGAGACGCTTACACGCGCACGCCGTCGGGCAGCACGCGCTTCAGGACCTCAGCGGAGATCTTGTCGACCTGCAACAAGAAAGGAAAGGTTGATTTGGGCTTAAGTTCTTGGGTTGATAGTGTTCACACCTGCTGCTTTGCGATTGTCGATCATCGGCCACTTGCACGCCCAAGAACACCCGCCGAGGCGCTCACCTGGGCGTCCAGAGTCTTCATCATGCCAGCAGACTCCTTCTCCAGGGCAGCGATGGAGGCGTCCACCTCGGCCGTAATCTTAGCCTTAGCCTCAGCGTAGACCTTGTCCAGCTCCGCCTGCTTAGCGTTCTTCTTGGAGTTCACCATGGTGCTGACCTCGCTGCGGGCGGCCTTCAGGATGCCCTCAGCCTCAGAGATGAGCTTGTCCACATCGCCGGTGTTGTCCTTGACGGCGCCCAGCTTGGAGCGCAGCTCGTTGTCACGAGCGTCCAGGACCTTGCCAACGGGGGTGAACCAGGTCTTCTCCAGGAAGACCATCAGCAGCAGGAACTCGGTCGCCATGACGGGCAGGGTCAGGTTGAAGTCGAAAATCTTGCCGGCCTCAGCAGCGGCGGGCATGGCCAGCAGCGCGTTGGCAACGGCAATGGTCAGAGCAGGCTTGGCCAGCTGCTGCACCAGCTTGTTCTCCGAGGAGGCGCGGACCACCACCATGCGGGGGCGCGACACCTGGGCGCGAGCGGCGCGGACGCCGACGGCCTGCTGAGAGCGAGCGAGCAGGGCCATTTTTTACGTTGCCTGGGTGGGGTCAACGATCGGCGCGAGGGTGCAGAGAGTGTATCGGTCGCAGAGGCCTTGACACCACTACACTGCTTGCAGGGCCGTACGACGGCTTATCCCTGAAGCCAGCGGACAGCGCCGGGCTAGCCATGCGTATAACCTTTATTCTTTTCAAGCTATAGCAGTTTGAGTTCATACGCTTCGCAGCGCCTTTGTGCCCTTTCCGAAGAGTCTGGTCAGCTGCCCCCTCAGCCTCGCTGTCTTGAAAGGATTTGTTTCTCAACAGACAGGAGCATAATGGGATGGTAACAGTTAAGATTGCTTAGCTCCTCGCGACACCTACCTGACGCAGCGCATGCGGCAGCCTGCGGCATCCCTGCAACGAGCATCAGCCTGCAACGAGCAGGAGCCTTGGTATCAGTGAGCAGACCTGTGAGGATGGACTACGGACCGCAAGCCCGGACCCGCTCGAGTGAGCCTTGTCCCGTATGAGCACCCAGGCAGTGCAAACCATGAGTTTGTTCCGTATTGAGAGGGAGCAGAGGGCTTTCCTCTGTACTTCCGGACGAATGAGAGAGTTTTATTACGAGGGAGTTGGCAGGGGACGTCCAGGAGTGATGCTGCTGCTGGGGTGCTGCTGCTTAGCACCTTGCTCACGACGTCACGAGCCCGGGCAGGGTGTTTGACACGGCCCAGCAAATGGCAGGTTCGGACAACGCGGCCAGATAGCTCCCTACGTCCCTGTTGTAGCTGGCGGCTGAGCGGCGTGTGTAAGCTGCGTGCACCTTCGTGTGCGGTGTGGAGCAACACAAGGGATGCACTGGTAGACTGGCGTGGGGTGAACAGGGGGGCGCTGCTCGTACAGCTGTGCGACTGCCCTGGTGTCGGCAGCGCGTTGAACTGTGTGGTGGCCTGCCTGTGGCTCCTGTCTTACAGGCCGGGACTTTGAGGTGCGCGCGCCTGTGCGTGTGTTTCTGGGTCACTTGTCATGTGTGCAGCGCTGAAAATGTGAGGCCGTTCAGGGCAGGCAGCCCTGCGGGCCTCGGCCACCGCCTAGGTGCCTATCCATGGACACACGGCTGGCAACGGACGGTGTTGTCATGAGGGAGTGCCAGTGGGCACGGGCATTTAATATTCGCAGTGTTCAGGGGACTTGGGGGCCCACCTGCTGCTTGTGGTTTGAGCATTGTTCATGCGTGGTTCTGCGCGCCACATGGATGCGTGACTCGAGGTGCTCGGCACTCACACTTTGCGGGCGTACTGCTCCTCTGGTTGCATGGGTGTATGGTGTGGAGCTCCCTACTGGTGGGCCTCCGACTTCAGTAGGGAAGATGGTGCGTGGGGGTAAGCCTGGGCCTGGTGCTATGCAGTGCCGTGTCATGCCCACAAACCACTGCTTCAACATTGTGCTGTTCGCAGCACAGTGTTCAGCACTGGGCATGGCACATGCAAGCACGCAATTGGTCAGCAGCTCAGACTGGGCTGGGCCAAACCTTGTGTTGGGCAACCAGGATGAGGGCTCTTTCCGTTGAGGAGGTTGGTACGCCAGGCCCAGTTGTTGGCTTCCGGCACCCTTGAGGTTGTCGGAGATGCTGTGACAGGCCGGGACAGGGGACCGCTGGGCCGGGACATACGACGGCTGCTTGGATCGCAGACTGTCCCGCAAGTACCGTACTGCTATGTATGACACGCAGCGTGGACGGGCACGCGGACATGAGCAACGGCGTGCTGGCACAGGCAGTACGGCATTTGGTTCGCCGCACGGGGGTGCACCCACAGCGGTGGCTCCGTTGGGTGGCAATTCCGGTCGGGGTGTCGTACGACGCCAGCCACCCAAGGCCAGCAAGACATTTCAACCCGGCTAAACACAAAGCCGTGAAGTTGTAGAGCGGAACTTGGCGAACAAGACATTCCTCCCAATGTTACAGTTACAATTACAGACCCCAGTGGGGTACGTAAATGCCGTTGCATGCTGCCATGGCAGGCATAGGAGCGCAGCGGCCGTGGGCCCTGAGTGCACCAGGGTGCACAGCCCGTTAGCCCCTCATGGTGCAGACGTCAAAGAGACTCAGTACGGAAGGGGATGGAGATGTAGAGTTCAGATCCTAGGGGAGGCAGCAAGGTTGCAGCCCAAGGAGCGCAGGCCACCACGCAGTATCACTTCCGACATGTACACGGCGACCATACGCATGGCGACTTGGCAACTACTGTGCACCAGTGTGCACCACCAGGGCACCACAGGTGGCAGGGGATATAGCAGGTGCCCCCACACTGTCGGGCGAACAAGTCACAGCCAACAGCTGCCATACATCCAGGGTCGGGCACATGGCCTTGGCAGGGCAGCCACGGCCGTGTGTCGAATCTGCTGGCTGTTGTGCCATGAACGGTTGGTGGTGAGGTGGTCCAGTTGGCTATCAAGACCCCCTTTCCCAAGCGCCCTCCTTCACCCAATTCAAGACCTACCGTACTGGTGCAGCCGGTGGAACGGTACATTCGCGAAAGAATACAATTCTACGGCTTGATCATGCTAGGGTATAGTGTGGTCAGGACGTGTGGCTCTGATGCTGGGGAGCACCCGCAGCTCCGCTCCTCCAGCCGAGGGCACGTGTCAGTACGTGTTCACAAGTGGTTCGCCAGGGTAACGCGCCCCTCGCCCCGCTACGCTGCCCAGTGTTCCTTGCACAGTAGTGGAGAGTAACCTGCGAATATCCTCGATCGTGGCCACGCCCACGCAAAGCCAAGGAAACGCAGTGTAATGTGGGGACCGCGCGATGGCACTGACGATTCCACGGTAACGCGAGCAAGGCAAACAGCGCCTAAACGATGTTGCTATGCATGTCAATATGCATGTGCCATAGGTTTTGTGCGTGCTGACGTCATATGAGCGAAGCAACGCCGGCTAAGGAGACATCCTGCGCCGAAGCACATTCGTCGCGTAAGGACGCGAGCAACCTCACGAGGAGTTACAGCATTTAGACTCTTGTCTATCGTCAGACAGTCGTTTGCGTAATACTGTTACTCTCGGTAGAAACGCGGTAGAAACGCGCAACTGGGCCCCGAAACCACTGGCCGCCCGCCCCCGGTACCAACCGACTCGGGTTGATAAGCTCCAGAGGCCGCCCCAATTGGCAAACCGGAGCCATACCCAGCAACTCGGACGCACCTGAGCTGCACCACACACCTTGGTGCAGTTTTCCTTAATCAGGCTGCGAGCTTAGCGTAGACGACCGCACTGCCTGACCCATCGGCAGTTGCCTTCCTCTCTCGCGACTTGGTCCTACGCCCGAGATTGCATTAGACAGGGCAGCAAGTTCATCCTTGCAGCAACCCATTGCTCTCAAATAGCTGGGACTTTGCCCTTCTCCGTCGGGCAACCCGCAACTGCTTTCGCAGGTGAGCGCGCTAGCAGACCAGAGGCAACGCGCGAAACACAATAACTGCATCTAACTCGGTAACTTAAAGCATCAAATGTGGTGTCCGTCTGCTCTAGACTGGTCAGAAGCGCGAGTTGCAACGCCGCGATGGGCTCTCCAAAAACCGACCCAGGCTTGTCCGCTCACTTGCTCCCGCCCCCGCCTCTCTTCTCCCTTGCCCCTATGCAGGACGCCCCTTAGCAGAAAGCTGCTCCACACAGCTTTCTTACCCTAGGCTACAACAACCTCCTCTCCTCTCCACCTCCGAGCTTCACCTCTCCTTCTTCCACCACACACCCTTCACCCACAAAAACCAAATAACACCCACAATGGCCCACTCCTCCACCTGCCGCGGCTCCCGCGGCCTTATCCTGATCGCCCTCGCCGTCTCCTCCGCGGCGCTGCTCATGGCCGCCCTCCCTGCCGCCGTGGCAGCCGAGACTGTCCAACTGCGCGGCAGCCGTTCCCTCCTCGCCAACACCAGCCCCGTGCCCAAGCCGCTCTTCCCGCCCGGCTGCAACTGCGACCGCAAGCAGAAGAACTCGCCCTACCGCATGGAGATTGACAAGTCCGAGTCGTACCCCGTGGAGATCCCCACCGGCAAGGGCGGCTCGTACACGCTCAACCGCTACTGCTTCCGCGTCGACTACGAGTGGGGCTGCGACCCGCGCCAGAAGTGCTGCGGCAAGCTGGGCCTGCACAAGGTGGAGCTCGACGTTGGTGAGTGCATCTCATTAGCGTGTCTTACCAATTCAATGCCGGGCAGCATACCTGTCAATGCGAACAGACATCCCCATACGTTCGCCTGTTTCTGCTTCTGCTGTGCTCTCTACCTGACAGCTGCTGCTTACTGAGTACCGATACCGCACTGCCCCTGCACTGCCTCCCGTGGTCTGCCATGGTGACTTGTTGCCGTACCATACATGCTTTTTGCTTACCCCTCCCCTCCCCTCCCCTCCCTCCCCCGCAGTCGCCTCGTGCAAGGATTCCCTGGCCATGGTGACTATTGACGGCGAGCGCCGCTCCTTCGAGTACAACGACCGCCTGTCGGTGCTGCGCGTGTCGCAGCTGGGCAAGGACTTCTACGCGGCCCGCGGCACCGAGCTGTGCCTCTTCCTCAAGCCCGAGAACGCCTGCCCCACCCTGTCCGAGATGTGCGCCGCGGGCGACGGCACCTGCCAGTACGCCCTCTTCACCCCCGACCTGGACTGCTGCCCCGTCGGCAACACCTACACCACCCCCCAGCCCCCCCCCCCGCCCTCCCCCTCGCCCCCCAAGGTCAGCCCCCCGCCCACCGACTTCCCCCGCTGCAACTGCAAGCGCGACGCCGACGGCTCCAGGATGTTCACCCGCCTGAGCTACATGTCCCGCCCCAACGAGACGGAGCATGACGGCCTGACGCGCGTGTGCTTCGAGGTCAACACCAAGGACTACTGCACCAAGTACAACTCGCCCTGCTGCGAGTTTGACCTGTACAAGCTGGAGATGGAGGTGGTTGACGATTGCAAGGACGCGCTGGCCTATACAACCGTCAACGGTGCCAAGAAGGCGCCCTTCTACCAGCTCAAGCCCTGGCCCGCGATCAAGGTGAGCGTGACCCGGTCTCCTGATCTCCTGCTTCTGCCTCTGAACACGCCTTGTCCTTGCCCCCTAGCGCAACTCATTGTGTGTGTGGTCTTCATGCCGCTAGCCCCCGTATAGCTTCGCTCTGGCCCGTAGCGGACTGCTTGAGCCGTTGTGCGAATACCGGTAGCCGATGCTGCGACAATTTCATTGCTCCTGACCCCCTCCCCTCCCTCCCCCACGCGCTCCGTCCCCGTGCCCCCAGGTCACCAACATCAACAAGAAGTTTCACGAGGCGGACGGCACCGAGGTGTGTGTCTTCCTGCGCCCCACCAACCAGTGCAACACGCTGTCCAGGCTGTGCCCCTACGGCGACGGCACGTGCGTGGTGGGCCTGTTCAACACGCCCGGCGGCAAGTCGACCAACTGCTGCCCCCTGTCCTGGGTCAAGGGCTACTAAGCCACTGCTAAGCCACAGTGCCAGCGCGTGAGCTGCGACCAACAACATAGCACCTCCCGCCGCTGCCGCACCGCGGCACGTTGCTGATAGGTGTAGCTGTGAACATTCGTAGGCTTGGCACCTGTGACAGGATAGGGTACTGCAATGCGGTGGTGACTGTAGCTGACCTGGGCGTGAGCAGGTTGGGCTTCGTGGACGACTCTGATGATGACCTCTGATGGTGTGGCTTGTCCTAGTGCTGGCTGGCGCACCTCGGCATGAACCACACACACTGACCCTCGTCTCCATTCATGACTTGAACGGTGAGGCGGCCCTCGCCCCCTACCGCGATCCAATGCATTTATCCTTGGCTGGTGTTGCTCTTCATCGTAGTGGTGTTAAGCCGTGGGTTGATAGAGATTGGCAGCGGGGGGCAAGGGGCGCCGGTGTGTAAGCAGGCGGTGCGTGCAGGATGTCCTGTCGCGTGACCTTGGCAGCAGCAAATGTTGCGTGTTGCTCTGTACATAGCTGCATGCCGCATCGTACTCATCAGCGTGAATGTGCGAACGTCGGATGCAATTTGAGTTGTTACCGAGCGTGCTTGATGCGGCATTAAGGGGGTTCACTGCTCTGCGCCCGCTGTCATTCCTTGGCCCTGCGATTCGGGGCCCAACTGGCAGGCGCGGGCAGCACATCCTCTGTGTGCTGCAGCACCAAGCACACAACGTTGTAACGAAGAAGGAATGCAAATGGTTGGCTCTCCTGTCGACGCCCTGCTGACGCTTGTGTCAAAGCACGTGGCATGTCAGTCAGTCAGTGGAGGGTTCTCCCCTCTGCAAGTGCAACGACCCATTACGAGCCGGGGGCTTAAGGGCATGCATGTGTGTGAAGGGGCCTTAGTACGGCAGCCTAAGGGTTGGGACAGGGTGCTGCTAGCGGCTACCGTATTCAGGCTGTCTGCAGTACTATGAGGCTGGGACTCCCTTTCCTGAACCGGAACTCGTCTTTGCTTGCTTCCAGTTGCTTATCTCCTGCCTGCCGACGCGTTTCCTATTATTTCCTGCCTGCCTGCCGGGCGCACTGCATGGGGGTCAAAGGCTGGCCCTGGCTGTGGGATCAGGCTGTTGGATTAGCGCAGCGTACAGCGCTGCCAGCACATCGTAGGCTGATACAAGGGAAAGTGGGACGCGAGGTGCGTAGAGTCTTCTGTTCACCTACCGTATGCAAGCACCAGCATGGCGGATGGGCACCACAGGAGATCACTGACGTGCGTCCTCTTCACAGCGCTCCACGGTGCGCCGGCTCAGCTTGAGGCAACTGCACCGCACCTGCGCCCCCGGTGAAGCAACACTGGCAAGGGAAGGGTCGCAGTCGGAGCTCCCAGGGTCAGATGGCCCAACTCGTGGCCCAACCGTCAACCCGCAGCTTTTTTTTAGTTTCCTGCTGGCAGCACATACGTGCGGCACAAGGAATTCAATTATGACGCAACATCTACCTAGCGAGTGTAGCTGTTCTACACGTATAAACCATCAACGTCCCGCTTTCCTTGCCTTCTTCGCCCTGCTTTGCCTACAAGACCCGCACGAGCAATTACCAAACGCAGGGCACCTATTAGCCACCATAGCTAAGGCGACGTGTGCTGCATATGCATGGCGGCCTTGGTGGGTGGTGGGTTGCCTGCTGCGGTGGAAATGCGAAAGAGACCAGCCATAGCCCATAGGCGACTAAGGCGTACGGTTGCGGTAAGAAACGAGAGCGAGCGAAAACCTACTGAGCTGGTGTGACACGTGCAGTGTGCGCAATGGGCGTCACAACAGCAGGGGCGCCGTTGTCCCCACACTGCTACCGTACATGGTGCCGCTTGTCTTCGTATCGGTTAGCCCACGGCCCACACCCATTCACACCCCATGCAGGCATCTCCTCCGCCTCCCACGCTGCACTGCCTGTTTGCCAGCTTCGGACCACGCAGTACTCCAGCTCCATTTCAGTAACAGGCTATCCACTCTTCCGTTCACAGCGGACGCACGCAAACCGCAGCCAACATGTCGTTGGAGTGGCAAATCTGCAATAATAGTCAAATATAATCGCACTCATGCACTCCGCCCATACACATACCGTACCTGTCGCACCACTACTCGTCCCTGCGACGCATGCATACATCACCCAGCAGCCTTTCACTAGAAAGACTGGCAAATGTGTGCTCCAGTCCGGCGGCATGAGAGACCCAACGTGCATCATCACGCAAGCCTCACATATGGCACAGGGGCATGTCCACCAGGGCGGATGAGCCCCGCTGGCCTACGAACTTGTAGGCACAAGGACACCACTGTTGGCTAGGAGATAGGAGAGCAAAGCCAGTGCCCTGTCGCCAACCCCTTACACCTCGCCCTAGGCTTGAAGGACGACCATTATACACTGCCGGACAGCACCGGGGCCTTCTCCCAGCATACCCACAGCATCTTGCGCATGCCGCCTACCGGTATGCCAGCTTGCTACCACACCTGCCACCACTCTATCCACGCGGCCACCCTCCCCTGCTCCAAACCTCACGCCTGGCAGTCTACACCACGGCTACTCCCCACCCGCCGCCACCACATGCCGCCCGTCCTCCCGTCCCCGAATCCCGCCCCCTACCTCCACGGCCACAACCACGGCCCCCACGCCCCCACCGCCCCGCCCCCGCTCTCCCTTCCCTCCAACCGCCCCGCGCCGCCCACGCTCCCGCCCTCCACAACCCCGCTCCCCCTCCCACCCTTACCCACCCCCTCCCCCGCCTGCCCCTCCTGCTCCGCCAGCAGCCCCTCCAGCCACTCCCTCACCTCCCCGGGCGCACACGCCACCATTGCCACCGCCGCCGCGTCCCTCACGGCCCGCTCCCCCGCCCCCGCGCCCTGCCCCGCCAGCCACTGCAGCACCCCCAGCTGCACGCCCTCCGCCACGGCACGTGCCAGCAGCCCCGACCCCCACGGCACGCCCAGCTGCCGCAGGCACGTCAGCGTGGCCTTGTCGCCGTTCCTGTACGGCAGGTAAGCAGCAGGGGCGGTGCGGGGGCCAGGGAGGGGCCTGGTTACAGCAGGTGACCATGAGGGGCGTTTCAGAGGAATGCAAGGCAGGGGTTAGGGTACGGGGGCTCGTTGCGTGGCCTTGTCGCGGTTCCTGTACGGCAGGTGGCCAGCGTGGGCGGTGGGGAGCCAGGGAGGGCCCTGCTTACGGTACTGGCAATTTGGGTTTGGGGGAGGTTGGTGGGTTCGGTGTGGGGCCGGGGGCCAGGGACAGGCCTGGACGTGGACACAGCGGGCAGGCGCCACTGCCGTGCAGCGCACCTCGATGCAGGTCGCCGATGCAGCAGTGCAGGTAGGCCTCTTGACAAATCCGGGCCCATTGCACACAAGAGAAGGTGTAGCAAGCAACCAGTGTAGCCTGCATCCCAAAGTCCCGACCAGAAACCGCCCTTGTACCCGCCTACGCCCTTGCCTTCCCGTCTCCCAATCCTCGTCACGACACCAGCTCCGTACCCCAGCACCCACATACCACCACACACGCACCTGGCCGCCTGCAGATATGCCTCCGAGCAGTCCGGCTCCCCTCCCCCCGCCTCCCCCTCCCCGCCCAGCAGCTCCCCATCTTCATCCACGCCCTCCAGCCACTCCAGCAGCGCCTCGCAGCCGCCGCCCGCAGCGCGCGCCAGCGTGCCGCCGTCGAAGGCGCAGCCAGCGTCCTCGTGCAGGAAGCGCACCAGCGGCACGTGCCCGCGGCCCGCCGCGGCGTGCATGGCCCGCGGGTCGGCGGGGCCGGGCTGCAGGCGCCACAGCAGGCGCACGGCGGCCAGCAGGTCGCGGCTGTGTGCGGGGGAGGCGTCGGGCCAGGCGGCCAGCAGCTCGCCCAGGTAGCCGCCGCCCCAAGAGCAGCCGGCGTCCTCCGCCAGCCAGCGAACCTGTGCACGGCACGGAGGAGCAACAGTAGGTTACCTGATTGTCACGGACAAGCCCCTCTGGCCGGGCACCTGCGTATGTCCAGTCGGGGCAAGCGTGGCGGCGTGACAATGGGGGCCCGGATCTTGCAGGCCCCAGGGCCCTTTGCCTCACCCCCGTACGGGCCATCACGGCCGTAGGGACAATGCGGTGGGCTTTCATCGGTCACGTGCAGGATGCAGCACGGACTGGTAGCTGCGGCGAGACGAGTGGTCCACCAAGCACTGTGTGATAGAGGCTTGTTGCAACTAGGATACCTGGCATGCCCATTCACAGAAAGTCACCCACCTCTTCCCATCCCAACCAATTTACTTAACGTGCAACTTAGTGCCGAACCCGCCCTCCCCACTGCCGCTCACCATGGCCAGGTCCCCCCGCTCCGCCGCCTCCACGAAGGCCCTCCCCCCGCTGCTGGGGCAGCCCGCCGCCAGCAGCCACTCCGCCGTGGCCACGCTCCCCGACTGCACCGCCGCCAGGAAGGTCCCGGACGTCAGCGGCAGCCCGCACACCTCCACCAGCCACCGCACAGCCTCCAGACGCCCGGCGCGCGCAGCGGCGTGCAGGCAGCCCGCGTCCGGCCGGCCGCTTGCGCCCGGCCCCGCGCCCAGCACCCAGCGCAGCTTGGCTGGGCCATCGCGGGCCGCGGAGGCGGCGGCGTGGCACAGGCGGTGGGAGAGGCCCGCGCCCGCGCCCGGGCCTGTGCGGTCCTTGGCGGTGCCGTCCTTGGGGGGCAGCCGGCAGCCGGGCTGCTCGGCGAGCCACTGCGCCACGGCCAGGTCCGCGTGGGCCAGGGCGGAGGCGAGCACGTGGTCGGTGTCCAGCGGGCAGCCGCGCGCCGCGAGCCACTGCAGGCGGGGGAGGTCCCCCGAGCGCGCGGCGGCGGCGGCGGTGTGCACGCTGAGGCGGTAGCTGCCGGCGCCGGTGTCCAGCAGCCACTGCAGCTTGGGGATGGCGTCGGGGGTGCGCGACTCGGCCGCGGCGTCCAGGGTGGAGGCGTCCAGCGGCAGGGAGGGGTCCATCTGGCGCAGCAGCTGCCATGCGGAGCGCAGCGCGTCCAGGTCGCAGTGCTGGGCCACGGCGGCGAGCGTGCGGGCGGGGCACAGCAGCGGGCAGCGGCGCTCCACCAGCCATGGCAGCAGGTGGACGTGTCCGGATCGCACGGCCGAGGTGCCTGGGTCCACCAGGGTGGCGTGGGTTAGTGTGTAGTAGTCGGTTGTGAGGAGCTCCCGGAACAGGCACGGCTGCACCAGGCGCCAGGCGACGGCCAGGTTGACCTCGCAGCCGGAGGTTGCGGCGGTGGACAGCAGGCGGAGCTTGTGGCGGAAGGGCAGCTGCCGGGCGGCGGCTTCGGCGCGGTCGCGGCGGCAGGAGGCGGTGGCCACGTGCGGGGCGAGCGGCTCGGACAGGTGCACGGTGCGGTGGTGGGGCTGGCTGAAGCGCTGCGCGGCGTCCCTGCAGGCCATGCGGCCGGACAGCGCCATGTCGTTGGGTGGGAGGTGCTCCAGCACGCGGAGGGTGAGCTCGTGGGGCAGGTGGCGCCAGATGCTGTCGCCGTCGGGGTCATGGTGCTGGGGGTGTTGTTGAGCGGCGTCTGGGCTGTCGGAAGCTGCGGCCGCGGCCGCGGTGGAGGCGGCTAGGCCCATGGTTGCAGGCTGTTGCTTGCGGCCGGCGTCTCTGCGTAGGGGGCGGTCAGAGGCGGGAAGGGCAGGATCACAGGAAGTCTTCCACGTCCTGCAGAGAAGTGAAGTGTGCACCAGAATAGATTTGATACCGCTAGTTCCCGTATGTACCGGAGAGCTAGGCGAACGGATTTCGCGCTTGTTATCTGCAGCAACAGCCTCTCTGGAAAGCCCACTGCAGCGGGAGCAAGTGAGCCACGCAGCTATGCTGGAACTTTACAACCCTTGTCTAACTCCTAGAGGCTGTGCCCGCGTGCAGATCTTCCAACTTCCTTGGCTGGACCGGTGGATGGGTCCAGTGGGTGCGGCGGTGTAGGGCCCACGCTGAACGGAAGACAACAGGAGGGCCTTAGCAAGACGCTAGTCGACGTACCTTCAATGTTTCAGGGCCGCATACGAGAGCAAGACGCAGGAGAAGCACTGTAGCTGTTGACCTCGACTCCGCGTGGCGCAGCAGCAGTATGCACACGTCGTGTCTCCTTCACGTATCGTAGTTTGAAATTTACACTGTAAATGCTAGGCACTCAGCGGCCTTTTGACCAACGCGAGGGTCACGCCCGCTAGAAGTCTGCAAAAAGTTGAGCGCTGGGCGTGCATGTGTCAAGTAGCGAGTTCATCAGAACAATGTCAGTATGAAGCGACTGTTATTACGGCGTTGCCTGCGTTGCCTACGGTGCATTTCTTGGAACACACGTGTCTGCATGCACGTGCGGATCAGGCGGCAGTGGCAAGCAGCACCAGGAGCAAGCACACTTGACGCATGCCGCCCGCACAGGTAAATCCTTGGACACGTATTACTGCCTGCCGAAGTGCCGTCCGCCTCCACAGGGAAATTTATTGCAAGCTGCTGCGGGTAAGAACGTGTCGTGGCGCGTAACAAGGTGGCACAGGGATGGCTGCGTGGTCCACCGCGAGAGCTTGTGGGAGCGAAACCAGGCACGGGATGAGACCACTCCCTCCTAATCTCCGCACCGTGTGTCCCCGCTGTGCGGACTGCCATTGGGGTCTGAAATCGTGCACGCTTGCCACAGGTGCGCGATGGCCATGGGTGCGCGATGGCCTCAAAGCCGTTGAGGCAGTGACAGATGACACAGTAGAGGACGGTCAGATGGGCTGCGTCATCTTGTACTTGATGTCAAAGGAAGCCTACAACTCCGGGGCTACCATAGTTGGCGCGGCGGGGAAGTGTCTGTGAAGGTACGTGGGCACGGGAGAAGACGAAACGGCACAGGGCACGGCGGAGCCCCTTACAACTGGTTATGCCACACCAATACCCACAATAATACAAACATGATATTGGGATGTTACATAAACGTATACTACGCCATCCCACGCAAGCCCTTCTCGGCTTGCAAGGTTGCAGCATGGCACGTGGCACTCGGGGGCGTGAAGGTATGGGGCCAAGGTAAGGTGGCGACGCAATGCCTTCACATCGTTCGCACCTAGCTGACGGCATGCCAGGACGGGTACGTATGCCAGTGGTGTCCTCCTGCGTCTGCGTGCCTCGTCGCTCCTAAACCTCACGCGATCCCTGGCGCTCCACCCACCCCTGCTGCCTCCTACCTGCTCGCACTGCTGGCAGCTGTCCGGCCCTGGTGGCTCCCCCGCACCCTCACCCGCCTGCCTCGCCGCCAGCATGCCTCATCACCACGGCAGGGACCGCCTGGACGCCGCCAAGCGTTGCCTACGCGCTGCCCAAGAGCGTGCCTCGGACAATAATATACTTTGCATAACTACAGCTGCGTTTGATCCCTTGTCAGGACCCCAGTGTCCAGTCCCATCGCTAGCGCGTCAGGGTCCGACCTGTTTAAGAACCAGCCCCACAGCGTGCCCGTCCATGGTTCTTGCCTGTTCCTCTCCCCAAACTCTACATTGCGGAGCCGGTAAGAGCTGTGAGGCATAGCACCACCTGCCTGGCATGAGGTACAAAGACTGGAACAAGCTATGCCAGGGCTAACTGGCGAGGGTGCGCAAGCGGTTCAGAGATGCACATGTACGTCAAGCCACCCACGGCGGTCACAGCGCCACAACCACCCGTTTCTCCTTTTAACTGCTCCATCAGCTCACACTTGGTATGCCAGGGGAGCCTCCTCTGCGGTCTGCATGTACCGTACACCGGTATGTCACTAGGCCAACATGGGGCGGCACGCCAATGCATGCAACAGGCTGTTTGTAACCAGCGGGCGCAGGCATCCGCACAGCAGCATAAGATTGTATGCAAGGTGCCGGCAGCACGCTGGGCAGCTGACCGTGACCAGCAGAGGTAGAGCTGGAGAGAGGCCCCCACCCACTCCACGTTTCCGCAGCAACCCTCTGGGCTCTGGCCGCCGTGTGAGTCACAGGAGCTTTGGTGGGCAGGGGCAGCAGGGTACCGGTACGGCAGGGGAGGGGAACAAGGCGCTCTGCTTTCCTCTGCGTGCCGTCCGTATATACGGAGACGGGGTCGCACTCATCACCCGAACGCACTGGACCGGAGCAGCTAGTCCTGTGTGGTATCGTTGACGGCGAGAAATCAAGGTACGGAGTGACGGTGCCCGCATGCGGTGCCTGCTGCCTGGTGCCTTGTTCGGCTGGATGTGGCCGCGCCCGGCCGGCCCAAACCGGTTTGCCCACGGCCATTCCCTGAATGCTATGGAGTGCCGCCGTCCAACCATGGGCACAGAACAGCTTGCATAGTGTATTAGCGCATGTAATGGCGTAGAAGAGAGCCTGAGTGTGAAGCTTGCGACACACAAGGCCTGGAAAAGCCTGCGAAAGCTAGCACGCACTGAGTGGTTGGGACAGTCATACCCTTGCATGCCACATCAATTCAACACATACAGATAGAGCGAGTGATTCGCTTCTGTTTTGCCAATGCAAGCTCAAAGGGCCAGCCCGACTGGCAGGCGGTCGTTGCGAATGCGCGGCTGTTACGCACGAACTGAAACCAAGCGGCAGCATTACAAACCCAAACAAATAATCTACAACTTTCTAAACAAAAGCATCAGGTCAGAGGACACTAAGGTAACGTGCCCGCCAATTTACTGGTGGCGTGCAAGCGGTTGCCGCGGTAAGACTGGTGCAACGCAGGTGTGGGGATGCGCTGGAGGCCGGAGTACGGACGCTCCTCAACCCAAAACATATGAGGAATATGGAATTAAAGCTTTATTGTATGATGTTAATAGCGCGAGTTATCGACGCGTTTGGGGTGCGCGTCTTGCCCTGCGAACCGCGCCCACCGGCGTTGCTACTGTCGGCTACAACGGCCAACCAATCCCGGTCCCCTTATAGCGCGACCGCTCTCATCGAATTGTCATTCCACAGGTCGCACCTGAGCTGCACCACACACCTTGGGGCAGTTTTCAATCAGGCTGCGTGCAACCTAGCAGTTTGTAAGCACAAGTCTCGCGCTGCCTTCCCAATCGGCAGCTGCGTTAGGAGCCTCGTTCCTCTTTCCCAACAACACAGCTTACTTTCCTATCCGTTAATCTTCCATATTGATTTGGGCTCAGACTGCTAGGCCAAGCCAAAGGAATTCGCCCTTTCGTCGCGCCATCCTGGTGGGTTCAACGGCGAGCGTTGAATATCAATGAACAATTGAAGCTTGGGGCTGTATAATGTCTGACAACTTACCAGCTCAAGCTTGAGCTTGTGCGCCAGCAAGCTTTGCGGTTATGCACCCCACTAACCGACGATGGCTCTCTGGCACTCTCTCTGGCATGCCTCTGACGCTTTCCCTCCCTATCTTCCGCCCTGCTCATACAGCACATATAACCAGCTTCTACGCTGCTGATTCATACCAGCAGCCATGCGGTCACTACATAAACTCACCCTCTTGGGGTGCGCAGCCATCGCGCTGCTGCTTATCGCTCCCGCCGCGCGCGCCCAAGACGCCTCTGTCACCGCGCGGTGGCACGAAGATAACTATCCCAAGCCAACTGTTAAGCCGGCCTACAAGCCGACTAACACGCCATCTTACAAGCCGACTAACACGCCTTCGTACAAGCCGACCAACACGCCATCTTACAAACCGACCAACACGCCATCTTACAAACCGACCAACACCTACACGCCATCTGACAAACCGACCAACACCTACACGCCATCTTACAAACCGACCAACACCTACACGCCTTCTTACAAGCCGACCAACACCTACACGCCTTCTTACAAGCCGACCTACAAGCCGACCTACAAGCCCACCCCCGCCTCCAACCCCGACGAGTTCCCGCCCGGCTGCAACTGCAACCGCCGGCTCACCGACTCCCCCTACCGCCTAAACATCGACTACTCCCGCTTCGCCAACGCCACCGCTATGGGGCAGCCCGCCAACAAGTGGTGCTTTGTGATTGAGGACACCAAGACCTGCAACCCCAACAACGCCTGCTGCAAGAACCTGGGCGTCCACAAGGTCGAGTTCGACGTTAGTGAGTAACCGCAACGACCTTCGGGGGCAATACAAAGCAGCTGGCGTGCTATGCGCCCTTGCGACAGCCGTCAGATTCAACAGCATGTGTGCTTCACTGCCATGAACTTGCTTGTGCTGGCTTTGCTGTACCCGTTGATGCCAGTTCCAGTGCTAAGGAGCCTGCCTTCCCTCCCTCCCTCCCTCCCTCCCCACAGGCGCCTACTGCAAGAGCTCGCTGCTGCTCACCACGGTCAACGGCGTGGAGAAGCCCGTCGAGTTCAACACCCAGCTGTCCGTGCTGCGCGTCTCGGCCCTGAAGCTGTCGGCCACCGCCGCCCCCGGCACCGAGATCTGCCTGTTCCTTGGCGCCAAGTCGCAGTGCCGCGACACGGCCCGCCTGTTCCCTCCCCACAACGGCCACATCACATGGTCCATCTTCTCCCTGGACCTGGACTGCTGCCCCGTCGGCGCCACCGGCAACGCGCCCCCCCCCCCCCCCCCCCCCCCCCCCCCCCCCCCCCCCCCCCCCCCCCC
>VFQN01003717.1_pt1 | contig 21262 bp, 18 predicted proteins | sample 3512371 | NCBI WGS metagenome assembly VFQN01 (sample SAMN10412370, study PRJNA504923) | tailings metagenome | isolation source: Replicate 2 from Balatoc abandoned mine | place: Philippines: Itogon, Benguet | collected 2017-08-28
CGGGCCTGCCGCTGGACCTGCCCGACCTCGCCGCCGACCACCCCGATGCGCTGCTCGTGCCCATCCTCTCCGATGCGCGCGGCGTGCAGCTGATCGTCAAGAAGTGGGAACGCAAGAAGCGCCTGCCCGACGCCATCGTCATCGAGCACCCTCGGCTGGCCGGCGGCCACCTGGGCGCGGCGAAGATCGCCGACCTGAACGATCCGCGCTTCGACTTCGAGAACGTCATTCCGGCCTCGCGCGAGTTCCTGAAGAGCGCCGGCATCGAGAAGGAGATTCCGCTGATCGCCGCCGGCGGCATCCGCACCTTCGAGGACATCGCGCGGCTGCAGTCGCTCGGCGCCGCGGCGGTGCAGCTCGGCACGCCCTTCGCCGTGACGGAGGAGGGCGACGCGAGCGAGGCGTTCAAGCGCGTGCTGGCCGGCGCGAAGGACGAAGACATGGTCGAGTTCACCAGCGTGGCCGGCCTGCCGGCGCGTGCGGTGGCCACGCCCTGGTTGCGTGCCTATCTGAAGATCGAGGACAAGCTGCAGGCCGTGACGCACGCCAAGACGCGCTGCACCAAGGCCTTCGACTGCCTGGCGCAATGCGGGCTGCGCGACGGCCTCAAGGGCTGGGGCCAGTTCTGCATCGACAACCAGCTCGCCGCCGCCCTGCGTGGTGACACGAAGAAGGGCCTGTTCTTCCGCGGCGCCGGGGCGCTGCCTTTCGGCGACCAGATCCGCAGCGTGCGCGAGTTGATGGAGCGGCTGCTGGCGCCTGCGGCGGTGGCTGCGGCCTGAGGCGTCAGCCGGCCGGCGCCGGCAGAAGCAACGGCAGGTGCTGCGCTGCCGACAGCGGCAGCGGCGTGGCGAACAGGAAACCCTGGCCTTCACGGCAGCCGAGCTGGCGCAGCCGGCGCCACTGCGCCTCGGTCTCGATGCCGGCGACCCCCACCGCCAGCCGCAGGTTGGCCGCCGTCTGCAGCATCGACGCGAGCAGGGCCTCATGGCGCTCGTCGTGGCCGAGCGCGGCGACCCGGCCGCGGTCGATCTTCAGCTTGGACAGCGGCAGCTCGGCCAGCAGGGCCAGCGGCAGCTGGGCGCTGCCGAAGTTGTCGAGCGTGATGCCGACGCCGGCGCTGCGCAGCCGCTGCAACGGATGAACCAGCGCCTCGGCCCCCTCGGACTCGTGGAAGCCATCGATGTCGAGCTCCAGGCGGCCCGCCGGCAGGCCGGCGCTGCAGAGCACCTCCAGCACGTCGTCGGCGTACTCGGCTCGCTCCAGTTCGCGCCGTGAGACGTTGACCACGAGGCGCAGCGGGCGCGGCGCGGCGCGCTGCAGCGCGATCAGGTCGTCACAGGCGCGGCGCAGCACCCAATGGCCGACGTTGCCGATCTCGCCGCTGGCTTCCAGCCGGCGCACGAACTCCAGCGGCGCCGCACGGCCGCCGGGCCGCGTGGCCAGCCGCAGCAGGGCCTCGAATCCGACGATGCGGCCGTCGGACAGGTCGACCAGCGGCTGATAGCGCAGCGTGTAGCCCGCTGCCTCGCCATCGAAGCGGGGATCGAAGGCCGGATGTGCGGCGCCGAGGGCGTCGTGCAGGAGTTCGGGCCGGTGGCCTGCTTCGGCGGCGAGCAGCCGGCGGCTGTGTTCGAGCTGAGCGGACAGGCGGGCTCGCTCGGCCGCGACGCGGCCGTAGCGCAATCGCACGGACTGCAGTTCCACCCCGGCACGCAGCGCCTGCAGCCGCCAGCGGAGGGTTTCGCCGCCGCTGCGGCCGGCGCCGGCGCCCGCGGCCCGGGCCGCCGCGGCCTGCGCCCCGGGCTCGTCGCCGCGGCGGCGGTGCAGCTCGGCCAGTGCGTCGAACAACTGCGGATCGTCGGGCCGGCCGCCCGCCTCGAGCACGCGCAGCGCCGTCTCCAGCGCCTGCCCTGCGTCGGCCAGCTGCCCGGCGGCCAGCGCGGCGCGGCCCAGCGCGAGTTGCAGGTCGTAGCCGCCACGCGCCGGATCCGGCGTTTCCGCGATCGCCCGGCGCACCCGCTGCACGGCTTCGCCGGCGCGACCCAGCCCCACCAGCGCATCACAGGCGGTGGCTTCGATGTGCGCATGCATCCAGTCGCGCTCGCGCAGCGCCTCGGTGCGGGACATGTCGGACATCGTCAGCGCGATGGCGTGGCGGCCCTGCAGGTTGGCCAGGCAGGCGAGGTTGTGGCGAGCCTCGCGGGCGCGGCCCGCCATGCCCAGCTGCGTGAAGCTGGCCAGCGCCTGCTCGAGCTGCTCGCGGCCGCGGTCGGCGTGGCCGGTCTGCGCGAGCACGCCGCCGAGCAGCGACTGCACGAACGCGATGCCGGCAGCATCGGGCGAGCCGGCGAGCTGCTCGGCGGCGGCCTCCAGGTGCGGCAGGGCCTGTTCGCCCAGGCCCAGCGAGGCCCACATGGCGCACAGGCCGGTCAGCGCCTTGGCGCGTGCCGCGGGCTGGCCCTCGCTCTCCGCCAGCGAGGCGGCACGCTGGGCGAGCTGCAGGGCATCGTCGATGCGCTCCTCGAAGAAGGCCACCTTGCCCTGCAGCAGCAAGGCGATGGCGAGTTCGCCGTTGGCGCCGAGCTCCCGGGCCAGCGACTCGGCGCGGGCGGCCAGCGGCGCTGCCTGCGACAGATCGCGGTCCAGCGAGGACTCGGCCTGCGCCAGCAGCGCCCGCAGGCCGCGCAGCCGTGCCTGCGCACCGGACGGCTCCTGCGCGTCCGGGGCGTCGGACGGTGTCGAGAGGCTGTGCATGAGCGATGAGGCGCGATGATGACTGATGAGGACGGAATTCTCGTGGTTGCCATCCCGCCCGCCCAGGAAGGCCAACCACGACAGCCACGGCAAAGTGATCACATGTGATCTTTGTGCGACATATCCATATTCACATATCAAGTTATTGCGGTCGACTCCGAAATCCCTGGAACCGAGGCACTTCTCAGCGATTCGACGATGACCGCCTACCTTGCACCGGCTGCCGCGCAGCAGCCCCCCACCCGTTCCGACCCGGCCGACGCCGGCTTCTTCGCCCACCACGGCCTGTGGGCGCCCGGCGTGCGCCTGTTTCGCCGCCTGCGCTTCAGCGCCAAGGCGGTCATCATCTCGCTGGCCTTCGTGGTGCCGCTGCTCGGTCTGATCGGATGGCAGCTGATGCACCAGGCCGAGCTGTCGCTGCAGGCGCGCCAGGATTCGACCCGCCAGCACGTCGAGGTCGCGCACGGCATCGTCGTCTGGGCGCACGCGCAGGAAACGAGCGGCAAGATGGACCGCGCCCAGGCGCAGCAGCTCGCGCGCAGCGCCATCGCCGCGCTGCGCTACGAAGGCAGCGAGTACTTCTGGATCAACGACATGCATCCGCGCGTCGTGATGCACCCGATCAAGCCGGAGCTCGACGGCAAGGACGTCTCGGACATGAAGGACCCGAACGGCCTGCCGCTGTTCAAGGCCTTCGTCGCCAAGGTGCGCGAGAGCGGCAAAGGCTTCGTCGCCTACCAGTGGCCCAAGCCGGGCAGCAGCGCGCCGGTGGACAAGATCTCCTTCGTGCAGGGCTTCGAGCCCTGGGGCTGGGTGATCGGCTCGGGCATCTACATCGGCGACCTGCGCGAGGCCACGCTGCGCCAGCTGAAGATGGACGTCGCCATCGTCGTGGCCGCGCTGCTGCTGGCGGGCTACCTGTTCCTGAGCTTCTACCGCGTGATGGACGGCGGCCTGAAGGAGACGCGCCGCCACCTGCGCGCGATGACCTCCGGCGACCTCACCACCTCGCCCTCGCCCTGGGGACATGACGAGGCCGCGCAGCTGATGCTCGAGCTGCGCGCGATGCAGGATTCGCTGCGCCAGATGGTGCTGCGCGTGCGCCGCTCCAGCGACGAGATCGTGCACTCGAGCAGCGAGATCGCCAGCGGCGCGATGGACCTGTCGGCGCGCACCGAGCAGGCGGCTGCCAACCTGGAGGAGTCGGCCGCGTCGATGGAGGAGATCTCCTCGACGGTGAAGAGCAGTTCCGACAACACCAGCGAGGCCGCCCGCGTGGCCGAGCACAACGCCGAGCTCGCCGGCGAGGGCGGCCGGGTGATGCGCGACGTGGTGCAGACCATGGACAGCATCCGCGAGTCATCGGCGCGCATCGCCGACATCATCGCCACCATCGACGGCATCGCCTTCCAGACCAACATCCTGGCGCTCAATGCCGCGGTGGAGGCGGCACGTGCCGGCGAGCAGGGCCGCGGCTTTGCCGTGGTGGCCGGCGAGGTGCGTACGCTGGCGCAGCGATCCGCCGGCGCGGCGCGCGAGATCCGCGACCTGATCGGTCGCAGCGTCGAGCAGGTCGAGGCGGGCACGGGCACCGTGCACCGAGCGGGCACGACGATGGAGGAGATCGTCGCGGCCTCGCAGCGCGTCAGCCAGCTGCTCGCCGACGTGGCCAACGGTGCGCGCGAGCAGAGCCTGGGCATCGCGCAGATCGGCGCGGCCGTGCAGGAGCTCGATCGCATGACGCAGCAGAACGCGACCCTGGTCGAGCAGACCGCGGCTGCCTCGGGTGCCATGAAGAACCAGGCGGAGTCGCTGGCCGCCGAAGTGGCACGCTTCCGGCTGCCGCACGGCGTCGGCCAGGCGGGCTGACGGCGGCGGGCGCCGCCCGACGGGCGGCGCTGGCCAGGACGGTGTGCCAGTGCGACTATCGGCCTTCCGCCGGTGGGGCTTTGCAGTGGGTCAAGGGTGGGCGCTTCGGGCACCATGCACCCTGTCGTTTCATCCAGGTCAAACGCGCCTGCGATGCCCGCCGCTACCGTGCGCCCTCGCACTGGAGACACCGCACATGCACGAGACCCGCAAGAGCGCCGACGCGCCGCACACCCAGCACAACCTGCCGGCCCAGCCGATCAGCGAAGAGGTGCTGATCGAGAAGTACGCCAAGGGCGAGGAGCGCAGCATCGCCGCCGTGCACGCCCGCGTGGCGCGCGCCCTGGCCCAGGCCGAGCCGGCCGAGCAGCGCAAGCAGTGGGAAGAGCGCTTCGCCGCCGCGCTCGACGCCGGCTTCGTGCCGGCCGGCCGCATCCAGTCGGCCGCCGGCACGGACCTCTCGGCCACGCTGATCAACTGCTTCGTGCAGCCGGTGGGCGATTCGATCGCCCATGACGACGATGGCCATCCCGGCATCTACACCGCGCTGACCGAAGCCGCCGAGACCATGCGCCGCGGCGGCGGCGTGGGCTACGACTTCTCGCGCATCCGCCCGCGCGGCGCCTGGGTGGGCAGCACGCAGAGCAGCGCATCCGGCCCGGTGAGCTACATGCGCGTGTTCGACCGCAGCTGCGAGACGGTGGAGAGCGCCGGCGCGCGCCGTGGTGCGCAGATGGGCGTGCTGCGCTGCGACCACCCCGACGTGGAGGAGTTCATCCACGCCAAGGACGGCGGCGACCTGAAGAACTTCAACATCTCGGTGGGCGTGACCGACGCCTTCATGGACGCGGTGCAGGCCGACGCCGAGTTCGAGCTGGTGCACCGCGCCGAGCCCGGCGTGGCGCAGAAGGCGGCCGGCGCCTACCAGAAGGCCGAGCCCGGCGGCCACGGCCTGTGGGTCTACCGCAAGATCCGCGCGCGCGACCTGTGGGAACAGATCATGCGCTCCACCTACGACCACGCCGAACCCGGCGTGCTCTTCCTCGACCACATCAACCGCGACAACAACCTGTCGTACTGCGAGACGATCGCGAGCACGAACCCCTGCGCGGAACAGCCGCTGCCGCCCTACGGCTGCTGCTGCCTCGGCTCGATCGACCTGACGCGCTTCGTGCGCGATCCCTTTGAGCCGAACGCGTCGTTCGACGACGCCGCCTTCGCCAAGGTGGCCAAGGTCGCCACGCGCATGCTCGACAACGTGCTCGACGTGACCGTCTGGCCCTTGCCGCAGCAGCAGCAGGAAGCGCGCAACAAGCGCCGCGTGGGCCTGGGTTTCACCGGCCTGGGCGACGCGCTGGTGATGCTCAACCTGCGCTACGACACGCCCGAGGCGCGCGCGATGGCGCGGCGCATCAGCGAGGTGATGCGCGACGCCGCCTACGAGGCCTCCAGCGACCTGGCGCGCGAGCGCGGCTCGTTCCCGCTGTTCAACGCCGACCTGTACCTCAGCGGCAGCACTTTCGCCTCGCGGCTGCCGCAGCCGCTGAAGGACCGCATCCGCGCGAACGGCCTGCGCAACTCGCACCTGCTGTCGATCGCGCCCACCGGCACCATCAGCCTGGCCTTCGCCGACAACGCCAGCAACGGCATCGAGCCCGCCTTCAGCTGGACCTACAACCGCAAGAAGCGCATGCCCGACGGCAGCTTCAAGGAATACGCGGTGGAAGACCACGCCTGGCGCCTGTACCGCCACCTCAAGGGCGAGAAGGCGCCGCTGACGAACGCCTTCGTCACCGCGCTGGAGATGAGCGCCAAGGCGCACGAGGCGATGGTGGCCGCGGTGGCGCCGTGCATCGACACCGCGATCAGCAAGACCGTCAACGTGCCGGCCGACTATCCGTACGAGGACTTCCAGCACCTCTACCTGGAAGCCTGGCAGTCGGGCCTGAAGGGGCTGGCCACCTATCGGCCCAATGCCGTGCTCGGCTCGGTGCTGAGCGTGGCACCGACCGCGGCCGCGCCGCTGCAGATTGAGGACAAGAACCGCCGCCTCGCGCTCGACCGGCTGCCCGCGCCGGTGCTGTCGTCGCTGCGCTGGCCGGGCCGGCCCGAGCTGCCCGGCGGCAACCCGGCGTGGACGTACATGATCAACCACCCGTTCGGCAGCTTCGCCCTCTTCGTGGGCGAGCTCGCGCCGGAGGGCGGCGGTTCGCCCCAGCCGTTCGAGGTCTGGGTCAACGGCGCCGAGCAGCCGCGCGGCCTGGGCGCGATGGCCAAGACGCTGTCGATGGACCTGCGCGCCAACGACCCGGCCTGGCTGCAGCTCAAGCTCGATGCGCTGGCCACCGTGGCCGAGGAGCGCGCCTTCGAGATGGCCTTCCCGCCGCACGGCGAGAAGCGCCTGTTCCCCGGCGTGGTGGCGGCCACCGCGGCGGTGGTGCGCTGGCGCTGCGAGCAGCTCAAGGCGCTGCCGCGCCTGGGCCAGAAGGTGGCCACGCCGGTGATCGATGCGATGTTCAGCCGCGACGAGCCGCGCACCGGCCCGTCGGGCACGCTGGCCTGGTCGGTCGACATCGACAACCCGGCCACCGGCGAGAACTTCACCGTCACGCTCAAGGAGGTGACGCTGCCCGGCCCCGACGGCGGCACCGTCACGCGGCCCTGCGCGGTGGGCTTCTCCGGCAACTACCCGCGGGCCATGGACGGCCTGGCGCGCATCCTCTCACTGGACATGCGCGTGATCGACCCGGCCTGGATCGGCATGAAGCTGCGCAAGCTGCTGAACTACGCCGAGCCGCTGGGCCACTTCATGGCCTTCGTGCCGGGCCTGCCGCACGGCGAGCGCCGCCAGCAGACCTGGCCGTCGACGGTGGCCTACCTCGCGCGGCTGATCATCCACCGCTACGCGATGCTCGGCGTGCTCGACGAGCAGGGCTTCCCGCTGCGCGACATGGGCGTGCTCGAGTCACCCAAGGGCAGCAGCAGCGCCACCACGCCGGCCCTGCAGGCCGGCTCGGTGTGCCCGGAGTGCGGCAACCCGACGGTGATCCACAAGGACGGCTGCGACTTCTGCACCGCCTGCGGCTACGTGGGGCAGTGCGGGTGAGGGTGGCGAGCGTCAGCCTGGGGCTGCTGTTCGCCGGGCTGGCCGCGGCGCCTGCCGTCGCTTTCGACCACCGTCGCGCCGGTGACGTGCTCGAGAACGCATTGCCGGCCAGCGTGGCGGCGATGGAGCTCTGGCGGGGCGACCGCGAGGGCCTGTGGCAGTTCGGAGGCTCCTACGTGGTCACGCTGCTGGGCACGCAGGCGCTGAAGAAGGGCCTGGACGTGCGCCGGCCCGATGGCGGTGTCGAGTCGTTCCCTTCCGGCCATGCCGCCAAGGCCTTCGCCGCCGCCACCTACGTGCACCGCCGCCACGGCTGGGACAGCGCCTGGCCCTGGTACGCCGCAGGGGCCTACGTCGGCTGGACGCGCGTCAACGCGAACCGCCACCGCTGGATCGACGTTGCCGGCAGCCTGGGGCTGGCCGCGGCGTCCAGCTGGTGGCTGGTCGAGCCGCTGGCCGACAAGGGGGTGACCGTGCTGCCGGTGATCGCACCCGGTCAGGCGAGCATCACGCTTCAGGCGCGCTGGTGAACCGGTACCCTCAGCGCCAGCCGGCGATCGTCACCCCCAGCCCCGCCTTGGTCTGGCGCAGGTTGTAGTCGATCAGGCTCTCGCCGTAGCCGCTGAACAGCTGCAGCTGACCGTGCAGCGCGCCGGCCAGCGGAAACACGTAGTCCAGCTGCGCCGAGCCGCGCGAGCGCGTGCCGCCGCGCAGCGAGTGGCGCAGCTGCAGCGACAGCGCATGCTCGCCCCAGTAGCGCGCCACGCGCAGCTCGGCGCGGCCGACGTAGTCGGAGATGTCCGGGTTGTCGTCGTCTTCCGGGGCTTCGGTGATGCGCTTCCACGGGCGCAGCTCGGCCACCCAGTCGTCGCGCTCGAAGGCCAGGCCGCCGATGACGCGGTTCCAGCTGCGCGACAGCGGCAGGGCGCGGCCGTTGGACTGGTGGTTCAGCGACAGCGAGGCCATGCGCAGCTTCCAGCCGAACAGGTCGGCGTCCAGCGGCGCCACCAGCATCACCTCGGGCTCGTAGTTGGTCTCGCGGAAAGGCCGCGAGTCGGCGCCGTTGTAGACCTGCCAGCGCGACGACTGCGTGTAGCCGCCCCACAGGCTCAGCGGCGTGCCGAACACCGCGTGCGCGAACTTGGCCTTCAGGCTGATCTGGTACTTGGCCTCGATCGACTTGAGCACCAGCGGCGAGCTCACGCTGTGCTCGGGCGAGGGCGAGCCGGGCGCGCGGTTGACCTGGTCGGTCCAGGTGGCAGGCAGCAGGTAGACGGGCTTGTAGGCACGCGGCGCGAACAGCGCGCCACGCTGGCCGTCCAGGTCCCAGCGGGTGGAGAGCTTGGAGTCGTCTTCGACCGCGGCCGGCGCGGGGGCCGGCGTCGGGGCGGGCGCAGCCGGTGCGTCGGCGGCTGCCGGCGCGGGCGCGACTTCGGTGCGCCCGTGCAGGCGGTCGTAGCAGGCCAGCCGCGCGGCCGGGTCGGGCATGGCGACGCAGTCGGCGGCGCCCTGCGCCAGCACCGGCACCGGCAGCAGGCACGACAGTGCCATCGCCGCCATGCGGCGAAGAGGTGAAGACATCGGGGCGGTCTCCCTGCGATTCGCGCGAAGCCCGCAGTATCCGGCACCGGGCGTGGGCATTGCCGGCGCCGCAGAATCGGCCGATGGATTCGCTTTCGCAGATCGCACTCGGTGCCGCCGTCGGCGTGGCCGTGATGGGCCGGCGCACGGCGGTGCGGAAGGCGGCGGCGTGGGGGGCGGTGGCCGGCACGCTGCCCGATCTCGACGTGCTGATCGACCACGGCGACCCGATCCTGAACATGGTGCTGCACCGCGCGGAGACCCACGCGCCGCTGTGGCTGACGCTGTTCTCGCTGCCGTTCGCGATGCTGGTGGCGCGACTGAGCCGCGAGTGGGCGCAGTGGCAGCGCTGGTGGCTGGCGATGTGGCTGGCGCTGGTCACCCACCCGCTGCTCGACGCGATGACGGTCTACGGCACGCAGCTCGCGCTGCCCTTGAGCAACCATCCGTTCGGTGTCGGCAGCATCTTCATCATCGATCCGCTGTACACGCTGCCGCTGCTCGCGGGCACCGGCTGGGCGCTGGCGGCGCGCGGCGGCGGCCGGGCCTTCACGGCCAATGCGGCCGGCCTCGTGATGTCGACCGCCTACCTCGGCTGGAGCGTGGCGGCGCAGGCGCATGTCGAGCGCGTGGCGCGCGAATCGCTCGCCGCACAAGGCATTGCCGCCGAACGCGTGCTGGTCACACCTACCGCGTTCAACACCGTGCTGTGGCGCGTGGTGGCGGTGCAGGGCGACGCCTACCACGAGGGCTTCCGCTCGCTGCTCGACGCGCCGCCGCAGATGAGCTTCGACCGCTTCCCGCGCGGCCAGGCACTCGAGGCCGAACTGCCGGGGCATGACGGACTGGCGCGGATCGCCGCCTTCAGCAAGGGCTTCTACCGCCTACGCGAGGAAGGCGGCCGCGTGTTGCTGTCCGACCTGCGCATGGGGCAGGAGCCGGCCTACATCTTCACCTTCGTGATCGCGCGCCGCGCCAGCCCGCCGGTGCCGCTGGCCGTGCCGGAGCAGGTGGGCACACGACCCGACGTGAAGCGCGGCCTGCCCTGGCTGTGGCGGCGCGCGCTCGGCGAATCGCTGCCGCCGCCGCGCTGAGGGTGAGCCGACTATGCTGTGCCGATGAACGAACGAGGCGATGCGCTGCGCGAGCGGGTGCGCAGGCGGCTGGCAGTGTTCCCGACGACGGCGCTGCCGGACGCGGGACAGCGCCGCGCGGCGGTGGCGCTGCCGGTCACCGAGGCGGGCTTCGGCGCCGGCGTGCCCGGGCTGCCCGTGCACGCGCGCTGGAGCGACGCGCCGGCGCTGCTGCTGACGCGGCGCGCCGAGAGCCTGCGCAGCCATGCCGGCCAGTGGGCCCTGCCCGGCGGCCGCATCGACGCCGGCGAGACGCCCGAGCAGGCCGCGCTGCGCGAGCTGCAGGAGGAAGTCGGCCTGGCGCTCGAGGCGAGCGCGGTGCTCGGCCGCCTCGACGACTACGCCACGCGCTCCGGCTACCTGATCACCCCGGTGGTGGTGTGGGCCGGGCCGGCGTGCGAGCTGAACCCGAACGCCGCCGAGGTGGCCTCGGTGCATCGCATCCCGGCCAGCGAACTGATGCGCGTCGACGCGCCGATGCTCGACCGCGAGCACGAGGCCGAACACCCCGTGCTGCGCATGCCGGTGGGTGACAGCTGGATCGCGGCGCCCACCGCGGCCTTCCTCTACCAGTTCCGCGAGCGGGTGCTGCTCGGCCGCGACACCCGCGTCGCCCACTTCGAGCAACCGGCCTTCGCGTGGCGCTGAGGGACCCCTGATGGACCTGTTCAATCGCACCCCGGCCGTCGGCTTCGAGCAGCCCTTCGAGATGCTCGAGGCCTGCCACGAACGCGTGCAGCGCAGCCTCGACCTGCTCGCGCGGCTGATCGACCACGTCGCGGCCCGCGGCCACGATGCGCAGAGCCGCTCGGCCGCGCACGACGTGCTGCGCTATTTCGAGCTGGCTGCGCCGCACCACCACGAAGACGAGGAACGCCACGTCTTCCCGCGCGTGCTGGCCGCTGGCGACGCGGCGCAGGTGGCGGCGGTTCAGCGCCTGCGCACCGACCACCAGCGCATGGGCGCGCTGTGGGCGCGGCTGCGGCCGGTGCTGCAGGCCTGGGCGGGTGAGGGTGGCGGCGGGGCGGTGACCGACGAACTGCGCGCCGATGCGGCGGCCTTCCGCGCGCTGTACGCCGGGCACATCCCGGTCGAGGAAGGGCTGGTGTTCGTGGCGGCGAAGGACCTGTGCGATGCGGCCGCACTGCAGGCCATGGGCGACGAGATGCGCGCGCGCCGCGGCACGCCGGCGACAATGCCGTGATGACGCTGCCGCCGCCACCGCACCGCCCGCTCTGGCAGCGCGCCGGCTGGACGGCGGCCGGTGCCGTGAGCCTCGCGCTCGGCGTGCTCGGCATCTTCCTGCCGCTGCTGCCGACCACGCCCTTCGTGCTGCTGGCGGCGTTCTGCTTCTCGCGCGGCAGCGAGCGCATCGAGACCTGGCTGGTCACGCACCCGCGCTTCGGCCCGCTGGTGGCCGACTGGCGCGAGCGCCGCGCGGTGCCGCGCCGCGCCAAGCGGCTGGCCTGGGCGATGATGGCCGCCGGCAGCGCCTGGGCCTGGTGGGCGATGCCGCAGCCGTGGCGCTGGCTGCCGGCGATCGTCTGCCTTGCCGTGGCCGCCTGGATGTGGCAACTGCCGGACGCCGACCCGCGATGAACAGCTCCCACGCGCACCACGACCACGATCATGACCATGGCCACGGGCCTGACCACGTTCACGCTCACGGCCACTCGCATGGGCACGTCCACGCCCATGCCCCCGCCAGCTTCGACCGCGCCTTCGCGATCGGCATCGCGCTGAACGCCGGCTTCGTCGCCATCGAGGCCTTCTACGGCTGGAAGGTCGGCTCGCTGGCGCTGCTGGCCGATGCCGGCCACAACCTCAGCGACGTGGCCGGTCTCGTGCTGGCCTGGGCCGGCGCGGCCGCCGGCCGGCTCAAGCCGAACGATCGCCACAGCTACGGCTTCAAGCGTGCCAGCATCCTGGCCGCCTTCGCCAACGCGCTGCTGCTGCTCGTGGCGATGGGCTCGCTGGCCTGGGAGGCCGTCGACCGGCTCCAGTCACCCCAGCCCACGCAGGGCCTGACGATCGTCGTGGTCGCGGCCATCGGCATCGTCGTCAACGGCGCCACCGCGCTGCTCTTCCTGCGCGGCAGCCACGACCTCAACCTGCGCGGGGCCTTCCTGCACATGGCGGCGGACGCGCTGGTCTCGGCCGGCGTGGTGGTGGCCGGCCTGCTCACGCTGGCCTACGGCTGGCAGTGGACCGACCCGGTGGCCAGCCTGCTCATCGCCGTGGTGATCGTGGTCGGCACCTGGAGCCTGTTCCGCCAGTCGCTGCACCTCATGGTCGACGGTGTGCCGGCGCACGTGAACCTCGTCGAGGTGCGCGAGTGCCTGCAGGGCCTGCCCGGCGTCGCACAGGTGCATGACCTGCACGTCTGGGCCATGGGCACGTCCGAGGTGGCGCTCACCGCGCACCTGCTGATGCCCGAGGGGCCCGGCGACGATGCCTTCCTGCGTCGGGCCACCGAACGGCTGCACGAGCACTTCGGCATCTCGCACGTCACGCTGCAGACGTCACGTCATCCGGTGATGAGTGCCTGCGCGTGATCGGTGTGGCGCGATGGCCTCACCCCGCTTCAGGGGATGGGCGTCGCAGTAACCTGTGGTTACCTTCACGGCACTGCTCCACGGGTGACCACCATGCTGCCTCGTTCCACCGACCTGCTGCACGCCTCCGTCGTCATCTCGGAACTGCCGTCGCTGCGGCGCATGCCGGCGCCCACCCCGCTGCCCACGCTGGCGCAGCCCGGCCCGCTGGCGCGTCTGGCGCAGTGGTGGAGCGAACGCCGCGAAGGGCAGCAGCCGGTGCTGCGGCGCAGCGCGCAGGTGCTGATGCTGCGCGCCTGAACGAGCACTTCGCCTGCTACGAGGGCAGGAAGTCCAGCGGATAGGTCACCGTCATCGGGTTGACGTCCTTCGCGCCGAAGTCGAAGGCGCGGATGCGCGCCAGCAGCTTGCCTTCGAGATCGGCCGCCTTCAGCTCGCTCGATTCGACGCGGATGTCCGTCACCTGCCCCGACGGCGCAATCGTCAGCTTGAGCACCACCTTGCCCTGCAGCGACGGATCGTCGCGCAGCGCGCGGTTGTAGATGGCGTAGATCGCGCCCTTGTTGCGGTCGAACACGAGGCGGATCTCCTCCAGCGAGCGCGAGGCCTTGCCGCCGCCGCCCTTGGCGACCGAACCGCCCGCGCCGCCACCGCCCACGCCGGTGCCTGTGCCGCCCTTGCCGGAGCTGCCGCCGCCACCGGGCCCACCGCCACCGCCGCCGCCGGCTACACCTTCGACCAGCGTGGTGGCGCGGCCGGCCAGGCCGCCGCCGCCGGTGTCGCGGCTGTAGGCGGCGGTGTTGATGCCGCCCGAGCCGCCGGTGGCGTTGGAGGTGATCAGGTTGCGGTCGGGCAGGCCCGGGTCCTTGCCGGCACCGACGCCCACGCCGACGCCGGCACCCACGCCCGGGCCGGCCTTGATGTTCTGGTTGAGCTGCACCGCCACCGGGGCGCCGCGCAGTTCGGCGAGCTGGTCCTTCATCGCCAGCAGGCCGACTCCGGCGGCCTTGCGGCGCGCACCCTCGATCTCGCCCGGCGGCTTGCCGCGGATGGGCTGGCGCGCCTCGGGCGCGATCGCCTTGGGCAGCGGCTTGGCCTCGGGCAGCGGCTTCGCGACTTCGGCCGGGGTGTCCTTCTTCGCCTGCTGCTCGGCCGCGGCCTGCGGCGTCGGTGGCGCCTTCACGGCGGGCGGCGGTTCGCGCTGTTCGAGCACCAGCTTGGCCAAGCGCTGCGGTACCTCGGGCGGTGCGGCGCGGTCGACCTGCGGCCTGGGCCACAGCAGCAGCAGGATGCACAGCAGCGCGCAGACGGCCAGCACGGTGTTCAGGATGCGCCGGAAGCGCGCCTCGTCCTCGGGCGACACCGCCCAGGGCAGCACACCGGCGCGGAAGGAGATCGCCAGCGCGCTCATGCTTTCCCCGCCTTCTGCGTGACGGCGAACGAGACGTCGCTGTAGTTGGCGCGGGCCGCGGTGTACATCACCTTGCGCAGCAGGCTGTAGGGAATCGCCTTGTCGCCCATGATCGTCACCGACTTGTTCTGCGCCTCGCCGTCCTTGCCGAGCACGGTGCGGCCGGCCTGCAGCTCGAGCTCGGCCTTCAGCGGCGCGATCAGGTCGCCCTCGGTGCCCATCGCCTCGGCGACCGTCGCCACCTTGCGGCCGTCGACGAGGATGTCGGTCGCGCTGACCGTCACCACCAGCATCTCGCGCGGCATCTTCTCGGCGGTCGACTGCGGCAGCTTGATGGCCTGCGCGGTCGAGAGGATCTCGACGCCGGTACTCGACATCAGGAAGAAGATCAGGATGGTGAAGATGTCGATCAGCGCCACCAGGTTCATGTCGAGCCCGGATTGGTTGCGTGCCTTGCGGGCGGCGCGCTTCTCGATCGGCGTCAGTTTCATGACGGGCCTCTATTTCTTGGCGACGCTGACCGGCGCGTCGCCGATCGAGATGTCGGGGAACAGCTCGACGCGCGCCGGCGCACCCACCCTGGCCGGCGCCGAGGCGGCCAGCGCCACGTCGGGTGCCGGCGTGCCTTCGCGCACCGTGTCCATCACCTGCACCAGCACTTCGTAGGAGGTGTTCGGTTGCGCCAGCACAGTGGCCGTCTTCGCTTCGGGGAACTTGGCCTTGACCTGCTGCATGAGCGTGGACAGCGATGTCAGGTCGTAGCCCTGGGCGTTGTTCGGGATGTGCTGGATCAGGCCACCGATGCGGTCACCGACGTCGAGCGCGTCCGGCCGGATCACGACCTCGAGCTTGAGGTCGTTCACCTTGAGCTGCTCGACGCCCGAGTTCTGCGCCGGCAGCGACAGCTCGATCACCGACAGGCGCGAGAACACCGCCGTCGACAGCAGGAACGGCACCAGCACCACGATCACGTTGATGAACGCGGTGACCTCCAGATGCGCAACCGGCTTGCGCGGGCGGCGGACTCTCATGTCAGCGGGTGCCAGTAGGAGCGGCGTCGGCGCGCACGCGCTGCACCACGTTCAGGAAGCTGATCTTGGCGGCCTCCAGGCCGTCGACGATCTCGCTGGTGCGCGCCTGCAGGAAGGCATGGATGAGCAGGAACGGGATCGCCACCGACAGCGCGAACGCGGTGTTGTTCATCGCGATCGAGATCGAGGCCGACAGCAGCTCCGCCTTCTCGGCCGGGTTGACCGCGGCCACCGCGGTGAAGCCCTTGATCAGGCCGATGATGGTGCCCAGCAGGCCGACCAGCGTGATCACGTTGGCCAGCGTGGCGATGTAGTGCGTGCGCTTCTCCAGGCGCGGCACGATCTCCATCATGCCTTCCTCCATCGCGTTGTCGATGTCCTCGCGGCGCGCCGGGCTCTGCATGCGCTCCAGACCGTTGGCGACGATCTTGCCGATCGCGGCGTCGGAACTGGACGCCACGCTCAGCACGTCCTTGAACTTGCCGCTCTGCAGCAACGGCAGCACCTTCGCCCACAGCTTGCGGTTCTCGGCGCGCGCGCGGCTGAGGAAGATGAAGCGCTCGATGGCGATGGCCAGGCCGATGGCCATGATCGCGATGCTGAAGTAGATGGCGACGCCGCTGTCCTGGAAGAACTTGACGGCAAACTCGAACACGCTCATGGGGCTTCTCCTGTGACGACGGTGTGGGGTCTGTAGGGGTTCAGGGCTTGGCGGGCGCAGTGACCTGCGCGCCGTACTGGATCTGGCGGCGGAAGACGTCGCGGTCGCTCGGGGCCAATGCCTCGTCGAGCAGGCCGCCGCCGGGGCGGCCGGCGAGGTCGCCGGGCAGCGGCTTCTTCCAGGGCACGATGTACAGCACCTTGGGCAGCTCGCGGTTACCGATGATCTGCTGGCGGTCGATGTCGGCACGGTCCTGCGCGGTGGCGGGCGCTGGCGCAGGTGTCGCCGGAGCGACCGGTGCCCGCGTCTGCGCGGCCGCGCCGGCGGCACCCACCGCGAGCAGGACCGAAGCGATGACAGGCTTCATGACTGCTCCTTCTTCGCCGTGGCGTTGCCGCCCGGCTTGCGGTTCTTCAGGTCGGTGACCCACTTGGCCACCGTGGCGTCCTTGCCGCCAGTGAGCTGGGCGTAGCGCTCGTAGGCCTGCAGCGCCCGCGTGCCGTCGCGCAGGTAGAGGTCGAACAGGATGCCGAGATTGAGCTGCGCGGCGGCGTAGTTGGCATCGAGCGTCACGGCGCGTTCGTAGGCGCTGCGCGCCTTCTCGAACTGCCCCGCGTGGCGGTAGCTGATGCCGAGCTGGTTGAAGTAGACCGGCTGCTCGGGGCTGGCCTGGGTGGCCCGCTCCAGCACGGCGATCGAGTCCTCGAGCTTGCCGGACTGCCGGTAGATCACGCCGAGGTTGGCATGCGGACCGCCGAGGTCGGGATGCGACTGCGTCAGCGCCTTGAAGCCGCGCTCGGCATCCTCGGTGCGGCCGGCGCGCATCGCGCGCAGCGCGTCGTCGAAGGCGCGCCGGGCGGCGGGCGGCACCGGGGCCTCGACCTTGACCGGCGGCGCCACTGCTGCACTCGCGGCCGCGGCTGGCGCCGATGCCGCAGCCGTCGGCGCGATCGCCTTGGCGACCGGCGTGACCACGGTGTCCTGCACCGCCTTCATGCCCTCGGACAGGGTCGAGCATCCGCCGAGCGCAAGGAGTGCGAGCGTCGCGAAGGCGCCGGGGCGGAGGTCAACGAATCGCATCGACAACTCCCTCGGCGCGTTCGGCCTTGCCGTAGCGCACCGGCCGCAGCTTGGCCAGCGCCTCGAAGCTCTGCTTCACCCACTTGTCGTAGATCCCCTGCGAGGCCCGCGCGGCGTTCGTCTCGTGCAGCTCGATCGCCTTCTCCTCGAATGGGAAGGCCTGCTCCTCGAGCAGCACGTCGTACTGCTCGCGCTCCAGCTTGGACAGCTTCTTCGGACGCTCCGACTTGATCATCGACTGGCCGAAGTCCTCGTACAGCGCGGCGATCTGGAAGGTCGAGGCGGTGGTTACGTCGGCGACGCCGTAGTCGGCGGCCACCGCGTAGGCCTTCAGCGCGTCTTCCATCTTCGCCTTCTTCAGCTTGAGGTTGCGCGCCAGCGGTTCGACCAGCCGCACCTTGCGGTACTCGGCCACCACCGGCTCGGCCATCGCCAGCGCCGCGCTGGCACCGAGGTAGCGCGTGCGGTCGGTGCGCGCGCCGCCGCCGGCGCGGTCGGCCTCGAAGATCTCCTTCATCAGCGCGGCCTCGCGCTTCGCGTCCCCGTCGGCCTTGGCGAACTTCGCGATGCGCCAGCGTGCCTCGAGGCTGCGCTCCAGCGGCTGCGGGTACTGCTTCAGGTAGCGCTCGTAGGCCTTGGCCGCCGTGGTGCGCGAGCCGCTCTTCGCGTCGGCGGCCTTCTCGTGCAGCTCGGCGGATTGCCACAGCGCCTCGCGGGCCACGGTGGCGTCCTTCGAGGTCGCGGCCACGCGCTCGAACTCGCCGGCTGCCTGGCCCCACTGCTTGCGCTCGAGGTAGGCCAGCGCCAGCTTGCTGCCCACGTCGGCCTGCAGCGGGTGATTGGGGTAGCGCTGGCGGAAGTCTTCCAGCGTGCGCGAGGCGCCCTCCCAGTCCTTCATCGCCAGCATCGCGGCGGCGGCGTCGTACTGCGCGGTGGCGCGCACCGTCGAGGTCGGCGCCACGGCGGCAATGCGGTTGAAATGGCCGATGGCCGCGGCGTTGTCGCCGGCCGCGCGGGCCTTCTCGCCCTGCTTGTAGACCGAGGCGGCGAGGCGCTCGACGAGGTCGTTGCGCGCCGGATCCTTCTCCGGCACCAGCGCCAGCACCTCGCGGTAGCCCTTCTCCGCTTCCTCGAAGCGGCCCTTCTCGAAGGCGCTGTGCGAGACCACCGTCCAGGCCACGCGGCGCTGCGCCGGCGCGGCGGGCGGGTCGAGCTTCAGCACCTGCTGTGCCACCGCCTCGGCACGCTCGGGGTCGCGCAGCGCGAACAGCTTCTCCGAGGCGTTGGTCAGCACGCTGCCGTTGCGCGCATCCTTGGGGAAAGCCTGGGCAAAGCGCAGCGCGCTGTCGACGCTGGTGCGCTGCAGGGCGGCCAGCGCCTCGCCCTGGGCGGCCTTCTCCTGGCCGGCATAGCTCAGCAGCGCCGAATAGCCGGCGTCGGCCGCCTTGGCGTGGTTGGGGTACTGGTAGGCGACCTTCTCGTACTCGACGGCGGCCTCGGCGAGGCGCTTGTCCTCGTACAGCAGCTCGGCGAGCAGGAAGTTGTTCTGCGCCGTCTCGGGATCGTTCGGGTAGGCGGCGATGTACGCGCGGTACCACTTCACCGCTTCCTGGTAGTCGGCGCTCGCCTTGCTCTTCTGCGCGCTGGCGTGGTAGTGGCGCGCCAGCTCGGTGAGGTGCGTCTTCACCAGCGGCTGCGCCTTCTCCCAGCCGGCCGGGTTGGCACGGCGGAACTCGCTGCCGACGCCGTAGCGCGACACGTAGTCCTTCTTCGCGTCCAGCGCCAGCGCCGGGAAGCCGTTGCCCTGGTAGATCTCGATCACGCGGGCCTGCAGCTGCGGCGCCTGGGCATCCAGCGGGTTGCGGCGGGCGAAGGCGCTGAAGGTGTCGGCGGCGTCCTTCACGCGCTCCTGCTTGAGGTAGAGCTCGCCGAGCTGTTCGTAGACGCGGTACTCGTAGGCGCGCCGGCCCGGGTCGCTGATGTAGCCGGGGATGCTCTCCGCGCCTTGCAGGTTGGCCAGGCTGATGCTGGTCACGCGGAAGGTGTCTTCCAGCAGCTCGCGGTCGGCGCGCGACAGGCCCGGCAGCGTCTCCAGGCTGCCTTCCGCGCCCAGGCCTTGCGCACGCGCGTCGAGCACGCCGAAGAAGGACTGCAACGCGTCCTCCAGCTTGCCCTGCTTGAAGCGCGACCAGCCCTGCATGTACAGCGCCCGCTCGTGGAAGGGCGAGCGCTGCCCGGCGCCCAGCACGGTGGCGTAGGCGCGCTCGGCGCGCGGATAGTCGCGCAGCGAGAACAGCATCTCGCCGCGGCGGAAGTTCGCCTCGTCGCGGTAGAGCGTGTTGGGGTAGCTCGCGACCAGGCGGTCGAGTGTCTTTAGCGAGGTCTCGAGTTCGCCGGCCTGCTCCTGCGCGCGGGCGAGCTGGTAGAGCACGCGGTCGTTGCCCTTGTCGTCGGGGTAGGCCTTGAGGAACTCCTCGTAGCGTTTCACCGCCGCGCGGTAGTCGGGGCCGGTGGCCGGGCCCTGGCCCGTGGCCGAGCGCTGGTCGGCCAGGTCCATCTCCAGGTCGCCCAGGCGGCGCATGGCCTCGGCGCGCTGCGGCGCCTTTGGCGCCACCTCGAGGAACTTGCGGTAGGCCGCGATCGTCTGCTCCTCGTTGGAGGCGACCTTCTTGTCCTTGGGCACCTCGACCGTGCGCGTGGCCAGCGTGGCCAGCGTCGGCTGGTCGTCGCCGGGCAGCGTCTTCTTCTGGCTGGCGCAGCCGGCGAGGCTGGCTAGCCCGGCCAGCAACATCACCGCGGCCAGCGGGCGCATCGCGATCTCGTGGAAGTCACTGCGCCGGCGCATCGCTGTCCTTCTTCGTCGGCGTTTCGGAGGTCGCGCGGTCGTACATCTGCGCGACGGCAAAGCGGGCCTGCTGCGAGTACACGGCCAGGCGGTCCTTCTGGCGGGCGAGTTCGGCCACGGCCAGTTCCTGCACTTCCTTGCCCTGCTCGTTCGACAGCGTCGCCACGCGCGGGATCAGCGCCTGGATGCGCGCCGACAGCTCGGCGATGCGCCTGGCGAAGGCCTCGTGGCGCGCCGGCTCCTCGACCTGCGCGCGCGCCACCGCGGCCTCGCGCTCGCGCGCCAGCGCGAGCTCGGCGTCGATGGTCTTCATGTCCTTCTGCGCGTCCCAGGCGCGGGCCGAGTACTCCTGCGCCAGGCGCCACTCCAGCGCGCCGGCCACCAGCCGGGTGCGCTCGCGCAGGCGCTGTGCCTCGGCGGCGTCGCCCACGTCCTTCAGGCCCTGCTTCACGCCCTCGATCAGGTCGAGCAGCTCGCGGTCCTTCACGTTGGCGAAGGCCTGCGGATCCTGCTCGCGCACGGCACGCTCGACGTCGGCGGCCACCACGTCGCGGCGCTGCTGCAGCGCCTGCAGGTTGACCGTGCGGGCCTGCGCCTGCACTGCCGGCAGGCGCTCGGCGTAGGCGCGGCGGCGGTTGTCGAGCATGTCGCCGAAGACGCCGAGCTTGTCTTCCCAGTCCTTGAGGTTGGTGGCGAGGAAACGCAGGTCGCGCCAGTTCTTGAACGCCTCCTGGAACTCGTGGCCGGCCATCACCTGCGTCAGGTGGCTGGCATAGGGCATCTGCGGCAGCTCGCGGATGTTCCAGAACCAGCCCATCTCCTCGCCGGGGTTGCGTTCGATCAGGCCGTCGAGCAGCTTGCCGCCGCGGATGGCGGCGATCGACTCGTCGAGCCGGCCGGCCTCGCTGTCGTAGGCGGCAATGGCGGCGTTGTATTGCTCGGTGGCCTCGCCGTAGGCGCCGAGCTCGGCGTAGGCATACGGAATGGCGATACGCGCTTCCAGCACCGCGGCATCGCTGGCGTCGCGGCCGGCCAGTTCCAGCCAGGGCACCAGCGCGAGCTTCGGTTCTTTCAGCTCGGTCGCGGCCCAGCCGAAGCCGAGCAGTGCCTTGTTGGCCTGCAGGCCTTCGAGGCGCACGCGCTGCAGCGAGCGGCGCGCCACCTCGGCCTGCCCGGCTTGCAGCGCCGAGAAGCCCAGCGCCACGTTGGCCTTGTCGCGCAGCGAGCGCATCT
>VFQN01003718.1_pt1 | contig 21257 bp, 16 predicted proteins | sample 3512371 | NCBI WGS metagenome assembly VFQN01 (sample SAMN10412370, study PRJNA504923) | tailings metagenome | isolation source: Replicate 2 from Balatoc abandoned mine | place: Philippines: Itogon, Benguet | collected 2017-08-28
GTCGTGAACGGAAGACCGGCGGGACGCCGGTCCCACCAAACTGAGACACTACCCGCTACTCGGCCCCGACGCGCCGGCCCTCGACCGTCGGACCGCCGCCGCCGAACCGCAGGAACGTGGCATCGTCGTCGCGGTTGGTGGGCAAGTCGGGGCCGGGGTTGATCTCCACCGCGTGCAGGTCGAGATTACCCCCGCTGGCGTCTGGTGCCCGGGCGTTCTGCGCGGCGGTGAAGCCGGGGAGGTCGCCGTCCGCGCGGGCGAGCGCTTCGGGGACGCGGGCGAAGTAGTTCCGGTTCACCGCGAGCGCCACCACCGGCGTACCGCCCGGCGGGCCGGTCACCAGCAGCCCGACCTTGCAGTCGAAGATGGTGTTCTGGGCGACTGTGAGTTTGAGCGGAAGGCGGTCACCCGGGCGGGCGATCGAGAGGGCGGCGTCGAGCTGGTAGAAGCGGCACCCGGTCACCTCCGCCGCGTCCGCCGGCCCGTCGAACCGCACCCCGATCGAGCCCGGTCCCTCGAACCGGCAGTTTCGTATCACCAGGGCGCGGGCCGTGAGGTTCCCCCCGGTCTCGACCTTGAACCCGGCCTCCTGGTCCTTCACACAGACGAAGCGCACGCGGTCGAGCGCCACCGGCCGGCCGGGCTGGCCGGTGGCGTTCAGCAACCGCACGCCGCCCTTCTTGCCGCCCTGCACGGTCACGTTTTCGAGCGTCGCCCCCGGGAGGTTGCCGCTCAGCTTGACCGCGTGCTCGGCGCCACCCTTGGCGTCGACCGCGAAGCCCTTGAGTCGGAACCCCTCGGCCCCGTTGCCGACCTCGATCGCCGCATCGACCGAGTTGTCCGACGAGAGCACGAACTCGACCCGCTGGCCGTCGGGCAGTGCGGACTCGATCGTGAGGTCGCGGCGGCTCACGCGCACCGGCCCTTCGCTCAGGGACGGCTCCTCGACTGCGATCGTGTCCCCGGCGGCCGCGCGGGTGAGTGCCTTGCCGAGGGTGGGGAACACGTTCTCGGCGCCGGCCTTGGCCTTCGAGACGACCAGCCGCTTCGTGGACGGGGGCGGAATCGGGGGGGAACCCCCCTCGGTCGGCTTCTTGCCGGAGAACGCGAAGTACGCGCCCACGCCGCCGCCCAGCATCGCCACGGCGCCGACCACTGTGAGCACGAGTCGGAGTTTGGTGCGCCGGGAGGGGCCGCGGGGCGCGGACGGGTGGGGCCGGGTGGGTCGCGCCTCGGGCACCGTCCGGCTGGCCCGCCCGGTGTCGCCGGCGCCCAGCGGCGAGGACTCGTCGAGCGACTCCCACACCCCCGCGGTCGGCCGTTCGAGCGGCACGGTCGGCGCCTCGGACGCCTCCAGGCCGGTCGGCTGACCGTAGGTCATGGTCTGCGACGACGCGATCCGCACCCCGCTCCCGGGCTCGCCGCCGACGAGGAGCGCCGGCCCCGCCGCCCGCGCGGCACTGACCGCCGGCCGGTTCCCCAGCGCGGCCGCGACCGCCGGGGACAGTTGCGGCATCTCCTGGTCGCTCGGCGGCGGGATCGGGATCGACACCCACGGCTGCAGCGCGGCCATTACCTCGGACGGGGTCTGATAGCGGTCTTCCCGCCTCTTCGCCATCATCCGGGTGACCACCGCCGCGACGGCCTCCGGCACGTCCGGGCGCGTCTCGCGGACCGGCTTCGGCTGGCGGCTCCGGTGCCAGATCAGCTTTTGGGGAATCGTCCCCTCCGGGAACGGCTGGCTCCCGGTGAGGAGGTAGTAGAACGTCGCCCCGAGCGAGTAGATGTCGGAGCGGATGTCGACCGTGTGGCTGTCCTCGGCCTGCTCGGGCGAGAGGTAGTCGGCGGTGCCGAGGATGTTCTCGTCGTACTTACGGGTGATGTGGTCGTCGGTGTCGTAGGTGAGCCGGGCGAGCCCCATGTCGAGCACCTTCACCACGCCGGCGCGGTCGAGCAGGATGTTCCCGGGCTTGATGTCCCGGTGGACCATGCCGATCTCGTTCGCGTGCTGGAGGCCGACGGCGGCGCCGTAGACGTAGTGGCACGCCCGCACCGGGTCGAGCGGCCCGGCCTTCTTCACCAGGTCCTGGAGGTTGGTGCCGTCGACGTACTCCATGACCAGGAAGTGGAGGTTGTCGTCCTGGTCGATGTCGAAGGCGCGGACGATGTTCGGGTGGTCCACGGCGGCGGCGGCGCGGGCCTCGCGGTTGAACCGGTCGAGGCTGGCCTGGTCGGCGGCCTTCGCCGTCGGCAGCACCTTCACCGCCACCCGGCGGCGCATCAGCTTGTGCTCGCAGAGGAACACCTGTCCCATCCCGCCCGACCCGAGGCGCTCCAGCACCTTGTACTTGCCGATGCTGAACCGCTTCCACTTCCCCTGGAGGATTTGTTCGGCCTGGAAGAACGTGAGGAGCCCGTCACGGACGAGGTGGCCGGCGGCCTTCGGCGGCTCCGGCGGGAGGGCGGCGAGGCCGCCGATCTTGTCGAGGTACGCCTTCAGCTTGGCCTCGTCCGCGACCCCGCTCTTCTGGACCAGGTCCAGGAACTCGGGAACCGAAGCGGGGGCGGGCATTGGTCAATATCCTCGCCGGGCGGCGGGAGCGTCGAGCCGCGCTAGTAAATATAGGGCACGGACGGCGGGCGGGAGGAGCCCTTCACGTCCAGTCTGTCTGGATTGCCGGTCGGATGCAACCCTGTGATCCACAATCCGTGAAGGCAGACGGGACGGTCAGGCTGCGGCCTTTCGGCACGGGCTGCGAGCGGATTTGTCGGCCGATATTCGCTCCACATCTCACGGGGTGCGGGAGACTGGCCCCCGACCCCGTCACGAATGAGTCAGCTGCAAGAAGCGACGTGAGAGCGTGGCACCGCGCGGCTCTCGGACGAAACACGCTGCGTGGACAGGCTTTACTACTGGGGGACGATCAGCAATTGCTCAAGGGCGCCGACTTCGATGGTCGCCGGTCCAGCACTAGCCCTTTGTACCTTGCCGCGGACACGGATGGTCTTTCCTTCAAACATGTTACTGAATTGTTGCCGGGTGCCGGGGGCGGCAATGAGACTGGAGCCAATCCGCGCCGCGAATCCCGGCCCTTTCTGGGTCTCGGCAGTCTTGAGGTCGAGAGTGTCGGCGCCGCCGACGCCGGCCACGCGGTATTCCACGGTGCAGACCTTCCCGTCCTGAATCGCCGCCGCGTCCGGCGAGTACGCCGGCTCGTCGAGGGTCGGGCCGAGGCGCTCGACCTGAACCGCCGCCTGCTCTGCGGCCTTCTGCTTCCCGGTGTCCGCCGCCTGACCGAAGCGGCCGAGGTAGTAGGCGCCCGCCACCAGAGCCGCACAGAATAGCAGACCGACGGCGACCGCGAGCGCGACGTAGAGCCCGCGCCGCGAGTGAACCGCGGGCGGCGCCGAGTAACCGCTCGCCGAGCCGTCGTCGCGGGGCGGGCGGGGCGGGGCGGGGCGGGGGCGCATCGGGGCGGTCGAGACGGCGGCGTTGCGGGCGGTGGACTTCGGGCTGGCCGCGGGCGGGACGCGCGGCGACGACCCCGGCCCGCGCGCGACGCGGACCGCGCCCGACGCCGGCCCGAGTCGGCCCGACGCCCCGGTCGCCGGCATCCGCCCCGAACTCCCACTGGCGGACCGGAGCGCCGAGCGGCCGGGGCCGAACAGCACCCGCCCGAGCGGCACGGACGTGCCGCTCGACGACGCCTTGTCGACCGCGTGCCCGGTCAGCGCCAGCACCAGCGGGCAGAGGCCGGGCATCTCCTTCGCCGGCGGCGGGTCCACCGGCAGGTCGGCCCACTCGGCCAGCGCCTCCGCCACCTCCATCGGCGTCTGGTAGCGGTCGGCGGGGTCTTTCGCCGCCATGTGCCGCAGGACGTCGAGCAGGCCGGGCGGCACGTCGGAGCGGAACGCCGTGACCGGCTTCGGCTCGCGCGTCTGGTGGGCGACCAGCTTCGCGGCGATGGTGCCGTCGGGGAACGGCGTCTGCCCGGTGAGGAGGAAGTAGAGCGTGCCGCCGAGGCTGTAGATGTCGGCCCGCACGTCCACCGTGTTGCTGACCGCCTGCTCCGGGGCGAGGTAGTCGGCGGTGCCGAGGACGCACTTGTCGTCGTACTTCTCGGTCACACTGTCGGTCGGCTTGTTGAAGAACCGGGCCAGCCCCATGTCGAGGATCTTGACGACGCCGGTGCGCTCCAGGAGCAGGTTCCCCGGCTTGATGTCGCGGTGGACCATGCCGAGCTCGTGCGCGTGCTGGATGCCCACGGCCGCCTGCGCGACGTAGTGGGCGGCGCGGACCGGGTCCATCGGGCCGTGCCGGGCGATGACGTCCTGGAGGCTGTTCCCGTCGACGTACTCCATGACGAGGAAGTGGAGCTTCTCGTGGACGTCGATGTCGTAGGCGCGGACGATGTTCGGGTGGTCGAGCGCGGCGACCGCCCGGGCCTCGCGGTGGAAGCGCTCGAGGTTCGAGGGGTCTTCGAGCTTCTCGACGGGGAGCACCTTGAGCGCCACCAGGCGCTTCATCAGCGTGTGCTCGCACAGGTACACGGCGCCCATCCCGCCGGCGCCGATGAGTTCGAGCAGCCGGTACTTCGACCCGATGGTGAACCGCTTGTACCGGCCGAGTTTGAGCTGCTTGGCTTGGAAGAAGGTGAGGAACCCCTCGCGGACGAGGAGGGCGGCGAACGGGTCGATGGCCTGCGGGAGGGTGCCGGCGGCCCGGTGCCGGTCGATCACCTCGTCCGCGGTCGCGTCGGGCAGGAGCCCGCTCTTGCGCACGAGGTCGAGGAACTCCGGGACGGTGGCGGGTGCCGGCATCTTCGTTCCTCGTCCCCCGTGCCGGTGAGGGCGTCACGCGGTCCCGGTCCATGCGACCGAGTGGGCGGTGGTCGGTCGTCCGCGTCCGTGGGGGGCTTGTTCTACTCTGCCGGGGTCGGGCGCGGTCCGCAAGCGGCTGGTGCGGATTTTCGGGATAACCCGCACGCCCCGGCCGTTCTCGCCAGAGCCCCCAGCCCCCGCGGTCGGCGGCCTTCTGGTATCATATCGGCCGCACCCCCCACGCGGCGGGAGACTCATGACCCGGGAATTGCCGACCGTCCGCGCCGTCTGCCCGCACGACTGTCCCGACACCTGCGGGCTGGTCGTGACCGTGGACCCCGTGGCGGACCGGGCGGTCGCGCTGCGCGGCGACCGCGACCACCCGTTCACCCGCGGGTTCCTGTGCCAGAAGGTGGCGAACTACCTCGACCGCGTCTACCACCCGGGCCGCCTGCTGCACCCGATGCGCCGCGTCGGTCGCAAGGGGGAAGGGCGGTTCGAGCGGATCAGTTGGGCGGAGGCGGTGCGCGCGACCGCCGACCGCTTCCGCGCCATCGCCGCCTCGCCCGCCGGCCCGCAGGCGGTGCTGCCGTACAGCTACGCCGGCACGATGGGGAAGCTGATGTACGGCAGCCTCGACCGGCGGTTCTTCCACCGCTTCGGGGCCAGTCTGCTCGACCGCACCATCTGCGCGACCGCCGGCGCCGCCGGGTGCGACGTGACACTCGGCACGCGGGCGATGATCGACCCCGAGGCGGCGGTGGACGCCCGTTACATTGTGAACTGGGGGTCGAACACGTCGGTCACGAACACGCACTTCTGGAAGGTCGAGTTCGAGGCGCGGAAGCGCGGCGCCCGCGTCGTCACCATCGACCCGTACCGCTCGCCGACCGCGGCGAAGTCGGACTGGTGGCTTCCGGTCCGCCCCGGCACCGACGCGGCGCTCGCGCTCGGGGTGATGCACGTCCTCTTCCGCGAGGGCTGGGTCGATCGGGACTACCTCGCCAACCACTGCGTCGGCGCTGACCAGTTACGCGACCGCGTGATGGCGGAATTCCCGCCCGCGCGGGTGTCGGCGATCACCGGCCTGAGCGTCGAGGAGATCGAGCGCTTCGCCCGCGAGTACGGCCGCAGCCGGGAACTCATCGGCGGTCCGGCGCTGATTCGCTTGAACTACGGCCTCCAGCGGCACGGCGGCGGCGGCACCGCGGTTCGGACCGTCGTCTGCCTCCCCGCCCTCACCGGCGACTGGCGCTACCCCGGCGGCGGGGCGCTCCTGAGCACGAGCAAGGCGTACCCGTTCGACGACACGTTTCTGACCCGCCCGGACCTGATCCCGCCCGGCACGCGCACGATCAACATGACGCAGCTCGCCGAGGCACTGCACGGCGAACTGCCGGGGCCGCCGGTGAAGGCGCTGTTCGTGTACAACTCGAACCCGGCGGCGGTCTGTCCGGACCAGTCGCGCGTGTTAAGCGGGCTGCGGCGCGACGACCTGTTCACCGTCGTCCACGACCAGTTCCAGACCGACACCGCCGACTACGCCGACATCCTCCTGCCGGCGACCACGCAGCTCGAGCACTTCGACCTGCACGGCAGCTACGGACACCTCTACGTGCAGGCGAACAACGCCGCCGTCGCGCCGCTCGGCGAGGCGAAGCCGAACACCGAGGTTTTCCGCCTCCTGGCGCGCGCGATGGGCTACGAGCCCGACCTGTTCGAGGTCAGCGACGAGGAACTGGCCCGCGGTGCGCTCGGCGAGCCGGGGGCGGCCGCCCCCGGGTTCGGGATGCCGCGGGAAGTCGCGGCCGCGTTCGACGGCGTCACGCTCGACGACACGAAGCGCGGACCCGTGCGCTTGAACCTACCGGCCGGTTGGGCGCCGTTTGCGGATGGGAAGTTCCCGACGCCCTCGGGCAAGTGCGAACTGTACTCGGAGCGCGAGGCGCGGGCCGGGCGCGACCCACTCCCGCACTACCGGCCGCCGCACGAAGACCCACAGACGCGCCCCGACCTCGCCGCCGACTACCCGCTCCAGCTCCTCACGCCGCCGGTGCCGGCGTTCCTGAACTCGACGTTCGTGAACGTCGAGAAGCAGCGCGCGTCGGCCGGCGGGGTGACGCTGGAGATGCACCCCGCCGACGCCGAGGCGCGGGGCATCGCGGACGGACAGCCGGTGAGCGTGTTCAACGCCCGCGGCCGCTTCCGCGCGACCGCGTCCGTGGGCGACTCGGTGAAGCCGGGCGTGGTGGTGTCGCTGGGCATCTGGTGGAATCGCTACACCCCCGACGGCGTGAACGGCAACACGACGACGAGCACGGCGCTGACCGACCTCGGCGGCGGGGCGACGTTCTTCGACAACCTGGTGCAGGTGGAGGCGGCGCTATAGGTCACTGTCGGTGACAGCTTCGGTGTACGTCGCATCGAGGTCGGGTACGACGAGCGGCCCACGCCGGAGGGCGAGCGGCACCGCGGGGATGACTTCACCGACCGCGGCCGGCAGCGCCCACACGTCCGCCGCGTTCCCCTCCGCCGCGTCGGTCGGCGCGTAAGCGGTGACGTAGGTCGGGCCGGCGAGCGGGAACGCACCGTTCCCGACCGCCCGCATCAACTTGTTGTGCGGGTTGGCGAGCCGGTTCGTAATCACGTCCACGATCATGAGGCCGATGCCCCGCTAGAGATAGGCCGCGCACTTCCGCACGAACGCGGCACGCTCGTCGGCCTCCTTCTTGTTCGCCGGGCTCACGAACTCGATCACCGCCGCCAGCGTCATCGCGTGGCGGCCCTCGGCGACCTGGACCTCGATGTCGTCGGGCAACACCAGTGGCACCCGGCCGAGTGCCGGAGGGGCGGTCGGGAGTGTGGCGACACCGCCGTCGGCCGGCGCGTAGTGGACACCGCTCGCGCCGGTCCGCCGGTATCCGGCGACGTCGGCCTCGACCTGCGGGCCGAGTGAGACGTTGGCGAACGCCCGGAACTCGCCGCGCGGCAGCGCCCGGTTCAGCCAGCGGACGAGCCCCCCGACCCAGAGCGTGTAGAGCGACGGCCACGGCGGGTCGTCGAGGAGCGGCGGGCGGAAGTGGTCGCGGAGCGGCATCGTAACCCCTCCACCATCATACCAGCGGGCGGTTGCGGTTGACGCCGGCGCCGGGCGCGGATTACCCTCCGCCGGGTTCCCAGGCTCCGGGTACGGCCGCACATGATGCTCCACCGCCCGCCGGTCCTCGACACGACCGACGCGCCGCGCCCGGCGGTGGCGTGGGAGGACACGCCCTGCCTGCTGTGCGGCCGCGACCAGGCCGCGCTGCTCCTCGAGGCGCCCGACCCGCTCCCGCCGGCCGGCAGCGGCCTCCGCTTCGCCGTGGTGCGCTGTGAGCACTGCGGGCTGACGTACACGAACCCGCGCCCGAGCCCGCGCACCATCGGCCGCTTCTACCCGTCCGACTACGCCCCACACCGCCGCCCGCGGAAGCTCGCGCAGGCCCGCCGCTCGCGCCCGCTGTGGAGCCGGCTGTTCGGCCGCCCGTGCGGCGAGCGCCGCGGCGACCTGCCCTGGCCCGGCCCCGGCCGGCTCCTCGACTTCGGCTGCGGCGGCGGCGCGTTCCTGAAGCGCATGGCCGACCGCGGCTGGACGGTCACGGGGCTCGACTCGGCGGATGACACCGGGCGGGCCGTGCAGGAGGAGCTCGGCCTGAGAGTGCTGACCGGCACGCTGCCGCACCCCGACCTGCCCCCGTGCTCGTTCGACGTGGTGACGATGTGGCACTCGCTGGAGCACGTCCACCGGCCGCTGACGGTGCTGCGCGAGGCGTTCAAGCTGCTCGTGCCGGGCGGCAAGCTGGTGGTCGCCACGCCGAACATCGAGAGCCTGCCATTCTACTGGTTCGGGGCGAGCTGGTTCGGCCTCGACCTGCCGCGCCACCTCACGCACTTCACCCCGACGACGCTCCGCACGACGCTCGAAACCGCCGGCTTCCGCGTCGGCCGGGTACAACTGCTGCGACACTCCGACTGGCTGCGGTCGAGCGCGAAACTGGCCGTGCGGCAGCGCACGGGCGGGCTCGCGTCGCGCCTGCTGACGTGGAAGCCGGCGGCGAAGGCGGTCGCCTGGGGCTGCTACGCCGCCCGGATGAGCGACTGCATGCTCGCCGTCGCGGAACGCCCCTGATACCCGGAATGACCGAGGCCCAACGACCCACCAAGGACCAAGGAAGACAGCACGGGTTGTCCTTGGTCCTTGGTGGGTCGTTGGGCCTCGGTCATTCCGGGACGCGCCGCGTCCCTTGACGCCCCATCCCCCCCGCACTAACGTGTGTGGGGTTGTCACGGATCGACCCCGCCCGGGCAGATGTCCCGGGCGTTTTCACGAACGGGGTCGGACCCTCTCCACGAGCCAGCAGCAGGCGGTTCCTCAGATGCCGGGTACGTGCGTCGTCGGGTTGCAGTGGGGTGACGAGGCCAAGGGGAAGATCGTCGATCTCCTCGGCGACGACTTCGACTACGTGGTCCGCTACAACGGCGGTGCCAACGCCGGGCACACCGTCGTCGTCCACGGCAAGACGTTCAAGCTCTCACTCCTCCCGACCGGCGTCATCCGGCCGAACGTCAAGTCGGTCATCGGCAACGGTGTGGTCGTCTACCCGCCGAAGTTCATCGAGGAAGTCGCCAGCCTGAAGGCGGCCGGCATCGACCTGTCGGAGTCGTTGAAGGTCAGCGATCACGCCCACGTCATTTTCCCCTACCACATGGAAGAGGAACGCCTGGCCGAGAGCGGCGCCGAGGGGAAGATCGGCACCACCGGCCGCGGCATCGGGCCGTGCTACCAGGACAAGGTCGGCCGCCGGTTCGGCATCCGCGTCGGCGAACTGCTGCGCCCGGACCACCTGCGCGAGCGGCTGCGGTTCGTGGTGCCGTTCAAGAATCGGCTGATGAAGGCGTTCGCCAACGGCCACGCCGACCAACTCGTGCCGATGGAGCCCGACGCGATTGCCGACCAGTACCTCGGCTACGCCGACGCCCTCCGCCCGCACGTCGCCGACACGTCCCGGCTGCTCCACGAAGCGCTCGCGGCCGGCAAGCGCGTCATCTTCGAGGCGGCTCAGGGGAGTCTCCTCGACGTGGACCACGGCACCTACCCGTATGTCACGAGTTCGAGCAGCCTGCCGTCCGGCATTTGGGGCGGGTCGGGCGTACCGGCGAAGAACCTCCAGCGCATCATCTGCGTCGTGAAGGCGTACACGAGTCGCGTGGGCAAAGGGCCGTTCCCGACAGAACTCGACGACGGCCCGACCGGCACTGGCGAACGCATCCGCAAGATCGGCCGTGAGTACGGCACCGTCACCGGCCGCCCGCGCCGTGTCGGCTGGTTCGACTCGGTTGCCGTTCGTTACACCGCGGCGCTTGCCGGCGCGGACGAGATCACGGTGATGCTCCTCGACGTGCTGAGCGGCCTGCCGGAGCTGAAGCTCTGCACGGCCTACGAGGTCGACGGCGAACGCACGACGCACTTCCCGAGCGATGCGTACCAGCTCGAACGCTGCCGGCCGGTGTATGAGACGATCCCGGGCTGGACTGAAGACCTCACCGCGGCGCGGAAGCTTACCGACCTGCCGGCTGCCGCCCGCCGCTACATCGACCGCGTCGGCGAGCTGGTCGGGTTACCGGTGTCGGTCGTGTCGGTCGGCCCGGACCGGGCGCAAACCATCCTTGTGAAGTAAGTGCGGAGAGTGGCCACAAAGAGGCACGAAAAGACACAAAAAGCCTGGCACGAAATCGGTTCGTACTTTTTGTGTCTTTTCGTGCCTCTTTGTGATCGCTCTGCTTGGTTCTCTCATGGCTCATGACCCCGCCGCTTACGTCCGATCGGTCGGGCTCGACCCGGCCCAACTCCCGCGGCACATCGCCGTCATCATGGACGGGAACGGCCGCTGGGCGCGGGCACAGGGGAAGGAGCGCGTCGAGGGGCACGCCCGCGGCGCGCGGTCGGTCGATGAGGTGACGGAGGAGTGCTGCCGCCTCGGCATCGGGCAACTCACGCTCTACTGCCTCAGCTCCGAAAACTGGAAGCGGCCGAAGGCCGAGCTCGACTTCCTGATGGCACTGCTCAAGCAGTACCTACTCCAGGAGCGCGAGAAGATCCTGCGGCAGAACATCCGCTTCGCCGTGATCGGCCGCCGCGACGGGCTCCCCGACGAGGTGCTCGCCGAGATCGACGAGAACGAGCGCCTCACCCGCGGCAACACTGGCCTGACGCTGTGCCTGGCGATCAACTACGGCGCCCGCGCCGAGATCGTGGACGCGGTGAAGGCGCTCGCCGAGCGCGCGAAGCGCGGCGACCTCGACCCGGCCGCCATCGACGAGGACGCCATCTCGGCGAGCCTGTACACGGTGGGGATGCCCGACCCGGACCTGCTCGTCCGCACGGCCGGTGAGATGCGGGTGAGCAACTACCTCCTCTGGCAGATCTCTTACGCCGAGTTGTGGGTGACCCCCCGATTCTGGCCCGAGTTCGGCGTCGAGCTCCTGCACGACGCCCTGCGCGACTTCGCCCGCCGCGAACGGCGGTTCGGTGGCCTCCAGCCGGCGGGGCCGAGCTGATGCGGACGCGCATCGTCGTCGGCAACCTGCTCGCCGCGTTTACCATCGCGCTGCTCGTCGGCGACTCCTACCTCGCCCCGTGGTTCCCGGTCCTGTTCACCGCGCTCGCCTTCATCGGCGTCGTCGCCACGCGCGAACTCGTCTCGCTCTTCCCCGCCGACTTCCGCCCCGCGACCGCGCCGACAATCGCCGCCGTTCTCGTCGTGATGGCGGCGAACTGGTTGCCACTCGTTGTCCGTTCGATGACGGGATTTGAATCCGTCGCGATCGCCTTCGTGGCCGTGTTCATGGCGGCGGTGCTGGTCGAACTGGCCCGCTTCCGCGAACCAGGCGGGATCGTCCCGCGTCTGGGCTTGGTCGTGTTCGCCGTCGCATACCTGGGGCTGCTCGGCAGCGCGTTCGCGCAGGTGCGCTGGCTCACACCAGACCCGGGGCGTGCGAGCTGGCTCCTCGGGCTGGCGATCTTCATCCCGAAGGGCGCCGACACGGGCGCGTACTTCGCCGGGAGGGCGTTCGGCCGGCACCGGATGACGCCGCTCCTGAGCCCGAAGAAGACCTGGGAGGGTTTGGCCGGTGGGCTGCTGTGGGCGGCGCTGACCGCGGTCGGGTTTCACCTTGTGGCGGGCGGGCTGTTCGGGCACGGTATCATGGAGGCGGCGGCGTTCGGCGTCGTGGTCGGCGCGGTCGGCGTGCTCGGCGACCTGGCCGAGTCGCTGGTGAAGCGCGACGCCCAGGCGAAGGACGCGGCCGCGAGCATCCCCGGTTTCGGCGGCCTGCTCGACGTGGTCGATTCGGTCCTGTTCGCCGCCCCGGTCGCGTACCTCTGGTTCGCCGTCTCCCAGACGGTGGCTCCCGTCAGGTAGGAAGCATGGCCGAGAACACCGTCACCCGCACCGTCACCCTCGACAGCCGCGAGGAGGCCGTGCTGCTGTTCGGCCCGCGCGACCAGTACCTCCGCTCCATCCGCGACGCGCTCGGGGTGAAGGTCGTGGCGCGCGGCGACCTGGTCCAGCTCGAGGCGGCGACGAGCGAGCCGGTCGAGCAGGCCGAGCGCGCCTTCCAACAGCTCCGCACGGTCCTGCGCAAGCACGGCAAGCTGACGCCCGAGGACGTGCGGACCGTGGTCGAGGTCGTCCGCGGCGCGACCGAGCGCGGCGCCGGCTCGGCCGTGACGATGATGGAGAGCGGCCGCCACCTCCGCCCGCGGACGGACGGGCAGGGGCGCTACGTGCAGGCGATGAAGGCGCACGACATGGTGATCTGCGTCGGCCCCGCCGGCACCGGGAAGACGTACCTCGCGGTCGGCATGGCGGTGAGCCTGTTGCGGGCCGGGCAGGTGAAGAAGATCATTCTGGTCCGCCCGGCGGTCGAGGCCGGCGAGCGGCTCGGGTTCCTCCCCGGCGACCTGGCGGCGAAGGTGAACCCGTACCTCCGCCCGCTGTTCGACGCGCTCAACGACATCATGGAGCCGGAGCAGGTCCGCCGGTACATGGACAACGACGTGATCGAGATCGCCCCGCTGGCGTACATGCGCGGCCGGACGCTGAACAACTCGGTCATCATCATGGACGAGGCGCAGAACGCGACGGTGCCGCAGACGAAGATGTTTCTCACCCGCATGGGGAACAACTCGCGCGTCGTCGTCACCGGCGACCTGACGCAGACCGACCTGCCGAAGACGATCCCGAGCGGGCTGGCAGATGCGGTGCAGCGGCTCCGCGACGTGGAGGGGCTGGCGATCGTCTACCTCGACGAGTCCGACATCGTGCGCAACCCGCTGGTGTCGCGCATCGTGAAGGCCTACGAGGACGAGACCCCGCGGGCGCGGCGGTAGCAGAGGTCAGCGGCCAGGCATCGGCCTTCTGCTGTCTGGCCGATGACCTCTACTTCTTGGGGATCAGCACGGCGTCGATGACGTGGATGACGCCGTTGCTCGCCTTGATGTCGGCCTTCGTCACCTTCGCGTCGCCGATCTTCACATCCGCCCCGGATACCGTGACCTTGAACCCGTTCACCTCCTGGCCGTTCAGCCCGGCCAAGTCCTTCGCATAAATCGCCTTGGCCGAGACGACGTGCGCCAGCAGGATCGTCTTCAGTAGTTCCTTGTTCTTGATGACGTCCTTGATCTTGTCGTCGCCGAGCTTCTTGAACGCCGTGTCGGTCGGGGCGAAACAGGTGAACGGCCCCTTGCCCTTGCGCTCGTCCACAAGCCCGGCATCCTTCACGGCCGTCACGAAGATGGTGTGGTCCTTCGACCCGGCGGCGGTGTCCACGACGTCCTTGTCGTCTGCCGCAGGGGTCGGTGCGGCGAGCACCAGCGTCAGAGCGCACGCGACCACGGTGAACAGTTTCGCCTTCATGGGAAGACTCCGGACCGCGGTTGTTCGGGTGTTGCTCATCTCGGTTCAACAGAGTCGTGGGCGTCGATCCGGTCGCGCGCCGTAGGCCCGCCACAGGTCGGTCGGTGCAGGTGCCTCAAGCTCGACACGGTGCCCTTCGACGGGATGGTCGAACGCGAGCCGCCAGGCGTGGAGGCACACGCGGCCGACGGGGTCGGTCTTCGCGCCGTAGTCGCGGTCGCCGGCGACGGGACATCCGAGACCGGCGAGATGGACACGAATCTGATGCTTGCGGCCGGTGAGGATGTCCACCGCGACGAGTGCGTGACGGTCGTGTGTGCCGAGCGCGCGGTAGTGCGACACGGCCCGCTTCGCGCCGGGCGTGTCGGCGGCCGCGGGGCGAACCCGGAGGTTGTCGCCTTCGAGCAAGTGGTTGTCGATCGTCCCTTCCGGCGGGCGCGGTGCGCCGTCCGTCACAGCGAGATAGGTCTTGTTCACGTTGGCCCAGCTCGCCTGCATCCGGTCGCGGACCTGCGACGAGCGGGCGAAGACGAGCAGCCCGGACGTGCCGCGGTCGAGCCGGTGGACGACGAACGCCCGCCCGCCGCGCAGCTGTGCCGTCAGACGCGTGAAGGCGGTGTCCTCCTTCTCGGCGTCCGTGGCGACGCTCAGCAGTCCGGCTGGCTTGTTCACGACGACGAGCACGTCGTCCTCGTAACGAATCTCCAGCGACGGGGGCGCCCCCGGCCGCACCGTCGCGCCTTCGGCGGCGATGGCGACGCGGTCGGCGGGGGTGAGGAGTAGGTCGTGTCGCGTGACCGGGCGGCCGTTCACGAGCACCCGGCCGTGCTGAAGCATCTGCTTGACGCGCGTGCGGTTCATTGGCGCGAGTGCCATCAGCAGCCAGGGCAGCAGCGGTCCGGGCGCGGTTGGTGGTGCGAGTTCGCGGACAGCAGACGGCATGGTCAATCCCCGGAGCGCTTCGCTTCGAGCTCCTGCCAGCGGGCGTACAGGCGTTCGACGTGCGCCTGCGCCTCCTCCAGCTTGCGGCAGGCGTCGGTCAGCGCGGCGTGTCCCGCCGTCGCCGCCGCTTCCACCTCCGCCTGGCGGGTCGTTAGCGCCTCCTCCGCGGTCGTAACGGCGGTCTCCATCCCGTCCCACTCCTGCTGCTCCTTGAAGCTGAGTTTCTTGGCTTTCCGCGCGGCCGGGGCAGGGGAGGCCGGCTTCGATTCGGGCTTCGCCCGCGGCGCATCGGCCTTCGCCAGCGCGTCGAGCCACTGTGTCACGCTGCCGTAGTGCGCCGCGCCGCCGCGGCCGTCGAGGCCGATCACGTTCGTGCACAGGCGGTCCATCAGGTCGCGGTCGTGGCTGACCAGCACGACGGCGCCGGGGAAGTCGGCGAGGCTGTCTTCGAGGACTTCGAGCGCGGGGATGTCGAGGTCGTTGGTCGGCTCGTCGAGGAACAGCACGTCCGCCGGTTTGAGCATCAGCTGGGCGATGCGGACGCGGGCCTGCTCGCCGCCGGACAGCGCGCCGATCTGGACGTCGAGTTGCTCGGGGCGGAAGAGGAACTGCTTCGCCCACCCGCCGACGTGGAGCTGCCGGTCGCGGAACGTGACCATCTCCGAGTTCGGGCTGAGCGCCCGGCGGAGGGGCAGGGTGGGGTCGAGCGACGCCCGCCCCTGCTCGAACGTCACCGCCCGCAGCCCGTCGGCGTGGACCACGGTGCCGGCGTCGGGCTCGAGCTCGCGGGCTAGCACCTTGAGGAGCGTGCTCTTGCCGCCGCCGTTCGGGCCGAGCAGTCCGAGGCGTGTGCCGGGCGCGAGGAGTACGTCGAGCCCCGCGAACAGCGGCCGCCCGCCGAGCGCCTTGGCGATGCCGGTCGCGGTGACGAGTTTCTTCGTCTGCCGGCCGGTGCCGGCGAAGTCGATGCCGGCGGCACCGCGGGCGGCGGTGCGCACGTCGAGCTCGGCCAGCTCGGCGCGGCGGTCGGCCGCCTCCTCGATCCGCGACCGGCTCTTGCGGCGCTGGGCGCTCTCCTTGCGCCCGAGCCAGTCCGTCTCGCGGCGCACCTGGTTCGCCACCGCCTCGCGCTGCCGCGCCTGGGCCTCCAGGAAGTCGTCGCGCTGGTCGGCGAACGCGTCGTAGCCGCCGGTCGCGCGGAAGACGCCGCCGGGGTACGACCGGCTGACTTCCATAATGTCGTCAGCGACGGCGCGGAGGAAGGCCCGGTCGTGGGTGGCGACGAGGTAGCCGAACGGCGCCGCGCGCAGCAACTGTTCGAGCCACACGACGCCGGGCAGGTCGAGGTGGTTGGTCGGCTCGTCGAGGAGCAGGATGTCCGGCTCGCGGGCCAACTCGCGGGCGAGGGCGAGGCGCTTCCGCCAGCCGCCGGAGAGCGTGCCGGCCGCCTGTTCGTGGTCGGCGAAGCCGACGCGCGTGAGCGCGATCGCCGCCCGCGTGTCGCGCTCGTGCTCCTCCAAGTCGGTGGCGGCGAGCCCCGCGACCACGACGTCGCGGGCCGACTGGTCGGCCGGGAACACGTCGTCTTGTGAGAGGTAGCCGATCACGGCCCCACGCCGCGGCGTGACCGCGCCGTGGTCCGGCGCGTCGGTGCCGGCGAGGAGGCGGAGCAGGGTCGACTTCCCGGCGCCGTTCGGGCCGATCAGCCCGACCTTCTCGCCGGCGCGCAGGTCGAACGTCAGGTCCTCGAACAGCGGGCGCGTCGAGTACGACTTCATCAATTCACGGGCGGATAGCAGCACACTCATACCGTTCAAGCTCGCGGAACGCCCCCCGCGGGGCAAGGGCTGTGAACGGTCCGGTTCGTGCTTGACTTCCGCCGGGGCGAAGGCGAGTATCATATCAGCTTGCCAAACCTCGCCGGCGCGGTCCCGCCGGTGCGGAGTATCCCACCCGAGGACCGGTTCATGCCCGCGCGCTCCGGCCTCACGGCCGTTCTGCTGGTGCTTGCGTTCGCCCCGGCCGCTGTCGCGGACGAGCCACTGCACGCCGCCATCGACCGCTTCATCGCCGCCGGTCACCCGGACTACGCGAAGCAGGCCGCGCCGCTCGCCGACGACGCCGAGTTCCTCCGCCGCGCGACGCTCGACCTGTCCGGCACCATTCCGACGACCGCCGAGGCGAGAGCGTTCCTAGCGGACGCGGACTCCGCGAAGCGGACGAAATTGATCGACAAGCTGCTCGCCGGACCCGGTTACGCGCGGCGGATGGCACAGGCGTTCGACGTGATCCTGATGGAGCGGCGGAAGGACACGCGGGTGACGCGGGCGGCGTGGGAGACGTACCTCCGCGAGACGTTCGCCGCGAACCGCCCCTACGACGAGTTCGCCCGCGAAATCCTCTCGAACGACGGCACCGACGCGAAGACGCGCCCGGCGGCGAGGTTCTTCCTCGACCGCGACCTCGAACCGAACCTCGTCACCAAGGACCTCGGCCGCGTGTTCCTCGGCCGCAACCTCACCTGCGCCCAGTGCCACGACCACCCGACGGTCGGCGACTACAAGCAGGCCGACTACTACGGCATCCAGGCGTTCGTGAACCGCACGTTCCTGTTCCCGAACGCCCAGGCCCCGACCGCGGTCATCGCCGAGAAGGCGGACGGCAACGTGACGTTCATGAGCGTCTTCGACAAGACCAAGAAGACGAGTGCCACCGGCCCGCGGCTCCCCGGCCTCAAGGCGCTCGACGAGCCGGCGGTCGAGAAGGGGAAAGAGTACACGGTCGCGCCCACGAAGGACGTGCGCCCGGTGCCGGCGTACAGCCGGCGCGCGAAGCTCGCCGCGGCCGTGACGGCGCCGGAGAATCCCGCCTTCGCCCGCACCGCCGTGAACCGCATCTGGGCGCTGATGCTCGGCCGCGGCGTCATCAACCCTGTGGACCAGGACCACACCGGCAACCCGCCGAGCCACCCCGAGTTGCTCGACCACCTCGCCCGCGAGTTTGTCGCCCACGGGCACGACGTGAAGTGGCTGGTCCGCGAGATCGCACTGAGCAAGACCTACCAGCGCTCCAGCGAGGTGCCCGCGGCGCTCGGCGACGTGCCGCCCGAAAAGTACCTCGTCGCGCCGCTCAAGCCGCTCCCGGCCGAGTCGCTGGCCTACGCGCTCAGCGAGGCGGTCGGGAACACCAGCGCGGATGCGAAGGTCGCGTCGCTCGTGACGTCGTTCCGCGGCGTGTACGGCGGCATCGCCGGTGAACCGGACGAAGGGAACGCGCCGACGCTGAGCCAAACGCTGTTCCTCAAGCACGGCCCGGTCGTCCGCGGGCTGACGCAGCCGCGGGCCGGCAACCTCGCCGACCGTATCGCCAAGCTGCCGCCCGAGCAAGCTGCCGAAGAACTTTTCCTGAGCGTCCTGACGCGCCCCCCGACTGCCGACGAGCGCGCCGCGGTGGCCGCCGCCGTCACCCGCACCCCGGCCGACGCTCGCCCGGCGTTCTGCGGGGAACTGGTGTGGGCGCTCGTGACGTCCGCCGAGTTCCGCTTCAACCACTAACCCGCCCGGTGTCCCCATGCCGCTCGCCGACTACGCTTGCGGGTCCGCCGCCCACGCCGTCTCGCGCCGAGGGTTCCTCAAGACCGCCGGCGCCACCGCCGCGCTCGGCCCGCTCGGGTTCGCCGCGCCCGGCGCCGCGAGCGAACTCGCCCGCGCCCAGAAGCGCGTCGTCGTGATCTTCCTGGCCGGCGGCGTGAGCCAGCTCGAAACGTGGGACCCGAAGCCCGGCACCGACACGGGCGGGCCGTTCCGGGCGATTCCGACGTCGGTCCCGGGCACGCACATCTGCGAGCTACTGCCGCTCACCGCGGCGCGGATGCACCGGCTCGCGGTCGTGCGCAGCCTGAACAGCACGTCGCCCGACCACGGCATCGGCGAGCGGATCATGCTCACCGGGCGGAAGCCGGAGGCGGGGATCGAGTACCCGCACATCGGCGCCGTGGCGGCGAAACTGCTCGGCGGCGACAACGCCGAGATGCCGGGACACATTCACATCCTGCCGGGCGGCGGGGGCGGTCGCGCCGACGCGACGTTCCTCGGGCCGCAGTTCGCGTCGGTGCCGGTGCCCGACGGCCGCCCGCCGGCGAACCTGCTCCGCCCCGCCGGCCTCTCCGCCGACGCCGACCGCGAGCGCGAGGCGCTGCGGCAGGCGCTGACCGACCGCTTCTCGCGGTCCCGCCGCAGCGCCGCCAGCGAGGCGTACGCGGCGTCGTTCGCGCAGGCCGAGCGCGTGTTCCGCCGGGCCGACGTGTTCGATCTGGAGCGCGAGAGCCTGAAGACCGCCGAGCGCTACGGCCGCCACGACTTCGGCCGCCACCTGCTCCTCGCCCGCCGGCTCCTCGAAACGGGCGTCAGCTACGTGAAGGTGAGCCACTCGAACTACGACACGCACCACGAGAACTTCGACTTCCACATCGAACAGCTGGCCGAGTTCGACCGCCCGTTCGCCGCCCTGCTCGACGACCTCTCGGACCGGGGGATGCTCGAAAGCACGCTCGTGGTGGTGATGAGCGAGATGGGCCGCACGCCGCGGATCAACGACCGCTACGGCCGCGACCACTGGTCGAACGGCTGGTCGGTGGCGCTCGGCGGTGCCGGGATCAAGGGCGGGGCGGTGGTCGGGCGGACGAACGCCAACGGCATGACTATCGCCGACCGCGAGGTCGGCCCGTGGCACCTGTTCCACACGTATCTGCGGGCGGTGGGGCTCAACCCGCAACGGAACTTCTACCCGAACGAACGCCCGGTGCCGGTCGCCGACCCGCACGCCAGCGCGATCGACGAAATCCTCGCGTGAATACACGGTCCGGTTCACCGACCACAGCTTGGGGGCGGGCTCGCGGGGTGACCTAACCCCCCCGACCCCCCTTCCCTGGGAGGGAAGGGGGGAGATGATGCGCACGCGTTGCCGGGCACACGTCCGTCGCGTTTGCAGAGTCACGGGAGGTCGCGGAGAGCGAGCACCCCTCCCCCTCTGGGGGAGGGGCCGGGGGAGGGGTTGAGCCCCCATGACCCACGGCAACCTCCCGCGAGACCCGCTCCCCCCAAAGAGTCGGGTCGCCACCCCTTGAGGGGGAGGGGCGCGGCGCCTCGCCGCGGGGTGGGGGGCACCACCTGATACGGGGGCCGGTGCGGACCCGGACCATCCGCGGGTCAGTTGACCAGACACCATCAACCGGACTGCGCATGAGGCCGCCGATGCCACTCGACCTCGCCGCCGCTCGCGTCGAGCGGGAGTTCAAGCACGCCAGCCCGCTGGTCGGGTGCCGCTTCGACCCGTCCGGCCGCTACTTGTTCGTGACAGCACAAGATAACTCGGTCCAGCGCTTCGACGTGGTGACGGGGGCGAAGACGTCGCTCGTCGGACACCAGAGCTGGGCGCGCGGGCTGGCTTTCGTGTCGCCGGCATCGCCGCAAACAACGGTGACGGAACGCCCGGCGGGTGTGATGGACGCGGCGCGTGGCGCCCTCGGCACGGGGGCCGCGAGTCGATTCCCCGTTTCGCCCGCGGCGCCGTTCGCGCTCGTCTCCGCCGACTACCACGGGAAGCTGATCTGGTGGGACGGTGCCGCCGCGGTGCCGACGCCGGTCCGTACGGTCGAAGCCCACTCCGGCTGGTGCCGCGCCGTGGCTATCAGCCCAGACGCCCGCACGCTCGCCAGCTGCGGGAACGACGCGCTCGTGAAGATCTGGGACGCCGCGACCGGCGCCCCGCGCCGCACGCTCGCGGGGCATTCGGGGCACGTCTACAACGTCGCCTTTCACCCGGACGGCACGCGACTCGTCTCCGCCGACCTGCACGGCAACGTGAAGGACTGGGACGTCACCACCGGAGCCTGCGTCCGCGACATGGACGCAAAGGTGCTGCACAAGTACGACCCGACGTTCCGCGCCGACATCGGCGGCGCCCGCGGGATGGCCGTCGGCCCCGACGGCCGCGTGGCGTGCGCCGGCATCACGAACGTGTCGAACGCCTTCGCCGGCGTCGGCAACCCACTCGTGGTCGTGTTCAACTGGACCAACGGTCAGCCGAAATCGCTCAAGCCGAAGGACGCCTTCCAGGGGACGGCGTGGGGCGTCGGTTTCCTGTCGGACGGCACGGTGGTCGCTGGCGGTGGCGGCAACGGCGGGAGGGTGTGGTTCTGGGCTGGCGACGCAATCGAGAGCACGCACACGGTCACGCTGCCGGCGCTCGCCCGCGACATGGCCGTCCACCCCGCCGGCGACCGCGTCGCGGTGGCGTGCGCGACAGGCTCGGCGTTCGTGTACACGCTCCGTCCGCGCTGATCACATCCGCCGTCGTGATAACGTTGACGGCTCCCTGTCGGCTCAATCGACCGGCTGTCAACGACCATCCGGCTCGCACCGGTGGTCGCCACATCAGTTTGACTTGGTGTACATTGGTTCCCTAGAATGCGGGTGAGGTATCGGGTGTGGCCCCACCGACTCTGCCCGCGGCCCGGACCGCGGCAGCGATCTTCGG
>VFQN01003719.1_pt1 | contig 21255 bp, 30 predicted proteins | sample 3512371 | NCBI WGS metagenome assembly VFQN01 (sample SAMN10412370, study PRJNA504923) | tailings metagenome | isolation source: Replicate 2 from Balatoc abandoned mine | place: Philippines: Itogon, Benguet | collected 2017-08-28
GGGGGGGGGGGGGGGGGGGGGGGGGGGGGGGGGGGGGGGGGGGGGGGGTTGGTGGACCAACGACGGCAATCGGCTCAGTGTCAGGTGCTCTCCTGATCCCACTGTGTGTTAACACTGTCGCAAACCACACCCACGTGCACTGCACTTCCCTGCAGTTGCTGCTGGTCGAAAGCGCGGCGCCCTCCCGCACCTACGTGCCCGACTACCAAAACACTGCACGGCACTGCGCACCCGCACCAGCACACATGTATCAACAGCTTAACCCACACCCACGCCTCCCCTCAGGTGCTGCTGCTCCAAAGCGCGGTGCCCTCCCGCACTGCCGTGCCCGAGTACCAGAAGCTGCGCAGCGCTGCGCACCCGCACCAGCACACATGTATTAACAGCCTTACCCACACCCACAGGTGCTGCTGGTCCAGATCGCGGTGCCCTCCCGCACCGACGTGCCCGAGTACCAGAAGCTGCGCAGCATGGTGCACCTGCACATGTGTGTTAACAAGCTAACCCACACCCCGCAGGTGCTGCTGGTCCAGATCGCGGTGCCCTCCCGCACCGACGTGCCCGAGTACCAGAAGCTGCGCAGCATGGTGCACGAGATCGTGGGCCGCATCAACGGCCAGTACGGCACGCTCACCTACGTGCCCATCTACCACCTGGACACCTCGCTGTCGTTTACGGAGCTGTGCGCGCTGTACGCCGTCACGGACGTGGCCATGGTCACCAGCCTGCGCGACGGGATGAACCTGGTGGGTGCTGGGGGCTTAGGGTTCCGTTGGGTTAACCCACACGCCCCCAGCGTTGCTGCGCGACAGGATGAACCTGGTGTGGTGGTGGTAGCGGGTGCCGTACCGCACGCAGGAGTGTGTGTTACAGAGCAAGCAGGGGTCTTGCTCACCACCGGGTGACTAGCTGGAAGCGTAGTGGGTGCTGGGGAGTCGTACCACACCCAGAGTCTCCAGTTGGGTTGCAGGGAGACACCCGCGCAGTGAAGAGGGCCGCTGGGAGGCAGGGGCACCTTGGGACATCCTGTACGGGGTGTCGTCCGGAGCGGGCCCGTCATCCCTTGAACCTAGTACCTGGTGGTCATTGACAACGTACACCTGAACTTGTGCAAATTGTCAAGGTGGTCTGGGTGGTAGGGTCAATCTGATGCGGCACGTGCTGTACCGCATGCTTGAACCCACCGCTTCATAACAAGTACTCTGTTTCCGCCCTAACTACATTGCCGCAGGTGAGCTACGAGTACGTGGCCTGCCAATCGGACAACGCGGGGGTGCTGGTGCTGTCGGAGTTCGCTGGGGCGGCACAGGTGGGAGAGCGTGCGGGATGGGGATGTTTTGAGGTGAAGCGCTGTAACTGCGAGCGCTTGGCTGTAGCGAGGATCTCTTTGGTATACGTTGTGTGACTGCTGATCGCTGGTGGGATTCCTCTGATCCCCCAGCGCTAGTTTCGTGCCCTCCAGCATTGTCATAGTGAGAACTGGTTTGCTTGGAACGCTGTGTCTATGTCCCGCTTCAACCCCCAGTCTCTTGGCGCCGGCGCGCTGCTGGTCAACCCCTGGAGTGCGTGCCATGAAACACTTACTTGACACGTGTTTTGCATCGCTTGCGCTCCGTAACCTCCCAGTCTCTGGGCGCGGGCGCGCTGCTGGTCAACCCCTGGAACATCAGCGACATGGCCAACGCCATCTACGACGCGCTGTCCATGAGCGAGGACGAGCGGAGGGAGCGGCACAGGCAGAACTACATGCACGTGCAGGTGCGCATACGCATTGTCATGCACATGTGCGTAGGCTTGTTACACGCAACATGTACTCTGCTCCCGATCTGGTGTGCCCGAGATAGGCATCACGACCTGCACGTGCAGATGCGCGGCGGCCCACACGCCCCGAGCTCCTGCGCGCAGCCGATCTTGAAGCATGACAGCGCCATTCCAAGCCGCGATAAACCGTGCCCGCCCACAGTTCGACCAATCACCCCTTTCCCCTGGCCAGTCCCCGGACCCAGACACGGAAGTGACCAAATGGCCCTTCTCCAGATCTAAACCTCCTCGGCCCCCTCCCCTCCCCCTCGCAGACCCACACGGCGCAGCACTGGGCGGACACCTTCATCACAGAGCTCAACGACACGCACATCGAGGCGGACCTGCGCATGAGGCACACGCCGCCGCCGGTAAGGCACTTGGCACCGTTTGCGCTGTGCTTTTGTTGCTCCCGCAACTGCACGCCGCACGCCGACGCCGGTAAGGCACGCACAGGAAAGAGGAAGGGAGGGCGGGGGTGCAGCGCCGTGCGCGAATCAGAGCAGCGCACGGCCCTAACGGGCACCATGCCTAGCTACCTTCGGCACGCGTCATAGCTCGCGTCTCTGACAATGTGCATATATCTCGGCCGCAAAGGACGCTCAGAACGACGCAGGGTGCGCACCCTCCTACCGCCACGCACCGCAAATTGGCTCTCCCCTGTCCGCCCCCGACGACGCTGCTGCTCCTGCCCTTGCTGCTGCTGCCGCTATTAACCCACAGCTGGACGTCCAGGAGACCGTGCGCGCCTACCAGGTCAGCAAGCGGCGCCTCATCGTGCTTGGGTACAACGCAACGCTGACCACCAGCGTGGAGGCGCCCAGGTGGGGGAGGGGAGTAACTGGGGAGGAAAAGAATGGCAGCGCCCGAGTGCCTTTGCTTGATGCTTGGCCTTTGCCACAGCTCAAATCCTCAGCACCTGCGTTGTTGCAGCTACAGCACCCAGTTTGGGGGTGGATGGGAGGGGCAAGAGGGCACAGAGCCCATGGCAGCGGGCCGCCCAGCCCACCAAGCAGTGTAGCCACTGGAGCACCGATGCGGGCAGTACGCACTCCTGCGATTGGTCGCCTTGCTAATGCACGTGCCCCGTCATCCCATCCCGCAGGCTGCCCAAGCGGCAATTCGAGCAGGTCAAGGCGCTGGCCAAGGTCAACCCCCGCGTCATGCAGTCCGTCACGGAGATGTGCCAGGTGCGACTGTACGGCGCACGGTGTACGGCACGCGGTGTACGGCACGGGTCGGTCGCGTCGCGTTGCCTTCGCGCTGGTCGCGTTGGTGTGGCGGGAGGGATGGTGTTGGCGCCCCACGTGAGGCGCAAGGCGTGCTGTGGGACTGCCGAATGTGTCGGGTAGCCCAGCCCGTGCGCAGTCCGCCAAGCTCGTGTGATGGATCTGCCATTCCCGATCCCTTTTGTAATAGTGTAGTGTGTTGCATGACCGTGGAAGCTGTCCGTATGTGCCCCCAGGACCCGGCCAACGTCGTGGTGATCTTCTCCGGCTCCGAAACCTCCAAGCTAGACGAGATCTTTGGCCACCTGCCCGTCTGGCTGGCGGCGGAGAACGGCGTGTACGTGCGCCCGCCAGCCAAGGGAGGGGCGGGCGGCGGCGCCGCCGCGGGCGGCGGCGGCGGCGGTGGAGAGGGAGGGCCCGGGGGGCAGCGGGGAACGCACGCATCTGGAGGCTCGCCGCCGGGTGGCGGCCATGGCAGCCAACACCAGCAGCAGCAGCACGGGCAGGGGCAGCAGCAACAGCAGCAGCAGGTGGGTGCTGGCATGGGTAGCGGCGTATCGCCGCCCTGCATGTTGAAACACGGTATGCTGGGCCGCACAGCACATCACGCATACCGCTTTTGTACTCGGCTGCCGCCTCCTTGCGCCACTTCCCCGCGCTTCACGCGCACCCTGGCTCCAGACCGTCAACCGCTCTCAGGCCTAGGGAGCCCTGGCCCTAAGCTACCATACGCATTCTCAATGACGCCCTTTTTACATACCCCCCATCCCTACCCCAGACCGCGGATCGCTCCCAGGCGCGCTCGCAGTGGAAGTGCATGTCCGACACGTTGCACAGCGACTGGATGATACCACACACGTTACTGCTGTCTCGTTTCCCTACTCCAGGCCGCAGGCCGACTGTTTCCGTTTGCCCCTTGCCGCTCTGCGGTCACCCCAGACCGCGGATCGCTCCCAGGCTCGCTCGCAGTGGAAGTGCGTGTTCGACACGGTGCACTGCGACTGGATGGAGAGCGTGCAGCTGGTGTTCGACTACTTCTGCGAGCGAACGCCGCGCAGCTTTGTGGAGGCGCGCGAGACCAGCCTGGTATGGAACTACAAGTACGCAGGTGCGCCTGCGCTACAGCCCAGCCTGGCCATATTAGTGCAGTGTGATTTCCAGAACCGGTATATTGCATGCTTCGGTGCCACGCGACCCAAACTTGAAATCCTTGCCTGTACCCCTGCTGTGGTCGTCCCCCGTTCTCAGACGTCGAGTTCGGGCGCATCCAGGCGCGGGACCTGCTGCAGCACCTGTGGACAGGCCCCATCAGCAACGCACCGGTGGAGATCATACAGGGGGGCAAGAGCGTGGAGGTGAGGCGTGGAGGGGCCCGAAGGTCCAGAGGGGCCGACTGTTGCATATAAGGACCAGGGGAACGAGGGTTTCCTCGTTACCTGCCCAGGCTGGGAGGACTCACCGAGGGGCAACAGGGGCAAGAGCGTGGAGGTGAGGGGCGGGCTAGGACCGAGGAGGCCTGATCACAATATCGGTCGTTGCTCATACCTGCGGTCCATGTAACGATGTAAGCCTTCGGACTGCCGCCTCTGGCGCGGGGACCTACAGCCGCAATGTCATGTATTCGTACAGTGCGCGCATCCCTCTCCTCCCCGTCCCCCAGGTCCGGCCCGTGGGTGTGACCAAGGGCCTGGCAATGCAGCGCCTTGTGGGTCTCATAGCGGTGGAGGGCGGGCTGGAGGCGGCGGCATTCGACTACGTCCTGTGCATCGGTGGGTCGGTGGACCGGTATGAGGCGGGGGCCATGGGCCAGCGTAACGGGCTAGTAGGCAGCGGCTGCGGGCGCGCTGGGAGCACGATGGGTTACCCAAGCCGTGCTCCCTTTCTGGAGCCCCTCCCTCCGCCCGAGGTGGCCCCGAAACCAGACCCAGTCTTGCCCCGTCGCGTGCACGGTGCAACTTGCGGAAATGACATTGCCACGTTCCCTGGTAAGCTGCTGCTACACCACATAAGTCTCACACCGTCGTGACACACGAAGACATGACGCGCTGCCCCCTCAGGTCACCTGCTGGAACAACTAGTTCACAACATAATACACAACGTGCCTTGGCACGTTGTCCCGCAGGCCACCTGCTGGGCCGCGACGAATGTCATCGTTACGTGCCCCGGCTCCTGCTGCTACACCACAACTGGTTCACAACTTAATACACAATGTGTCTTGACGCGTTGCCCCTCAGGCCACCTGCTGGGCCGCGACGAGAACCTCTTCTCACTTTTCGAAGGCGCCCGCATCGACGGCGGCGCAGCGCCCAACCACAACAGCCGTACAGAGCGCTTCGCCGCCGCCCAGGCCGCCGCCATGGCCGCCAACGGCATGGCGGGCGCCGACGGACAGGCGGCGGCGGCGGCGCCCTTCGGGCGGCGGAGCGTGCCTGCGGCTCCCGGCCACGTGCGCAGCAGCAGCATGGGCGGTCTGGAGGTGGCGGAGGCACGTGCCAGCGGCGGCGGGGCGGCGGGGCACGTGGCGCCTGGAGCGACGGCGGGCGCGGTGGCGGGGGAGGTGGTGGGCGGGGCGTCGCCGGGATCGAATGTACGGGTGAGCCTGGGGAGGCTGCGCGGGACAGGGCGACAGACACTGGTGCGCAAAGGAACGCATGCTACATCGAGCCTCTCAGGCTGTTGCACATGCTGCCGGGGCCGAATCAACAACACCCGCTTATTCTATCGTGCACTGATGTGCCCCGCACGTGCGCAGGCCCGCTCCGGGATCAGCCAGGCGCTTGCGGCCGCGGGCGAGGCCCACAGCCCTGCCGCCAGTCCCTTCTCTTACCAGAGCACTACACCCATGCACCGGGGCGGCTCACCGCAGCCCGCTCTGGGGCCCCCCACCGGCATCTCCGGCGCCGCTAACCCACACCCGCACGCCGGCGGGTCGCAGCAGCACCACCACCACCACGCACACGGTCACCACAGCACACACGGGCACGGCGGCAGCAGCAACGCCAGCAGCAGCAGCAGCGCGCATGGGCTGCACCTGCACGGCCCTGTGCAGGGGCACGGCGGCCACCACGGTGTGCTAACACACAGTGCCCTGGGGCACAGGCTTGGGCAGCAGCATGGGGCTCACGGCACGGGTCACAACTCGCACGGGATGTGGCAGGGGGGCCAGCGCCAGCACCCTCATCACGGGGGCGCTGGTGGGGGAGGCGGAGGTGCTGGCAGCCAGTGGCAGGGCGCTGGGCAGCAGCAGCAGCAGTTGGGAGCTGGTGGCGGCGGCGGCGGTGGTGGCGGTGGCGGCGGCTCGGGGCTGCAAGGGCAAGGTACGCGTGGGGTCCTCTGCATGGCTCAGGCTGTCGGCTTGACCCATGGTGCTTTTTACCGGATAAGTGAAAACAAGTTTCTAGCTGTGCGTTGGCGCTCCAAGCGCTGAGGAAAACGCAAAGGGGCATGGTGGAGCTGTCAGGCTCAGGCGGATGCCAAGGGCGCGCACCCTGTTCCAACACTGACTGGCAGTCGAACAGCCGCTTTGTGCATGCCTGGCATGCTGCCGGTGGCAAGCTCTGCGTTCGTTGCGGACAAATGGCACTGATGCACGCGCGCGTCCTTACGGTACTCACTTGGAAACTGGGCAGGGGCTGGCGGCGGTGGCGGCGGTGGCGGCGGCGGTGGCGGCGGCGGTGGCGGGCGCAGCGGCCACCGTCTGCCCCACGCGTCGTACTCCATGGACCGAGTGGAGATGGGGCGCATGGCGGCGGCGGCCAAGACCAACGCAAGCAGCGGGCCCAGCATGGCAGATCTGGTGGGTCCATGTCCATCTCATCACGCCGTATTTGTCATCATTCTTAGTAAGTTGGGGTAATTACGTTGCTTTCCTTTCAGAGGGTCTGCTTTGCCTCTGCTGTGCCCTGCCCCGCTCCTCCTGACCAACCCGCCATGGCTGTTTCACAGATCTTCCATCACTCGATTCCGGCCTTGTGCCCCGCCCCCAGATCGCGGGGCTGTTCCCGCCCAAGTACCTAGACACATTCGTCCGGTGTCGCCGTCGCCCCCGCCCCCGCCTCCAGATTTCGTGACTGTCCCCTTACCAGTGTCTTGCTTCCCTCGGCCCCAGATCGCGGGGCTGTTCCCGCCGAAGTACCTGTACACGTGCACGGTGGGCCGCAACCGCAGCAAGGCGCGGTACGCGCTGGCCACCAGCGCCGAGGTGGGCGACCTCCTGGACGCCATCGTGCAGCAGGTGAGGTGTGTGTTAACGCGTGGTGTGTGTTAACGTGTGTTGTGTGCTGTGCACACCAGCGCCGAGGTGGGCGACCTCCTGGACGCCATCGTGCAGCAGGTGAGGCGGTGGTACTGGTGGATTGGCGTGTGCCGCCCTTGTACGTTGCGCGCTGTGTGCTGTGCACACCAGCGGTATGGGCAGCGTCCTTGAGCACAGGTGAGGACGCACGTTGCTGTGTGTTGACACGTCTTGCCGTGTGCTGCTATGCAGCATATCTACAGTAGCATATAATTGCAGACCAGCATCAGGAATGCGCCTGAAGTTGTCTCCTTGACTGGTGTAGGCAGACAGGTGCCAGCCCGCCCGCCAAACCTGTGAACCCGGCCATCTGCTCACTTACAGACCCTGAAACCGGCCTTGGCCGGCATGACACACTACCAGTATCTCGTTGCTCGCTCATCCTTCCATCTCTGCCCGTGGCGCACAGGGGATATACCACCGGCCCCCTGCGGCCGTGTGCGCAACCTCTGCGCCCCCCGAGTTCGGCCTGAGCGGCGGCAGCGGCGGCATGTCGTCCCGCATGGAGTCCTTCAGCAGCACGGAGGGCCAGGGCCTGTCGCCCGAGTGGGCCATGGGGATAGGCATGGGCACCGGGCTCGGTGTGGGCCTTCCGGCCACCGTGCGCGCGCTGAGGTGAGGCCCTCGCCCTGCGGGGGTGCAAGGGACATGGCATGCTGTGCAGGTCTCAAACTTCGTTAAGGTGGTGTAAGTGGAACATGGTGGTGGTGAGGTACCGTGCGAAGCTTGCTGAGCAGTGTATGAAAAAGGGTTGGGCTGTCGCCTAGGGCCCAAGTGCTGGCAACGGGGACTTGCTGCCCCTGTCAGGAAGGCTTGGCAGTACCAAGTTACCGGCTGCCCCCGCGCATGCTGTTGCCGCAGGGACCGCGACCGGCGTGCGCTCATGTCAACCGCCGTGTCGCTGCCGTGCGAGGAGTCCACAGCCTCCGTCAACAACCCCACGCCTTACATCGCCGGGCCCCAGTCGCCCGGTCCCAACGCCGACAACTTCACCCCGTACGTCAGCAACATGGCGGCGGCACAGCGCCGTACAGGCGGCGCCGGGGCGTTCCCCATGGCGGGCGGGCCGCTGGGCGGCGGCGGGGTGGCGGCGCCGTACCACGTGTCGAAGCTGGGGTTCACGCCGCCAGGGGCGGCGGGGCAGTATATGGCACAGGCGAAGATGGGGGCCGGGGTGGCGGGGGCGCAGCAGCAGCAGCAGCAGGGTGTGGGTAAGGTGGCGTCGGTGCCACGGCTTCAAATGCTGGCGTCTCAGGAGAGCGCTTCCATAGCGTCGGGTCCGCCGACGTTTGGGGACGGGGTTGCGCCGGGTGGGAGAGGGAGCCACGCTGCGGAGGGGGAAGGAGGCGGGAGCGGGTAGAGCCGAGAGCGGGCGGCTGGGGGCTGGGCGGGCGACTGCAGGAAGCTGCATACGTGGACAAGCCTGTACCGCCGGTATGAGGGAGACTTATTACATTGTCGTTGAGTGCACGGCGCAGAATGTATCGTAGTCGTGCAAGGAGGCATAAGCTTTTGGATTACCGTAGTCTGGATTCAAGCCATGCCGTTGCAGGCATAAGCTGCGCACAGCGTCAGGGTAGCTACCCTGCACGGCACGGTTCGGGGCCACACAACGATCGGATGGTACCGGTACGGTGCGCGGTACCGGTATGCTGATATGATGTTTACGGAACGGCGTGGTATGCGAAGCGGAGGCTGGGGTATCGGCCATCCGATTGCATGGCTGACCTTGCGTCGAGGGTGCGGGGCATGGGGGCTCCCCCCTGAATCGGCGTTTGACGGATGCAGGGCGGGATACGGTACCTTGGACTGACTCACTGCTTGACAGGTGTGTTCTGTTCGGTACACTCGAGCACATGCACAACAGAACCGGCAGGCCCTCTTGCCTGTGACTGCAACGAGGAGCGGTGCCGTATCTGTAACATAAGACAAGTCGACAGCAGCAACAAGCAGACCGGCCAGAACGAACTGGAGGGACGCTGCGCAGAGGACCAGTGTCGTACAAGCCTGGCGTTCCTGGGTCAACGCAAAGAACACAAGCCGACTGCGTCGCAAGGGCGTGCCCCTTGCAATGTGTGTGGGGATGGTGTGCGCGTTGGTGAGCGTTGGTGAAGTGTGTTACTTTGTCAGATTTTCAGCTGCACACGATTGGATTTCGGTGATAAATATTCAAGGGGTATCTCTTGTACCATGACTTGCCCGGGAGGCGGCTCCTGCGAGATAAGCCATAAGCGGTCACAATTCTAACTTGAACACGGCTGTAGGCGTGGCCACAGGGGCACGCTGGGGCACGCCAACAGCGAGCATGGACGGGGCTGGGCTCTAGAAGGCGACAAGGCCACAACTGTATTGCACGCCTGTGGCGTGTCACCAGGAAAGGGGCTTTCCCCGGGAAATCCAGGAAGTTCCCTTTTCCCAGGACTTCCCTAGAGATGCGTACTTCTCAGGGGAGCTCCCCTGCTTGCCACTCACGGTCAGCTCCAAGTAAAGGGTACCAGGACCAATGTCATTGCAACTCAAAACATAGAAGCAATCCCACATATTGTCAGCAGCTACGCAAAGAAGCCTCCTACGGCCTCTCGAGCTCCTCCATGCCGGAAAAGCTTTGGCGTGAGCTTTGACCGTGAGCTTTGGCCGTATCCTTTCGCCAATCCTACTCGTAAACTTGTTTCCAGTGCATCCTGTCCCTGAGGTGAGAGCGCGTTTCGACGAGCATGCCCACAAATATGCGGCCAACATAAGCAAACAACAGATCCGTCCTGCGCAAGGGACCATAGGTTTTTGCAGGACACGCTGCTTACCCTGGACCGTTGTCGTGGCGCTCCCCTGCAATCCTGCTAACTCGCAGGCCCTCGCCAGCCATGGACGTCCAGCACCCGTCCCTGCCACCCGAGCTCCGGCCGCGCATCCTTTCCTTCCTGCCGCCCAACGGGCTTGCTCTCGGTGGGCGCCTGACATGCAAGGACGCAGCTGCGCGCTTCAGCCAGCCCCACCACCGCACAGTGCACCTCAACCAGCAGCTGCCGCCCTATGCAGTTGCTTCCCTTGAGGCCTCCCTGCGCACCTGGCCTCTGCGCCACGCCCTGTGGCTGCTGGTGGGCAGCCCCCGCTGCGGCAGGGAGGAGGGCGTGGAGGCGGTGTGGCGGGCGGTGCAGCCGCGCCTGTTCCCGGAGCTGCTGCACACAGACCACTACCTGAAGGCCATGTACCGGGACCCTGCTTCCCCAGGGGACAGGGTTATTCCCAAGGACGACATTGGGTCTGCAGCAGTGGCTGGGGGCCTGGCACACCTGCTGCCCTCCTTGGCGCAGCGCTGCCCAGGTCTAATTGACCCGGGGCGCACCCTGGAGGCTGCGGCGCGGCACTGCGACCTGGCGGGGCTGCAGGCGGCGTGGGGGCTGCTGTGGGACCGGTTACAGGAGGAGGAGGTGGATGTGCCTCAAGAGGGCTTTTTAATCGACTTGGGATCGCCTATGTCCTATGCGGATGACACCTGGTCTACGAAATTGCGTGGCACCTGCCAGCGCATGATGGCAGCTGCTGCTGCCTCCTCCACCCCCGATGCGACGGCCAAGATGGAGTGGCTGCGGGGAAAAGTCAACAGCATTTGCAGGGGCTTCGAGGTGCATGACCATGCAATTGTGTGGGGCGCGGCAGCTGCCTCGGGCGACCTGGCTCGCATGCAGTGGCTGCTGCAGCACGGCTTCAAGGCGGACCCCGTTATGTCGTTCTGGCAGGTGCTACGCCATGCGGACCTGAGCTTCATTCAACGGTTGGAGATGGAGGACGGATTGGTGGTCAACGGGGGGGCGGGGGAGGGCCGCTACCTCCCCCCTGTTGGTCACGTCGCTTGGCGCGTGAAGGCGTACCTGTGCGGAGCTGCCGCCTCAGCCAAGGACAGCGCGGCAAAGCTGCGGTGGCTGGCGGGCCGCGGGGTGGAGCTGGACAGCCCGGCCGATGTGCTAGCAGCAGCATCGCACGGCAACCTGGAGGCGCTGCAGCTGCTGCTGCCTGCTGGCCGCACACAGCCCCCTGCGGGCGCCGGTCAGGATCGTGGCTTCCAGGCGGCGCTGGGTGACGCCCTGGATGCGGCCGTGGAGGCCGGCAGGATTGCCACAGCATCTTGGCTGATCCAAGCAATGGGCTGCGAGCTGCAGTCGGAGCACGACAAGACTAGCCAGCTGCAGCCCAAGCATTACAGGGTGGCTTTCCAGCGGGGCAACCTGCCCACCGTGCGGTGGCTGCTGCAGGCGGGATGCCCCCGCGACGACCTGACCCTGTGCGATGCGCTAAGGACGTGGCCAAGCATCTCGCCCGGTGACAGCGAGGCCCTGGCGGAGGCGGTGCGGATGCTGGCGGCTGCGGGGTGGCCAAATCGGCGTGCAAACGGTCAGCACCCGCTAACAGCGGCAGCGCGCCACGGCCACTCCTGGGCGGTGTGGATCGCCCTGGTCCAGCTGCTGCCGCCTGGTGACGCCCCAACAAACCTGCCCCACCTAGCCCTCTCCGGCACCGCGAGAGCAGGGTGCGGGGCTATGCTGGAAGCCCTGGTGGGTATGGGGCGCCCGAGGCCGGACAATGGTGCCAGTGGTAACAGCCTAGCAGCTGCCTGCTACACGGCGGCGGCAAAGAACGGCGACCTGGGGACGCTGGACTGCCTGCGGCGGCTGGGGGTGCCGCTGGGGGCGGGTGTGCTGGGGGTTGCTGTGAGGGAGGGGTCGCCGCTGTGCGCCCTGAAGTGGCTAGTGCGGCAGGGGGCTGTGCTGGGGGTGTCTGGGGCGAGCATCCTGGATGACCTCCGCGAGGGCCGCTGCTATAAGGACTGCTGCACGCGTCAAGAGGTGCAGGAGTGGGTCCAGGGGCTGGTTGGTGGAGAGGCGTCAGCGGGGCAGCAAGGCGAGCGTGCAACTGCTGGGCAAAGGGGGGTGGCTGCTGGTGGTAGTGGCAGCGGAGGGCGCAGCAGCGCTGGGGCTGGGAGGCCTGGGGCAAGAAGCACGGGGCGTGTGCGCACAGCCGCACCAGGCCTCAATTCCGTGCTGATGCTGCCTGTGGCGGCTGTCAAGAGAGCGGCGATGGTGTTGGGGGGCCTTGCATCGCGGCTAGTGCGTCAGTGCAGGGGCGCGGCGTAGTGGACAGGGGGATGTGACCAGCGATGGACCTGCCCCTGGCCCCGCCTTGGCCCACCGTATCGTTGCTGTGGGTCGCTGGCTGTGCCTGGCGGCTGTACTGGTTGCTGCATAAGGCACATAGAAGGCATGGTAAGGGAGCAAAGATGCACGCAGTCGTGCGCGCTACGGCGTGACGTTGAGTAACGAAGCAGTGTGACGTCGAGTAGTGCGCGTGCCCATTTGCAGTGTGCCAGTGTCACTTAAGCAGCGCGCCCACGTCTGGGGTGTACACCGCGTGGGTGTGCCGTACGGTGTAGGCCCATAGCGTACAGAGCCGTACTAGGAATGGGCATACGGTAATACGGTACACTAAGGTGCAGTCCATTTGGGGGTTACATCCGCATCCAATGAACGTCGCTCCACCGGTTTCGGTAACTATCTGGGGAATGGGGATGGTGCACGGCAGGGGGCGGCGCCGTACCACGTGTCAAAGCTGGGGTTCACGCCACCAGGGGCGGCGGGGCAGTACATGGCACAGGCGAAGATGGGGCCCGGGGTGGCGGGGGCGCAGCAGCAGCAGCAGCAGGGTGTGGGTAAGGTGGCGTCGATGCCACGACTGCGAGCGCTGGCGTCTCGGGACAGCGCTTCCATAGCGTCCGCCGACGTTTGGGGACGGAGTCGGGCAGGGACCTCAGGGTTGGAGAGGGAGCGACGCTGCGGAGGGGGAAGGAGGTGGAAGCGGGCAGAGCTGAGTGCGGGCGGCTGGGGGCTGGGCGGGCGACTGCAGGAAGCTGCATATCATGCGTCTGCTGGTAAACAAGGAATCTTATGTGCGGGGGCCGGGGGGTGCAGGATGTCTCGTGGTCGTGCTGCTCGAGCATACAGGCATACGCTGTTAACGGCGCTACGCAGGTGCAGAAATGCCTGCTTGGGGTGGTTTTATGCGTGGCAGTCGAGACTGTGTACTGAAGGCTCGCAAATCTTTCAACAGCGAAGGCCCTTTGGGCTTATATTGCCCAAAGTCATGCTCCTTTGGAGCATTGTGTGATGTACCGTGGCGATGTGGCTGACCTCTATCCGCTAGTACTGGGGTTGACAGGTGCTAAGCTGGGCTGACTAGGCTTGTTGTCAGGTTGCTGACTAGGCTTGTTGTCAGGTCACGGAGGCAGCACGCACACGATCATTTGCGGAAATAACAAGATAACATGCACAGCAGAGTTTTAATTACTGTCACTCCGCTGGCCTGTTTCTCACGACCGGCAGCGGTGGCGTCTACGTACGACATGTCCTGAGTCAACAGTAGCGGAAACCAGGACCTGCCTGAACGACCTGGTAGTACGGTAGTGCTGCGCGAAAGCACGCAGCAAGCAACCTGCCTACCGAAAACCTAACCGAAACACTATTTTGACACCGCTTAAGACGTCATCCTACTACACCACATCACCACTACTACAAGGGGTCAAGCCATGCACCTGTTTCTGTCGAGTACAGCATGCACATACATACGACGTGGGCCGCAAGCGTTCCCACGTGTGTCGCCCCCACGCCCCTCGTGTGTCACGTCGTGACATGAACCCCCCAGAGTAAAGGACTCCCCATTGCGCGAGTCAAGGACTCCCTATGGTGCTTAGCTGCTTACCATGCATACTATCAAGTAACCCGAGCTCACACACGCCGACCACACCCAGGAACCAGTTCGACCAACACGTAACACTCCTGGCTCTCCTGCATTCCGTAGCTGTGCAGGTCGTACTGACGGCCATCCCACGCACAGCAAGACACTGCCGTAAAACCCCCACGACACTTGTCCCAACATGGCACCCTCCCTGTGCCTGTACCGGCTGCGCACCGCACCATGTGCTTGCACGTGCCCGGCATCGCTCCCCGTGCTCTACGGGCCCAGCCTTTACTTGTCCTTGTTCTGTTTCTCGCTGGACTCGCTGCTGGCCACCGCGGCCGCGCTAATGACCACGTCGTTGCTGTTCGCGCTGGCGGCCGTGACCCGCTCAATGGGGCCGTTGGGGTTGCTGGGCCCCGTGCTGCTCAGCAGGATAGTCTGCGGGGCGCCGCCGCCGTTCATGACCTTCGCCGACGAGTTGACGCGGTCCTCCAGCTCGGCCATCTGCGACTGCAGGCGGCGGATCTCCGACAAGATGTCCTCCTTCGACCTACGGGCAGCAAACACAAGGCAAAGGGTGAGTATTACTTAAGTGCATATACGCGCATCACATGACACGTCCAAGCATGGCAACCGTTTCGGCCACAGTCGGCACGCCCATTGGAATGCTGGGCGCCACAAGGCTCCCAAGGTGCCAGCCAGTAGGCCGTGTCTTCCACCACGCCTCGGCAGCTCACCGTTCCCCGCCGTCCTTCAGGGGCCGCTCCTCGTCCTTGCTGCCTCCCCCTTGGGCGGCCACCTTGTTCTTAATCATCTGGAGCTTCATGTGGTTGTAGACAACCACACCGCTGCAGGACAGGACAAGCACGCAGCGTCAGCCGTCAGACCCTAGTCCCGGGCCTTCGCGGAAACACCAAGCTAGCCCACGAGACACGTACAGCCGCCTGCTCGTCATCGGAAACTGGAGACCGTTACACCCTCAAGCCCCGCAGCGGTCTCAGAGTTCAGGACCCCGGTCGTCGGGGCCAATTCCCATAGTCGTACTTGTACAACATTAGCGTCCATACAGGTATGCCACCCTCCCTCGTGCAGTTCTGCCCGTTCAACCCCACCCCGGCCCTCAAACACCAGAGCTGGCACACAAACCGACCTGCAGCAGAACGCGTAGCCCAGCAGGTTGAGCGTGGTGACTGGGGCCCTAAACAGGTACCACGAGAAGAAGATGAGCATCCAGTCCTTGATAACACCCGCAATGTTCATGGTCAGGGCGGACGTCTTCCCGATCAGCAGGAACACCGCCTGTGGTCGAGGGTAGCGTAGCACGCGTTAAGAAAGAGCCCGCGTTAAGAAAGAGCCCAAGGACGCACCACACTAAAAACTCAGTTACAGAGGCGCGGCTGCTGACAGTTTCCACGTGCGCGCATCGGTAATACCATACTGGGCGGGCTCCAGCTCACCAGCACCAGTCCCCAAAAGGTTACTACCCGCATGGCTACCGCCGCTCACCAGGTTGAGAATGAACGCGGTCAGCGCGTTCGCAAGCATGACCGCGGGCTTGAAGTGCCAGTCGTGCGTGGTGCGCAACGTGTTCATCTCCACGAACACTGTGGGTCAGGGCACAAGTCAACACGGGGCAGGTTGCAGTCAGTGCTTTTGCACCGGACGGACCGGTGTAGGGATTGCCCCGCCTCGCTGCTAGACGCGCTGAACGGAAGGCCCACATCTAACCCAGACAGTGAAAGGCATCTCGCAAGTCCCGCTCCGAAACCCGACCGTCGGTGTCTGCTCAGCGTCAGTGTCTGCTCAGCGTAGCAGAGCTGGTCCGGCCCGAAGCCACCCCATAAGTTGCGAGAGCACATGACGAACCCATACACGCTACTTCAGGGGACCGGAATCTTGCCGTGCCCCAGGGCCTTTTACTCTCCATGCACTCACCGAAGGGCACCAGCAAGCACACCAAGCATGCTGGCGACACGTAGTAAAGGGACTGGATGGGGTTCATGTTGAGGCCCTTGCTGTTGATCAGCACCTGGACCATCGTTAGGCGCATGGCCTGGGGCGACACAAGGTATGGGGTGCAGGGTGAGGAACTTATGCAGTCCCAGTACGTCTCGCCGCGCTAGGACACGCCCCTCGCGCATGGGCAACTCCAGGCGGCATGCGCTCGACAGAGCCAGATCGCAACATGCGCTACCTCAATGCCGTTACGCACGGTCCCTGCTCCAGTAACCCTGCCGTACCCTAACAGTCCACGCTTACCTCGAAGCCCAGGGCTGCCAGCTGCTGGATGACTCCGCGGAGCACCAGGTTGAGCTCACCGACGGCGCACACCAGCACACCGAAGGCAATGAGAATCATGTTGAGCGTGACACCGCGTGAGTACTTCTCAGTACCCAGCATCACGCCGGACGCGTACACCAGACCAGGCATGAGTGACTTGGTCATTTGAATGAACGACACGGACAGGTACAGGTAGGCCGAGTTGGACAGCCACAGACTGCCGGCGTACAGCAGACCTGTATGGCAATGAAGGCAGAGGGGGGCAGGGGGGTGCCATGGTCATATGGCGCTGATGCTGGCAGGACGACGCTGCTGCGCTGCATGAGACTGCACTGTGGTCCCCTAGAGTGCTATCTGCAGGCCTTATGTACGGTGCAAGGCAGCCGCCCGGCCGAACCCGTGCAACGGCCCTGGTGGCAGCAGAGCATACGCGACCAGAGCGCTGCATTACAATCAGATCAGGTGTGTTATGCAAGATCGTGATGCTACCAATGAAGTGGGTCGCAAACGACGTTGCTGGCCGACCAGGTGGCCGTTCGACGGGTTGATATGACTCTACCGTGACGGAATGCTGGCTACTCAAGCAACTTGCGTGGTGCCTTGTCCAATGCTTACCAATTGGCATAACCCGCGTATAGTATTCGCGCGGGGACATGTTGTGCGACTTGACGACCTTGAACACGCGCACGGCGAGAACGCCGACGCAGGAGCAGAAGAACATGTGCCATAGCGTGAGAGAGATAGGGAACGGGAAGCCGGAGTACGCTAGCAGCCACTTGTTGAAGAGGATCACTGAGATGGAAATGCCCATCCATATCAGGACGTAGGTGTAGGAGCGGATGACCTCCCTAAGGACCTTTGCCTGGCTGGTGGGGTCCTTTGGTAGCATGGTTGCCGGCTGTGTGCAAAGTGCAGTCGAGGATGAACAAACAGCGGTTGCGCGCTCGGTGAAGTTAGGAAGGTGTGAAACTGCTGCTAGGTTGATCAGAAACCCATCAGCATCTACTGTCTCTGGCGATCCAGCCCAAAGCTGAGAATGTTAAGTGGAAAGGAAGTGAAGGGCGGGCTGTAGCGCGCCAATCCCGCAGAGGGTAACGCAGCTAACAGCTTGAAACATATGTGAACCTATGAGAGAGTGTGTCTGCAGAAGAGCTTGCCGGGTATTACAATTGCCGCTGCGCTGGTGAACTGCATGGGACATGGGGAAAAAGCACATCGGTCCGTCCAAGATGTTTGCACAATATATTTACGGCTTGTTAGGTTATCTATGCATCATCACCCTTCGCTTACCGCTTGCTGACTGATTGGTCCGTTGTGAAAACATACGTCGCGCCCGTAATGACATGACGTCGGCGTAAGAATTTAGGTTCTGTCTAAACAAGCGGTCGTGGACGTACGGCGCTGGCTAGTGGAGCGGTGCAGCAGCGCCAGCACGGTTTATAGTACCATAGCAGTGGCCCATGGGCCACTCCCGGCCAGTTGACGACACTGAGCCGCTTGGTGGCAGGGGTGCTTCGCCTGCAGCAGCCCCGCTTGCAATGGACTTGGCGGATCTCATACGATGGGGAGAGGCGCCTGTACTGTTTGGCAGGTAGGCCGTGTCCTTGTTGCGATACCACGTGTACCCCAGGTACCGGACTAGTCAAGTGCACTGAGGCTCAGTTGTTGCTGGGCCCACAGCCGCTATGCAGTCATTCCATATTTGCTCCCCCATTTGCTTGTCCCCGCGCTGGACAGCAAGCGCGATGGTCGCAGCCTTCGGATGGTCTCTGCCGCGCACCGGCTGGATCGAGAGGGCCTCGCAGCCGCCCTGTGCCGTACGCTCGATACTCGCCCCGACGTCCAGATGGAGATCCAGCAGCATGACATGAGCCGCCGTACGCAACCCGGTATGTGATTGTTGACTGCCCTGTACGACCTATCCATCTTGACCCTTTGCAGGTATGGTGTCAGGGTGTTCCCCTTGGCCACCAGGTGTACACCGTACAGTCGCTGTTCGCGTATGCGTTGGGCTAGAGAGGAGGTTGAAATGACAGATCGTGACATTCTTTGCAGCTTCTCGTCGGGCGCTGTTGTCGTGGCTTCGGGGCTGGGCGTATCTCACGGCTGGCGCAGCCGGTCAAGCACTCAAGGTGAGACCGTCAGGGCCAAGCTTTGGCACGTGCGATTGCCTTGCCTGGACCATACGGTAGTGGTGGTCTGCAGGGTACGGTATCGCGGGGTGCTGTAGCGCAACATATGTAACATCCATCTGTCTCGTGGAAGCCTGGTGCCCAAGTGCGCTCCTGTTGCTGCTGTGACACCAGGACGCGCAGGCCGCTGTGGCTTACGGCCCTACCTCAGCCGCGCGCAGTCCAGCGACCGCAGCAACCACGCACGGCAGCAGCAGCAGCAGCGGCAGCGGCAGCAGCGACAGCGAGCAGCATTTCACTGATGCATGCACACGCACAGACGGTGTCACGCCCAGCGACAAGGGCTGCACGGAGGGCAGCAACGGCAGCAGCTCCCGCGCCTCCTGCGCCTGGCCCGCCGCCTACATCCTCCTGGCCGAAGCGCAAGCAGCAGCGGGCATGCCGCCAGAGCAAGTAGCCCTGACCCTGCTCAAGGCAAAAGAGGTGCTGCTGCTGCAGCAGGCTGCACTCCAGAGCGCGCCGTGCCTGCAGCAGCACCAGCAGGAAGGGGCGCAGGAGCAAGAGCAGGAGCAGGAGCGTGGGGGCACAAAGGACGGCGGCAGTGGTGCGTCCGGGAAGGGGTTGCAGCACACAAAGGGGTCCGGTCAGCTGCTCAACGGGCGCGGGAGTGGGTTGTTGGCGGGGCAGGTGGGGCGGCAGCTTGTCGTGCTTCAGCTGCAGCTGGTGGTGGAACGGCTGGACCGGGTGGCGTCGGCTCTGGAGCAGGAGGCGTGGGAGGCGGTGGTTCAGGGAGGGGCGCAGGTGGGTACGTAGGCGGTTGGCGAGTCTGACGCATGTGAAGGGGCAGAGGTGCAGGTGGGTTATGTACGTCAAGCATTGCAGTTCCAGCGCCGTGTTGCGCTGCAGCACTTTTCATGAAGGTAGGTGATACACGGTACCCCAGCTACCCGCCTGAGGTAGCAAGCCATGCGAAGCAGTACGGTATGCCCCTGAACGACACACTGTACCAAGCTCAATGTGCACCGCTGCTTCCTAAATGCGTGCTTACGTGCAGTGGGATTGCCAGGGTCCCGATCTCCCCAAACCACATGTACCGCAACATGCGACGCTCCCGCCCTTCTGAAACCACCGGGACCGCCTGCGCAGGGCCTGCAGGCCTACCTGGACCGCCAGGCTGAGGAGCGCCTCCCTGAGTTCCTGCGCCCCCGACCCAAATGGTACTACTACGAGCAATGGATGAGGGGCCGCATCCAGGCGCTCCTGGGGGGCCCTGTGGAGGCACCGCAGGCGGGGAGGGGCGCACTGGAGGGCGGAGACATCGTGGGGCTGCTTGGCGGGTCGGGGCAGGGGCCGGGGCCGGGGCAGGGGGCGGCAGCGGGGACAAGTGGCAGCATCCCGGAGGCGGTTATGGCCAAGTTGCTTGCAACCGACGCCAACGACTTGGACCTGCTGCTGCAGCACCCGCTGGCGGCGCTTGCGCAGGTGGGTGGGTGGTGGTGATCTGCATGTGTCCAGCGGTGCGCCTGTGGGTCGAAGAGTGGAGGAGCAGCCGGTATTGCATATACGGTGCTACCGTACGGAGGCCACTGCAAAACCGGTGTAGGGTTTTTAGGTGATGCTTATTCGCATCGGTGGACAGGGCAGCGAAGGAACTGCCTGCGGGCCTCGTTCAGGTGCACCCCTACCTGGGGGTTGGTGGCCGGAGACACGGGCGACGGGGGCCCCCGTCACCTGTGCGGCACCCGTCGCCCGTGCCTCCGGCCGCCAATCCCAAGATCGAGGTGCACCTGAACGAGGCCGGCAGCCAGTTCCTTGACTGCCCTGCCGGCTGCCGGGGTTGAAGTCATTGCGTGTTGACATTGTGCAGAGGACATCCATCTTGCTGAAGTAGATGCGATAGCCCATAGCGACTTCTGGCATATGTAGGAACGTGATGCACAGATTACAGTGTACGATGCACGTCTAACCGCACGACGGCATGCCCGCAACCATCCACATGCTACCGTCCGCACAGGTCGAGGAGTACACCCGCGTGCTGCAGCTGTGCGGCGAGCAGCACCTGCTGCTAACCCACACCGCCGAGCCCCTCGGTTGGGACGAGATGCAGGCCCTCAACGCACCCGCATGGGGGCCCGACGGGTCCCCACATGGCGCCGGACTGCTCGTGGGGCTGCCAATTGGGGCTGACGCGCAGCAGGTGATGACCCAGGCCAGGACCCAGGCGATGGCGGAGGGGCAGGCGGAGGCAGACCCACGGGACGGTCCGCGGGCTGGGAGTGGAAGTGCAGGTGGGAGGAGGCTGCTGCTCGACTGCAGTCCTCAAGGTGTGGAGCTGGCGAGGAGGTGCCTGCGGCTTGCGCTGGAGGATGTGGAGCGCGGTGGGGGCGCTGAGGTTGTGGGCGCGGGAGGGCACACCGGTGGGGAGTCTGGGGGCCAGCTGGTGAAGGTGCTGGGGCGGCAGCAGCTGGTGCTGCGTGCTAGGGGCTTGGCGGAGCGGGCTGGGCTGCTGGGTGCCCCGCCGGAGGGGTCCCTGCGCTTGAGGGGAGTGGAGGTGGTGGACGAGGCAACGGCCGTCGGTGTGTAGGGAGACAGTCGCATACATGGAAAGCCGCATGGGCGGTTGGTTACTGGTGAGGTGAGCAGCTGAGTAGCGGCGTGCTGGAATGACAAGGGCAGGTAACGATGCTGGGATGGGTTGGAGTCCAGAGGCATCATGAGTAACCACGGTAGTGGTGCTTTTTTTTTTTTTTTTTTTTTTCAGGAGAAGGGTTATGGGATTATCGGAGACCTATTT
>VFQN01003720.1_pt1 | contig 21248 bp, 17 predicted proteins | sample 3512371 | NCBI WGS metagenome assembly VFQN01 (sample SAMN10412370, study PRJNA504923) | tailings metagenome | isolation source: Replicate 2 from Balatoc abandoned mine | place: Philippines: Itogon, Benguet | collected 2017-08-28
GCAGTGGGGGGTGGATTAAAATATGAAACCGGAAAATTTCATGGCTTTCAGGCAGGTGTGGGTGGGTTTTTCATTTTCAATGTGGGCTCTTCCGATCTAAATAATCCTGATGCAATCACCAAACAAGCGAACAGATATGAAATTGGATTATTTGATATCGAAAACGCATCTAATAAAAATGATATCGACAGACTGGAAGAACTCTATTTAAAATACAATTTTAAAAAAGCTACTATCAGCTTAGGTAAACAACTCATCAATACACCATTTATTAACTTACAAGATGGTAGAATGAGACCTACAGGAGTTGAGGGTCTTTGGTTCAATGCTACATCAAATAAAACATCTTGGCAAGGAGGCGTTCTGTGGGGCATGAGTCCGAGAAGTACTGTACGCTGGTTTAATATTGGCGCTTCAATTGGTGTATATCCTCAAGGCGTTCAGGAGAACGGACAAGCTTCTAATTACAGGGAACATATCCATAGCAAAGCTATTGGAATACTAGGTCTCACGCATACATTTCAAGGAGGGTTAAAATTGCAAGTTTGGGAACAATGGACAGAAAATGTATTCAATACGCTTTTATTGCAGGTAGACAAAAAATGGGGAAGCTCACAGTTCTATTCCGGCGGGCAAGCAATCATGCAACATGCATTACATAATGGAGGAAATATTGACCCTAATAAAAGCTATATACAAAAAGGTAATAAAGCTTTTACAGTTGGTGCTACTACTGGTTGGAAAAATAAAAACACAGATATTTCATTCAATTATAATCGTATTACATCAACCGGTCGTTATATGATGCCGAGAGAATGGGGAAGAGATCCATTCTATACATTTTTACCTAGGGAAAGAAACGAGGGTTTTGGAGATGTACATGCCGGAATGATCAAATTCAAACAATCCTTTTCCAAACAACATCTTCAAACATTGATTGGATTTGGATACTACAAATTACCAGATGTAACCAATACACGATTGAATAAATATGGAATGCCTTCATACACACAATTCAATATAGATATTCAATACCAATTCATGGGAGTCTTAGAAGGTATGAATGCGCAATTCTTATATGTATATAAAGGACAGGAAGGAAATAGTTATGGGAACAACAAATTTGTGATACATAAAGTAAATACTTCTTTATTCAACTTAATTTTAAACTATCATTTTTAATTGATGTGTTATGTGGAGAAAGATTCAATCAGACTGGCCTGCATATCTCCTTGCATTGGTGGTTTTATTGGTAATAGTATTTAAGATATCCTCGAACCATCATGAAAAAGTATTGGTATCGTTGGACGATAGTATCTGGCATGCCCCAAGTTTATACCTTGATCCAATTAAAAATAAACAAGAACGGGAACTGATTACATATGGCAAAGAGTTGATCATTCATACCTCAACCTATCTCGGACCCAAGGGAACGGTAGCACAGATCAGTAATGGTATGAATTGCCAGAATTGTCACCTCGATGCAGGTACCAAAGCAGATGGCTATAACTTTAGTGCTGTAGCTGCCAACTATCCCTTATTCAGACATAGAAGTGGTGAAGTAGAAAGTATTTATAAACGTGTCAGTGATTGTTTTGAAAGAAGCTTAAATGGTACCGCACCAGATAGTAATAGTAGAGAATACCAAGCCATCCAAGCCTACATTCAATGGTTGGGTAAAGATGTTGCAAAAGGCAATCATCCAAAAGGAAGCGGTATTAAAAAACCGAATTATCTCAAACGAGCAGCCGATCCTGATAAAGGCAAAAAAGTATATGCCATTCATTGTGAACGTTGTCATGGTACTAATGGTGAAGGACAAGTGAACACAGAGAATACAGGATATATTTACCCGCCGTTATGGGGTAAGAACAGTTATAATACAGGAGCTGGATTATACAGACTTAGCAATTTTGCAGGATTCATTCAGTCCAATATGCCTTTTAATGAAGTAACAGCTCAAAAGAAATTGACAGATGAAGAAGCATGGGATATTGCAGCATATGTAAACAGTCAACCCAGACCCATCATGAAAGAATCGCATGATTGGCCCGATATCAGTAAAAAACCTATTGATCATCCTTTTGGTCCGTATGCTGATATTTTTAGTGAGCAGCAGCATAAATATGGCCCTTTTTTACCGATTCTTTTAGCCAAAGAGAAAAACTGAGTATACGTGACATGCATCACGTTTTAAAAAACTGAAAGCATTCATTTTTACAACTCAATCAAGTAAACCAATGAAAGAATTTTTACAACAACCCTGGCCTTGGTACGTAGCCGGTGTTTTAATCGGATTGATTGTACCCGCATTATTGATCTTAGGAAACAAACATTTTGGCATTTCTGCTAATTTGCGACATGCTTGTGCCGCTTGTTTTCCATCTAACATCAATTTCTTCAAGTATGAGTGGAAAAAAGAAAGCTGGAATCTGTTTTTTGTTGGAGGTATACTCATCGGAGCATTGATTGCAGCGCTGGGTTTACCTGACCCCAACCCAATTGTAGTAAATCCTGATCTCGTAAACGAGTTGAATACTTATGGCATCAATGATTATAGCAGTATGGTGCCTAAACAATTGGTATCATGGGATGCATTATTCACAGCCAGAGGATTGATGATGATGGTAGGTGGTGGTTTCCTTGTTGGTTTCGGATCGCGTTATGCAGGTGGATGCACTAGCGGTCATGCTATCATGGGATTGAGTAATCTCCAATGGCCATCACTAGTAGCTACTTGTTGTTTTATGGCCGGTGGATTTCTAATGGCCAATGTGATCCTTCCCTACATTATGAAATTATAATTTGAAAAGACATGTCAGCTGAAAAAAATACGCAAGAATTATTAACCGATTTTGAAGTTCGTTCATTAGATACAGTTTGCGTTAATGAATCTACCCAACAACACCCTTGGTGGTATAACTTTAAATACCTCGCTGTAGGTGTTCTATTTGGAATTGTGTTTGTAAAAGCAGAAATCATTTCATGGTTTAGAATGCAGGAGATGTTTCGCTTTCAAAGCTTTCACATGTATGGTGTAATCGGTACTGCTGTAGTAGTAGGCGCTATTTCGATTGCGCTCATTAAAAAATTCAAAGTGAAAACCATTCATGGAGAAGAGATTCACTTTACACCAAAAAAATTCAATAAAGGACAAATCATAGGCGGACTCATCTTTGGTTTGGGTTGGGCTTTAACAGGTGCTTGCCCAGGACCCATTTTTGCTCAAATCGGCATGGGAATTACTGTAATGATCGTTGTTTTATTAAGCGCTATTGCAGGAACCTGGGTATATGGTTATTTCAGGGATCGATTACCTCACTAATAAATCATAAGCATGCAAGGGCTTCAAAAAAATGCTTTTCAATTTTACCTATTGGTTTTGGTAAATGCATTTGTAGGAGCCATGATTGGACTAGAGCGTTCAGTATTGTCTGGATTGGGTGAACAAGTATTCAATCTCAGCGCATACACGGTTATTCTTTCTTTCATACTTGCATTTGGTTTTACAAAGGCATTGGCTAATCTGGCAGTGGCTTTTTTATCTAATAAATATACTCGTAAGCATATATTGATATTGGGTTGGATAGCAGCCCTACCAGTTCCGTTCTTGCTCATGTATGCAAACTCTTGGCAATGGATCATTGTAGCGAATGTTTTACTAGGTATCAATCAGGGACTAGCTTGGTCTTCTACTGTGATTATGAAAATAGATTTGGTTGGATCTAAGAATAGAGGGTTGGCGATGGGTATCAATGAATTTGCGGGTTATGTATCTGTTGGACTTGCAGCATTACTAGCGGGTAATATTGCTGCAACTTGGGGTTATCAATATTATCCTTTTTTACCCGGCGTATTCTTTGTAGTAGCAGGTTTACTAGTCTCTATTTTTTTAGTAAAAGATACCACACACTTTGTAGCACATGAAACAGCTCAAAGTAATGTATACAGATACCCTGATCTTTGGCAACAAATAAGCTGGCGACATCACAATATGGGAAGCATCAGTATCAATGGCCTGATCAATAATATGAATGATGCCATGGTATGGGGACTTGTTCCGTTATTGTTGATTCAGCGAGATTTTGCCACTACACAAATTGCATGGGTGGCAGGCATATATCCAGCTGTTTGGGGGGTTTCTCAATTGGTCACAGGAAAAATGGGAGATCGTTTTTGCAAAAAACAACTCATCAGTACTGGCATGTTTTTACAAGGTGTGTCGATACTTATGTTTGTATTCTTTGGTTCATTTAGTTTAACTGTTTTAGCCTCTGGATTATTGGGTATTGGAACAGCATTGGTATATCCAAATTTTTTAACGGTCATTGCAGAAAATCTACACCCCACACAAAGAGCAAGTGGGTTAAGTATTTTTCGTTTTTGGAGAGATAGCGGCTATGTATTTGGTGCCATTCTAGCAGGAATATTCGCAGATATATTTGGACTCAGTATTACATTAATCATCATTGCCAGCATCACGATTCTTGGGGGAGTATTAGCTGAAATCAGAATGTGTTGTACTCACCGTTATTTCTGGAAATCAAATTTATGTTCAGAAGCTGCTGTGTATTAAAATATTTATCTAATTTGAGTACACCCTAGTGTCATCAAATCATGAAGAAGCTTCTATTTTCACTTTTATTTATTTGTACCTTACAACAACTCTCGGCACAATTAAAATTTCCAACAGATGATCCTTCGGGTAAAGTAGTGTTCAAAAAAACATCTACTGTAATCTTACCCAAATCCGAAATGTATAAGCGAACCAAAAACTGGTTACTATATCAATACGCTACTTCAAAATTTGAAGACTATTTTAATATCAGTAAAAAAGGCAAACCCGTTTATTTAGCTGAAGACTCAAGAATGAGAAACATTTCCAGCAGATACGGTTTTTATATCATGTATCCAGTGGAAGATATGTCTGGCTTAAATATGGAACAAACTTTTGTCATGTACACATTGACCGTAAATTTCAAAGACAGTGCTTTTGAAAGTAAGGTCTCAGACTTAAAATGCTTCACTACGGCCACTTCTAAAAATGGAATGCGCCCACCAAAATTTGATCTGGAAACCTATAATAGCGCTCAGTTGAATCAGTTAGATCATGTTCAACAATACATTATTCCCCAGGTGATGAATAGTGTCAGAAAGATACATGAAGACTTATACCGTAATATCCGCTACGGGAATCTCACGTCTGAATGAACTAAAATCGGTTGAAAAGACGGCTCAGGTGTAGTGATGTTGCTACACGTTTTTAACAAGCATTGCTATTTTCACCTTCTAGCGTCCGTTGTTTCTTTGTATTATAAAATATCCCCCCTGGGACTGTTTTAGAATCCAACCATCTTAAGAAAATCCAAGCAGCCTGTTGACTCTTGTAGTGTAAGTTAAACAGGTAATATCCGAAAAGAAAAACCATACGCTACCAACCTTTGCAGGATATTTTCCAGCAAAGGTTTTTTGTTTTAAAAAATAGAGTTCCATAAAATACGCAAGCTCCAAATAACCACCATGATTCCAACGGCAATAAACATGGTTTTTAAAGGGAGCTTTCCAGTTAACCTTGCAGCCAAAGGTGCTGCTATGAGTCCGCCAATGATCAATCCGGCAATCACAGGCCAATGAGAGATTCCCAGCAATGAAAAGAACGTTGCTGCACTTGCCAGCGTTACAAAAAACTCTGTAATACTCACGGAACCTATCACATAACGCGGTGTTCTTCCTTTAAGAATCAATGTGCTTGTTACCAACGGTCCCCAGCCACCGCCACCAAAAGAATCCAAGAAACCCCCTACAGCTCCTAGCCATGCTACACGACGGAATTTTTTTTGCTTTCTTTCTTTTTTAAATCCCGTTCTTAAAATTCGAATCCCCAGAAATAAAGTGTAAGCCGCTAATACCGGTTTTATATAATTCGTGTATTGATCGGCCAAAGTTGATAATAAAACTGCTCCAAGTATTGCTCCAATAACACCCGGTATCAATAAGGTTTTAAATAATTTTTTGTTGACATTCCCAAATCGATAATGACTATATCCTGATGCCGCACTCGAAAACATTTCTGCAGTATGGATACTACCACTGATGGCCGGAAGTTTAATACCAAGAGATAATAACACTGTTGCAGATACAACCCCATATCCCATACCTAGTACACCATCTACTAATTGTGCAAGAAAACCTGCCAATATCATCCAATAAAAAGTGCTGTCGAGCGACTCTATTAATTTTTTAGATTCACTGAACAATGCGGTAAATGGAATATAGGATAATATAAGATGACCCACAAACATGAAGAAGAAGGCAAAAAGAAATCCGGAAGCAATTTTCTTCCATCTTTTTTCTGCAACTGAGAATTGTTTTTGTGGGTGAGGCGACATTACCGCAGTGATCTCGTTCAGTTTTTTAACTTTTTCAGAAAATTCACCTTTCAGTTGATTTCTGATTTGTTGCATATTATCTAGCAACTCATCCATTTCATTAGGAATCACTTCCTGCAATGTTTCTTTTACTCTTTTGGCAATGGTAGGTGATTTGCCATTAGTAGAAATCGCAATCTTCAGATTGCCTTTCTGTACAATAGAGCCTAAATAAAAGTCGCAAAGCGCAGGGGTATCAGCAACATTCACCAAAATTTTTCTGGCTTTTGCATCATTCCTGATTTCTTCTGCTGTAACAATATTATTAACTGCAACAATTACAATATCGGCATCATACAAATCACCTGAAGAATAACTTTTCTGAATAAGTTCTACACGATCTTTATCTGCAGCTATATGTAACAGTTCTCCAGAAAATTGTGCTGCTACTATTCGAATTCTGGTACAAGGTGCATTTGCTAATAGCGCCTGTAGTTTTTCAACAGCTACAGGACCTCCACCAACAATCAATACCCTTAGTCTTTCCAGTTGAATGAATACAGGAAATAATCGATTTTGATTTTTTCTTGTATGCATATCTTTATATTCGGTAGATATATTTATCATAATAGAGCGCTTAAGTATTGCCTGTTAGCGAAATCACCAAAAGTTTCATCTGCTTGTTTTTGTTTTTTATAATCATTTAGTAACAGATCTATTGCTTCAATGATAGAGGCTTCATTTAAATGCTCTTTGAATTTCACATTCAATCTTGTTCCCTCACGATCTCCACCAATATGTAAATTATAATGTCCAAGAGAAGTGCCCACCAAACCAATTTCGGCTGCATAAGGTCTCGCACAACCATTCGGACATCCAGTCATTCGCAGCACAATATCTTCAGACGCTATTCCGTATTTACTAAGCAAGGGTTCTATTTTAGTAATAAGGTCCGGTAAATAACGTTGCGCTTCTGCCAATGCTAATGGACAAGTAGGTAGTGCTACACAGGCAATGGCGTTTTTACGAATGGATGATATTTTTTCATCACGCTCTAGAATGCCATGTTGTTGTAATATAGCATCTATCGCATTTTTATCCTGTGGCAGAATATCACTGATGATCACATTCTGATTACTGGTAAACCGGAAAACAGATTTTCTCGCTGTTGCAATTTCTAAAAGTGCATTCTGCAAAGCTACCGGACCATCATTGGTGATGCGTCCGTTTTCAACAAATAAAGTATAGTGCCAATTACCTTTATAATCCTGCATCCACCCATAACGATCTTTTCGTTCGGTAAACTGATAGGGTTGTATATTCTCCAATTCAAACCCGCAACGCTTTTCCAATTCGATACGAAAAGTATCAACACCCATATTATCCAATGTATACTTTAACCTAGCCAGCTTTCTATCTGATCGATTCCCATAATCGCGTTGAATGGTCAATACTTCATACACTGCTTTGAGTGTTTTTTCTTCTCCTCTGGTAAAACCAATCACAGTCGCCAATCTTGCATACGTATCCGGATTACCATGTGTGGTAGATAAGCCCCCACCTACAGCAATATTAAAACCAATGAGTTCATTATTTTGAATGATAGCGATTAAACCCAAATCATTGGTCAATACATCCACATCATTATTTGGTGGAATAGCAATACCGATCTTAAACTTCCTAGGTAAATAGCGATCTTGGTACAAAGGATCCTGTTCATCATACTCAGCTATTTTCTCCTCATCCAACCAGATCTCATAAAACGCTCTTGTTTTGGGTAATAACAATTTGCTAATCTTATCTGCATAAGCATGTACATGTTCATGAATGTCTGATTCAGCCGGATGACTGGTACAAGCTACATTTCTATTCACATCTCCACAAGCAGCAATGGAATCTAACTGAACCTTATTGAAAGACTTGAGTGTAGGTTTTATTTGATGCTTGAGAATACCATGCAATTGTATGGTTTGACGAGTTGTAATCTTGATCACACCGGTAGAATATTGTCCGGCCACATGATGCGCCGCAATCCATTGATCAGCAGTCATGAATCCACCAGGTATCCGCAAGCGAATCATGAATGAATACAGTTTATCCAATTTTTTTGACGCTCTTTCCTCCCTTAAGTCACGATCATCCTGTTCATACATCCCATGAAACTTAATTAATGCATGATCCTGTTCACGCACGGCACCTGTGATCTCATCAGTTAAACTTTCTTGTAACGTACCACGTAAACCATCACTCTTGGTTTTAATAGTTTCTATGGGCGATAATTTTTTTTCTGTAGCCATATTTTGTGAATAGTGAATTTTAGTAGAGGTCTTTTGCGTAACGTTCTTCTTTTTTAAGTTTTTCCAAGTAAGCAATAGCAGTTTCATTGGTGCCATCGGTTGCTTTTGCAAAAACTTCTAATAATGCTGCTTCTATTTCCTTTCCTGCAGGCTCTTTTTCTCCGCAGAGATAGAGACTAGCTCCGCCTTCAAGCCATTGGAACAATTCAGTACCCTGTTCTATGATCTTTTTAGGAAGTGGTATATAATTATCGTCACCGTTCCTAAAAGACAAATGAATACGTGAAAGCGTCTCCGTTTCAAACCAGGCCTGCCATTCTGTTTGGTATAAAAAATCTGTAGTAAACTGATCTTCACTGAAGAAAAGCCAATTTCTTCCGGTGGCACCAATAGCATCTCTCTCTGCTACAAAAGACCTAAAAGGTGCTATCCCCGTACCTGGACCAATCATGATGATATCTTTATCAGCAGCAGGTAAGCGGAATCGTTTGTTAGATTGAATAAAAAATCGAATATGGTCTCCTTCATTTTTACGCTCTAAAAATTCTGTACACAATCCTTTTTCTATGCCATTATACGTTTCAAATACATCTTGCAGCACTGTAATATGTACTTCATTATTATGGGCAAGAGGAGATGAAGCGATATTATAAATACGCGGAACAATTTGCGTTAGTCCTTCAATAACTTGTAAAAATTGTTCTTTCGATGAAACGGGATATTGTTGCAATAATGATAATAGATCTGTTTTCTGTATATCTATCTGCTTCCCTACTACTGCTGCATAGTGTTTCACTGATTTATCTAACAGGTATCGGATATTTAGTTTTGAAACAAGTAATTCATGAATAGTGTAAGATTCATTCTTATAATCAATCTTAGTATCGGGAGCTATACTTGTCAAAGACAATATTTGCCGAACCAATCGCTCATCATTTTCAGGAACAATCCCGATAGAATCACCTGCTACAAACTGAACACCTTCAGCTGCTATTTCAATATGGTATATCTTTTTTGAAGATCCCTTAGCCGTTAAATTGATATGATTCAGAATAGTTCCTTCATAGTATTGTTTAGCCGCTGTTTTTTTTACTTCTATGGGTTGGGCAGTAACAATAGTTTTTGTCTCTGTCGTATGCAGCTTTGTAATGAATTGATCAAACCAAGCATGGGCATCTGCTTCATAATCTAGATCACATTTTTGTAAGGGAGCAATTCGTTTTGCGCCTAAATATTCAAACTGCTTATCTACATCTTCTCCTGTTTTACAAAACAAAGGATACGCTGTATCACCCAATGCTAATACGCCATATTTTAATTGTGGGAGTTTGAAGCCGTTATTATGAATATGATCATAAAACTTTTTAGCACCGATGGGTGGCTCACCATCACCTTGCGTGCTGATTACAGTAATAAAGTATTCTTCTTTCGATAATTCTGTGAGTTTATATTGCTCCAGTGATGCCAGTTTTACTGGAATCCCTTTTTTCTTGGCTTTGGTAGCAAGATCCGTAGCTAATTTTTTTGCATTTCCTGTTTCTGTTCCATAAGCAATGGTGATCTTTTGTGTGGTTGGTGAAGATGAAATGGATGTATCCGCTAATGGAGCAGCTACCAATCCTGATAGATATCCATTAACCCAAATCAGTTCGTCTTTACTCAACTGACCAATAAGTTCAGATAATACTTTCCATTTAGGCTCTGCTAACATGTCTTTTAGGTGTTGATGGTTCTTCCAATTGTGAAACCCTACCGGTCAAGGGTTCAAAATAATGTTCAGTACTACTGATATTCGGCAACCAGGCAAACTGTTCATGTAATGACACTACTTTTCCTATTATAACCAAGGAAGGAGAACGAAATAATTGTACGGATAATTGTTCTTGGTATTGATACAAGCTACTGATATGTACTTGCTGCAATGGAGTAGTGGCCTGTTCAATAACAGCCAGTTTTTTTGATGCATCGATCTGATATGTAGTCAGCTTTTCAACAACAGTCGATAATGTTTCACCCGACATATAAAATACCAATGTATCATCAGTTTGTGCCAGCTCTTTCCATACATCTTCAGAAACAACATCTGATTTGTAATAGGTCAGTAAGCGAATACCTACGGATAAACCTCTCGCTGTTAATGGAATACCCGCATATGCTGCAGCACCTAATGCTGCTGTAACACCCGGAACAATTTCATAAGGAATATGATGTTGTACCAGTGTTTGTAATTCGTCTAATACATTAGAAAAGATACTGGTATCGCCTCCCTTTAACCGTACTACAGTCGAATATTTTTCAGCATAAGAAACCAACATTTCGTTGATGCTGGGTTGTGGTGTTGAAATACCACGACGACATTGTTTACCCACATAAACGATTATGGCATCTTGACGAACATGTGTATCCAGTATTTCTTTGCTCACCAAACGATCCGTTAACACTACATCGGCTTGTTGTAACCAGCGTACTGTTTTTAAAGTCACTAATTCAGGATCACCCGGGCCAGCAGATGCAAGAATTACTTTACCATAAATTTTATTTTCGCTCATTGTCTACTTTTTTAGTAGATTATTAAAGGTTGAAAAAGGAGAAGGGTTACTTCTCCATGATGATTAGAACAAACCTTCTATTGATAAATATCTTTCACCCGTATCATAATTGAAGGTGAGTACTTTGGCACCAGCAGGAATCTCTGCTAGTTTTTTAGCTACTGCCGCTAATGAGGCACCAGAAGAAACCCCTAATAAAATACCTTCTTCTTTGGCAGCCCGTTGCGCAAACGCAAAAGCATCATCCTTGCTTACTTGAATAATACCATCCAATACAGATGTATTTAAAATAGAAGGCACAAATCCTGCTCCAATTCCTTGTAAAGGGTGTGGAGAAGGAGAACCACCACTTAGTACTGGCGACAATTCTGGCTCAACAGCAAATACTTTTAGTTGGGAAAACTTCTCTTTCAATATTTCAGCAACACCCGTGATATGTCCACCAGTACCTACACCGGTAATGATATAATCTAATCCGTCGGGAAAATCCTGTAAAATTTCTTGTGCGGTAGTTGTGCGGTGAATTGCCGTATTTGCCGGATTATCGAATTGTTGTGGCATCCAAGCGTTTGGCGTTTCTTGAACCAGCTCAGTTGCTTTTTCGATGGCTCCTTTCATTCCTTTTTCCCGCGGAGTGAGCACAAAATCTGCGCCATACAATGCCATTAGTCTTCTTCGTTCAATACTCATACTTTCCGGCATCACTAAAATGATTTTATATCCTTTTACAGCAGCAACCAGTGCTAGACCAATTCCTGTATTACCACTGGTAGGCTCAATGATCACACTGTCTTTATGTAGCAATCCTTTTTGCTCTGCATCTTCAATCATAGCCAATGCAATTCGATCTTTAATACTGGAGCCTGGGTTGTTTTTTTCTAGTTTAATCCATACTTCGTGTTGATCACCAAAGAGCTTGTTGATCTTAACATGTGGCGTGTTTCCAATCGTTGCTAAAATGTTATTCGCTTTCATCTGTTTCTATTTTTAAATCACAAAATTTAAAGGTTCCGGAAAAGGGTCTTTGTCTTTGATACGTATCTCACTTTTATGATACACAACTGAGTTAGGTGCTACGCTATGTGTTAACCAAATATTACCACCAATAATACTTCCCGCTCCAATTACAGTATCGCCTCCCAAAATGGTAGCTCCTGAATAAATGATGACATCATTTTCAATAGTAGGATGTCTTTTTTTACTCGCTAATTCTTTGGAAACATTCAATGCACCTAACGTTACTCCTTGATAAATCTTTACATTTTTACCAATGACTGTCGTTTCACCAATTACAATACCTGTTCCATGATCAATCGCAAAAGCAGATCCGATATCCGCACCCGGATGAATATCTATTCCAGTTTTACTATGCGCATATTCAGACAACAACCTGGGTAAGGTTTTGATACCTTGTACATACAACTGATGCGATAATCGATAAATAGCAGTAGCATAAAATCCAGGATATGCAATCAACACTTCCTCAATTGACTGCGCAGCCGGATCAAAACGTAATACTGCATCAGCATCTGTTAACAAGGCATCATAAATAGCAGGTAAGGCTTCAAAAAAATCTTCGGTATGTTTTTTTACAGATGACTCCTCTTTGATTAATTCAAAAAGTATCGCTGAAAAAGTATGCTTCAGTTCATAATATTCATCGGATAGCTTTTTTTCTGAGTCGAACTTTCGCTCATAAGAGCCAAATAAAAAATTAAAAAGATCATCAGTAAAATCTTCTGCTAATGCCTTATCCGGAAAGCTATGTAAAGCCTTTCTGTTCCTATGAAAAAGTTGTTGTATAAATTGTTCTTCTTTCATATTACTGTATCATGCATGCACCTACTGTTACATGACTGGTTTCATCAATTAATATAGCACCACCATTACTTCTCAATTCCTGATAAGAATCAAACACAATTGGACTGGCTGTTTTAATCTTTGCTTTTACAATAGCATTCAACCCGATATTTTCCGGATGATGAATTTGTTCTAAAGAGTTTACATCCAGTTGATAGCTGATGTCTTTGATGACAGAACGTACTTGTTTACTGTTGATTTGTAAAACGTATTTATTTCCAGACACCAATGGTTTTTGATCCATCCAGCACAATAATACCTCCAATTCATTACTTACCTGTGGAACATCATTGGTTTTAACAATCACATCACCTCTACTGATATCTATATCATCTTCTAAATGCAATACCACACTTTGTGGCGCAAATGCCTCATCTACTTCTTTTCCATTAACTTCAATAGTTGCAATTTTAGTATTAATACCTGCAGGTAGTATGGTTACCGCGTCACCTTTCTTGTAAATACCACTATTGATTTTTCCTGCATATCCTCTATAATCATGCAAAGCATCTGTTTGAGGTCTAATAACATATTGCACCGGAAAACGTGCACGCGTGAGATCAATATCTTGTTCAAGTGTTACCGTTTCCAATAATTCCAGCAATGAGGGGCCTTCATACCAAGGAAATTGTGTACTCTTTTCTACGATATTATCACCATTCAACGCACTGATGGGAATAAATTTTACTTCTTGTAGATTCAGCTTTTTGGCTACTTCAGCATAGTCAATTACAATATTATTATAAACATCTTGCGAGTAATCAACCAAATCCATTTTGTTAATAGCCACTACGATATGTGGAATATTCAACAAGGAAGCAATGATAGAATGACGTCTGGTTTGCTCTACCACTCCATTTCTTGCATCCACCAGAATAATGGCTAAGTCTGCATTAGAAGCACCTGTAACCATATTACGCGTGTATTGAATATGTCCGGGTGCATCTGCAATAATAAATTTTCGCTTGGGTGTTGCGAAATACTTATATGCTACATCAATCGTAATACCTTGTTCACGTTCTGCGCGTAAACCATCGGTTAATAATGCCAGATCAATTTCCCCGTCTTCCTTGTGTTTACTTTGTTTCTCTAATGCCTCCAAATGATCAATCATGATGGATTTGCTATCATATAATAATCGTCCTATTAAAGTTGATTTACCATCATCTACACTTCCGGCTGTTATAAATCTGAGTAAGTCCATGTTGTTGTTTTTAGAAATAACCATTCTTTTTTCTGTCTTCCATTGCGGCTTCACTTACTTTATCATCAATTCTTGTTTCACCCCGCTCACTGGTTTTTGTAGCGGTGATTTCACGAATGATGTCATCAATATTAGAAGCCTCCGATTCTACTGCTGCGGTACAAGTCATATCACCCACTGTGCGATATCTTACTTTTTTAGTGACTACCACATCTGTCTCTTCTACTTGAATGAAATCTGACAATGCGATCAATTGATTTTCATATTGTAATACCGTACGCTCATGAGAGAAATAAATAGAAGGCAGATCAATCTTCTCACGCTTGATATAATTCCAGATATCCAGTTCTGTCCAGTTACTAATCGGAAACACCCTAACGTTCTCACCTTTATTGATTCTTCCATTATAGATATTCCAGAGCTCAGGCCTTTGCAGTTTGGGATTCCATTGTCCGAACTCATCACGCACAGAAAAAATTCTTTCTTTGGCTCTTGCTTTTTCTTCATCACGCCTAGCGCCACCAATACATGCATCAAATCCGAATTCTTCAATAGTATCCAATAAAGTATAGGTCTGCAAGGCGTTTCTACTGGCAAATTTTCCCTTAGGTTCAGTGAGTTGTCTTCTTTGAATGGTATCAGCTACCTGACGAACAATCAATTTCTCGCCTATTCGCTCTGCCAAGTCATCACGAAAAGCAAGTGCTTCCGGAAAATTATGACCAGTATCAATATGCACTAATGGAAAAGGAAATTTACCCGGACGAAAAGCTTTGAGTGCTAAATGCACCAATGTAATAGAGTCTTTACCCCCACTAAACAACAAGGCAGGTCTTTCAAATTGTCCGGCCACTTCACGCATGATGTGAATGGCTTCCGATTCGAGTTGATCTAAATAATCTAATCTATACACACTCATACTTCTGTTGTTTTTGTTGATTGATGCGAATGCAATCCACATTCTTTTTTACTATTATCCTCCCACCACCATCTTCCAGCTCTAAAATCTTCTCCCTCTTTCACAGCCCTTGTACATGGTGCACATCCTATACTGATAAACCCTTTATCATGTAAAGGATTGTAAGGAATATGATGTTGATGAACATAGGTCTTCACTTCTTCGGTTGTCCATGATAATAAAGGATGATACTTAATAATCTGATTGGCTTCATCCCATTCCAAAGAAGTAAGATCTTGACGAGCCGATGAATGCTCTGCCCGTAAGCCAGTAATCCAAACAGATTGACCCTGTAATGCTTTTTTCAGCGGTATTACTTTTCTGATATGACAACAAGCAGACCTTAATGCTACTGATTCATAAAAAGCATTTGGACCATTTGTTTGAACATATTGACCAATGGCTTCGGCATCTGGATAATAGGCTTTTATAGAGGTTTGATAGAACTCTAATGTTCGACTCCAAGTGCTATAAGTTTCAGGAAATAACCTGCCAGTATCCAATGTAAACAGTGATACCGGCAAATGATGGCGATGAATAAAATCAGTGATTACCTGATCTTCATAACTAAAGCTGGTAGAAAATGTAGTGGCATTTGGATAGTGACGCAATAGTATATCAATTGATTCAGCAATGCTGCGATCCTTGATCTCTTGCGCTAGTTGCGCCACAATATGACTATTAAAAATCTCTGACATAATAAATAATAACAATGAATACAGGGCGGGCAATCAGGTGGAATCAACAGACTTTACAACAACATTCCTGCTTTCGATGTAAGCAGATAGGGTGATACAAAGAAGTGGTATTGAGTTGATTCCTATTCATATTCAACAATGTATGACTGTACATCAGCAAAAAAGGCACATCCGATGCTCAGTCAGAGGTGCCTTATATATCTACAGTTGCTGTATATAAAAACTTCTGACTTATCTCTCCCAATATGAATCGGGATGGATTTGGCACCTTTTCCCACCTGAGGCGGAAGTGGTTGCCAAGGCTTCATAGGGCCAATTCCCTCTGCCTTTCTGGATAAGCGATGTAAAGAACGCAGAACAAAGATAGGGGGAAAATTATATTCCCTACAAAATCAGTAGACTTTTTTGTAAAAGAAATGTCAAATCATTTTCCTTATGACTGTTAGTTTTTTTCTTGGTCACACTACAGAACCATTATTTTGCAGCATGACCAATATTAATGATGTTCAATTAGAGCAAGTAATCATTCATAAAGTGGGTAATCCGACTAGGGGCGAAGAATTAAAATTATCAACTAACGCGCTTACCCTAAATGATGAGATAGTTAGAAGCATGCTGACAAAATATTTTTTGTCGCCCTTCAATGAACATGAACAATACCAGTTCACACATTTGAGCAGTTTAGAGCTGAATGAAGTATACCAATATGTTACAGGTATTTTTGATGACCCCAAAAGTTTTGTATCACAGTCTGCCTTACTTGCTTCGTTTCTTTACAATAAAAGCACGCACGCAAGGGTAAAAGAAGGCGAACTATATGTGGCTAAGTTTAATCAAGTTCCTTTTGGAACAGAATACATAGATGCAATCGGATTATTCAAAAGCGAAACAAAAGAAACCTTTTTGAAAGTATTTCCGCACGGACAAAGTTGGGAAGTGATAGCTGAAGATGGTGTGAACATTAATAAACTGGATAAAGGTTGCTTGATCTTCAAAAAGAATAGAGAAGAAGGCTATGTAGTATGCGTTGTTGATAATACCAATAAACAAGACACCCAATATTGGGTACAAGATTTCTTACAAGTAAGCAGAACATCAAATAGTTATCATCATACCGATGCTGCGTTGGGTATGTGTAAATTGTTTATTAGCAATGAGCTGAATGAAAAATTTGAAGTTAACAAGGCAGATCAAATTGATTATCTGAATAAGAGCATTGAATATTTCAGTACCAAAGAGTCTTTTGACTTAAATGAATTTGCTACTGAGGTTTTACACCATCCTGAAGTAATTGACAGCTTTACACAATACAAACAACAATATGAAGTAGCCAGACAAGTGAATATCGAAGACAGTTTTGATATTCATCTGGCAGCCGTAAAAAAACAACAGCGTGTATTCAAAAGTGTACTAAAGCTGGATAAGAACTTTCATATCTATATACACGGTAGAAGAGATCTGATTGAAAAAGGTTATGATGAAATGAGCGGGAAGCATTTTTATAAGATCTTTTTTGATGAGGAGAGTTAGGAAAAGCTGCAAGCTTCAGGCTTCACGCTACAGGGTATTTGCTTGAAGAAACTGCTTATATTTATTCCCAAAAGCTTTCCATATGAACTCAACCAGAAGATCTTTCTTGAAAACTGCCGGTTTTGCTAGCGCAGCCATTGCTCTATTTCCTAAGTCGTTATTGGCATCTGGTAATGCCAAAATGCTAACAGGTGTTCAATTGTATTCGGTTCGAGAAGCTATGCGTAAAGATCCTTTGGGAACATTGAAGGCATTGTCTGATATGGGCTACCGTTATGTAGAACATGCCAATTATGTAAACCGAAAGTTTTACGGATATACAGCTAAAGAATTTAAAAAGATATTGGCTGATCTGGGTATGCAAATGCCTAGTGGACATACCGTCATGGGAAAACAACACTGGGATGCAAGTAAAAAAGAATTCACCGATTTATGGAAGTATACCGTTGAAGATGCAGCTGAAGTAGGACAAGAACTAGTGATTAGTCCATGGTTAGATGCAGACCTCAGAAAAACGCTTGATGAAATGCTGGCTTACATGGAAGTATTTAATAAAAGCGGAGAGCTATGTAAATCTGCAGGCATGCGTTTCGGTTATCATAACCATGATTTTGAATTCACAGCCAAACTCAATGGCATGACGGTGTATGATATCATCTTAAAAAATACTGATCCGGCTTTGGTTGTACAACAATTAGATATGGGCAACCTCTATCATACCGGCGTCAATGCATTAGAAATTGTTCATAACAATCCCGGACGTTTTGTTTCTGTGCATGTAAAAGATGAAATCCAAAAAGCAGATGGCAAATCTTTTGAAAGCACCATTCTTGGTAAGGGTGTAGCCAATACCAAAGCCATTACCGATCTCTGCAAAGCAAAAGGAGGTACACTTCATTTTATCATTGAGCAAGAAGCTTATCAGGGTATAGATCCTATTGAATGTGTGAAGCAGGATTTAGCGGTGATGAAGCAGTGGGGGTATTAGAAAGCTGTGAGCTTCGAGCCGCGAGCTTTGAGCTACAGGCTACAGGCTTCAAGCTACAAGTGACTTGTTGGTTGTTTGAGATACATGAACATTTAGTTCAGTAAATAAATACTTGGTAACATTCATCAGCGCCTATCATCATAAATCATAAAAATCTGCGGCCCATGAAATACATTCTGATATTAATGACCTTATTGGTTTCTTGCAAGTGTAATACATCTTCAGCACCACAGGAGCCACAAGTAATGCGTTTTGATAAAACAAAGTGGCAGCAAAAAGATGATCAAGGGTATATCTACCGAGATCAGATGGCTAACGATTTAATTAAAAACCAAACATTAGAAGGTTTGAAAAAAGAAGATGCAATCAGCCTTTTGGGTAATCCGGATAAGATTGATCAAAATGTTTTGACTTATGAGCTACTTGAGCAAAAAGCCTACGGGTTTCAGTTAAATAAAAAAATTATGATACTGTACATTGAAAAAGACAGTACAGTAGGAAAAGTAACGGTGTTAGACTAGTCAATACCTATCCGCACAAATCATAAAAATCATAACAAATCCGCGGCCCGTAAAACTGTATACTTAAAAAAACACTTTCACCGATCATAGTAGCCTAAGCAACATAATCATCAAAACCTTGTTTATATTTGGTATTCCTCAAAACCAATACCATGCGATTACTGCTTTGTCTATTACTTGTTTCCTCTATTTCATTTGCACAAAATTTTACACCTGCTGAAATTCAACGTTGGGAAACACAAGCTAAACAAGTAACCATCATTAAAGATACCTGGGGCATTCCTCATATTTATGGTAAAACAGATGCCGATGCTGTTTTTGGTTTACTCTATGCACAATGCGAAGAAAATTTTTCTCGTGTAGAAAGAAACTATTTAGAAGTACTGGGCAGACAAGCAGAAGCCGATGGTGAGCGAATGTTATATGCGGATCTACAAATGCGTTTAATCGTAGATAGCGCAGAAGCTATTAAAGATTATAACAATAGTCCGGATTGGTTTAAAAAACTACTCAATGCTTTTGCTGATGGTGTCAATTATTATTTATATAAACATCCACAAACAAAACCTAAAGTACTTACTCGATTCGAACCTTGGTTTCATTTGATGTTTACCGATGGTAGTGTTTCTGCTACTAGAACAGGTGGTATTGCTTTAGAAGAAGTAAGAAATTTTTATAGTGGTAATAAAAATGCAACCGCTTATCAACCCATCATCAATCAGGATATTGAAACACGCGGCTCGAACGGTTTTGCGATTGCTCCAAAACTTACCGCAAATGGCAATGCAATTTTATATATAAATCCACATGTACCTTTTTATTTTCGTCCGGAAATGCACATGGTGAGTGAAGAAGGATTGAATGCCTATGGTGCAGTTACTTGGGGACAAATGTTCGTGTACCAAGGTTTCAATGAGCATTGTGGTTGGATGCATACAACGGGTTATGCCGATGTAGCTGATCTATACGAAGAGAAAGTTAGAAATATCAATGGTACTTGGGTATATGAATATGAAAAAGAATCCAAAAAAGTAAACACTAAAAATATCACTGTTCGTTATTTGAAAGATGGAAAGCAAATAGCTGTTCCATTTACTGGTTATTACACACATCATGGACCAGTAATGGGAAATCGGAACGGCAAATGGTTGGCCTTGAAAGAATTCAATCGATCATTGAGTGCATTGATACAATCTTGGGTAAGTACCAAAGCCAATGATTTAGAAGCATTCAAGCAAGCCATGCGTTTGTTGTCTAACACTACCAACAACACCGTATATGCCGATGATAAAGGGAATATCGCCTACTGGCATGGAGATTTTGTTCCTAAGAGAGATCCTTCTTTTGATTTTACAAGACCAGTTGATGGAAGTATCAAAGCAACAGAATGGCAAGGTGCTCATCCATTAGAAGAAATTGTGCAAGTACACAATCCATCTGTAGGCTGGATACAAAACTGTAATGCTACTCCATTCACTGCTTCCGGAAAAGATAGTCCGGATAAAAATAAATACCCCTCTTATATGGCACCCGATGGAGAAAATGCAAGAGGTCTCAATGCTGTTCGGTTATTATCTACTGCCAATAATCTCACCATAGATAAGGTTATTGAATTAGGTTATAATCGTTATCTCGCTGCTTTTGATTTTCTGATTCCGGCTTTACTCAAAGATTATGATGGCTATGGAGATGCCAATACAAAAACAGCACTCAAAGAAGCCATTGATTTACTTCGTAATTGGGATAAAACCTCCTCTGTATCTTCAATCGCTACGACCATTGCAATCGATTGGGCCAATCAACTTGGACAATTTGTACCTCGCGCAGAAACCATGGAAGAAGGTACCAATTCAGTAAAACGTTACGAAGACATGGCTAAACTTTCTGCCAGTCAAAAACTGGAGACTTTGAAAAAAGTATTGAATGATCTTACCAAAACTTATGGCGACTGGCGCCAACCCTGGGGTAATATCAATCGCTACCAGCGTGTGGCAGAGGGTGAAAGATTTGATGATAGTAAACCCAGTCTCGCTGTTCCATTGGCATCATCCCGTTGGGGTTCTTTACCTGCTTTTGAAAGTAGATCAGGTAATGGGTACAATAAACGTTATGGCGTATCCGGTAACAGTTTTATTGCAGCGGTTGAATTTGGCAAAAAATTAAAAGCTAAAACCATACTCACCGGCGGACAATCCACTGATCCTAAGTCTCCTAATTTTACAGATCAAGCCGAAGGTTTTATCAACGGAAAATTCAAGGATATTTTCTTTTATAA
>VFQN01003721.1_pt1 | contig 21247 bp, 38 predicted proteins | sample 3512371 | NCBI WGS metagenome assembly VFQN01 (sample SAMN10412370, study PRJNA504923) | tailings metagenome | isolation source: Replicate 2 from Balatoc abandoned mine | place: Philippines: Itogon, Benguet | collected 2017-08-28
CGACCTTGAGGACCTACCCGCAAAAAATAGGTCTCCGATAATCCCATCACCCTTCCACTGAAAAAAAAAAAAAAAAAAAAGGGAAGCGGTTCTGCTGGGGAGAACTGCGTACTCACCTGCAGCAGCACCCCCCGGCGCAGGAGCGCACAGCTGTAGTCGTCCTGGTAGACCTGCGTTGGGTCAGCAGAAACAAAGGGAAGGTGGCTTGAATGCTGAGAGCTGCTGAGAGAGTTCACATCATGTTGCGATCATACTAGCAGTCGCGCCGTTCAGAGGCTCTGGTTGGACGCGCAGAGGCGCCCTTGCCTCGTAACGCACGAGCAGCTTGGCAGTAGTAGGAGTTGCACCAAGGCCCAACCGCAACGTGTGAACAAGCAGGCTGCCAGCGCTGGCGCAACGGAATTATGGAACAAGTGCAATATGGTTTGCAGTTTGTTGCCCGGCGCACACCTCGTGCGCACATCCCAACCCAGCCACGCTTTTTGTCTCACCGAGCCGGGAGGCAGACCGAACATTGTATTGAGGCTGGAAAGCTTATGCGCCGTCATACACTTGCGCTTGCCATGGAGCGAATGACTGGAAAGGTCTCCACAGCTTGCGGCCCGCTCAATTTTCGACTCTTGCAGCTCGGGCTTTAAAAGCGCGAGGCGTCTTGAGGACCGACAAGACGACGCCTTGCTACTAGGCATCCTCGGCACTCGCAAGCACGAAGCAAACGGCTTGCTGTCCTCGACGTGTCCTGAGCTAAAGAGTGGCAGAGGCTGCCATATGTCAGTGACGCCCAATGTCCTGTATAGCTTTTACGTTTAGAAGTTGGCTCTGGTCCACTCTTGCGCAACTTCTGTCGCTTGTGACACCGGATTATGCGGAGGGGTACGCCAAAAGGTTGGACTGTGTACCCATGCTGTGTACCGCTGCCGACAAACATGTAAACGAAATAACAAAATTCACATGCGCTATGTTCTCAGGAGTTTATTGGAGACGGTCAGCAGGCATTACGCACCGGTTGGTACGACATGGGTTTAGTAGGTGGTAAGGGCTCAGCATCATGACCGCCCATTACCTTGCCGTCCGTGTAATGAGCCGTCACCAGTCCTCTGGGCAGCCTCAAGGCAAGCGGTGCTCTTCACATTCTAAAGCTATGGCAATTGGCTCAGACTGGCAAGTACAGCACAAACCGAACAAGAAAGCAACGGCAGCGACCAAGTGTTCGCCAGCAGACCCCGTAGACCCCTTGCTGTCTTCCCACAAATTCCTTGAACCTAGCCTCCGTGGCTCCGCGTTGTTCTGCATGCCTGAAATGCCTAGTTGCCTGTGCCAATAACGGCCTGACATAATGTTGATGCTCCCCTGGATGCCAGGAGCCACGCATACGGCTCTCAGCCTTGCTTGCTCAACCCGTTCCGTAGCAGGGGCCGCGGGCCGTTGTTCGACAGCATACCTGCCTCTTGCAGCTTCATGGCATAATGGGAGGGCTTCAATAGGGCAGCAGTGCATTGGCGCAGTCTTTAACTCGTGCAGCGTGCAGCAGCGGTCTGCGGTGCGCTTAGTCCCCTGCACAGCACCCGCAGCGAGCCTGGTCCGCCTGTGCGTTCCTACTTCACTATCAGCCATAATAAATACAGTAGATCACAGCTGGCGTACAAGGAAACCAAGGACGGTATACCGCCATAACGCCGTTGAATAGTTATGGTGCGTAGTTGGTCATACAGTTGCAGTTACAGTCTACAGACCCCAGTGGGGTATGGGGCTGGGAAAGAGATGGTGCAATTTTAGAGCAAAAATTAGGAGCCCCCTGGTGCGCCCGCCAGCCCCGCAATGCCTCACAAGTAGAACTAGAGTGCAGATTATGCAGCGCCGAGAGGGCGAGGGCCATCCTAATTTTTCAATGCACCATGTGTGGACATTTCAGGGGGCCAACGACTAAAGGGGCGGCGGCGAGTCCCGCTCTGGTCCATAAGCAATAGCCCATTGTTGTCTGGATTCATTGCCATGAAGAGAAGAGCAAGGGCGATCGTATGCAAGGACCTCCCGACGGCCCCCAAATGCAGGGGATATCCCCCGGGCCGACCCGACTGGAAGCGCGTTTTTCGGGAGCATGCACATTAAACATACATACCTCATAATCGTTGTATTCCGTTCGCGCTCCGCCTTACAAGCCAACGTCCAAGATTCACGCGGCGACCGGAGCGAGAAGCTGAGGGGACATGCTGGACCCCATGCACGCAATGGCAGCTGTTGCACCATCACACCATGCCATTCGCAATCCGAGGTATTCCATAACACATTCTTGGTAACTCTTATACCCGTCGCGCTCTGCCATTATGTCAGTAGCTCAAACTGGCGGCAAGGAACTGCAGGACTTTAGGGCGCCAGACAGAGCAAGGACCAGGTTTGGCGGCCCCTGAGACACGCAACATAGCCATCCTTGCGACAATTTTCATGATGTGCGGCCTCGGGCCTGCACTTGCTGCTGGGGTGGTATGTCCTGTCCGCCAGTTGTCGGTAGGAGTTCTCAGTGGGGAAGACGGACGGTCACAGCGGGTACGCAACGGTACTGTAATTAAGCCCGAAGTCCTTTGCTAACTGTTTTCAAGCAAAGCTTCATCAACGCAGAGGGTCGCACGCATCCTGCTCGGTGCAGCTCTTGGGAGCAACCACTACTTACAGGCCGTTTCCACACGTAGCGTCGTGTAGCGAAACTCTATGTGGGGTAGCGGTCGTAGCGACGCGGTAGCGACCTGGTAGCGAAGCAGTGTTTCCACACGGTCGTTACGGTACCAACACGGCAACATGTCTCAGGGGCGCAGCGCTTCCTAAGGGCCTTCTGGCCCATGCGTGTTTGATTGAAGGATACCAAGGACTATACTGAATAGGTATATGTGGAACTGAACTATTGACGCAGTCGGTATGGGCCGCGACGTTGACCGATGGACAGGGAGTAAACGGTAAAATGACATAGGAAAACAAGAACACGCACAATATACCGAACAGTTGCCCCAAATGGACTCCAGGACCGTAACGTAGACACAAAAATTTAGGGGATGCTCGGGAGCATCCCCAAAATGAGGAGCGTGTAGCGTCGACGTAGCGACCCCGCGTTTCCAGCGCCCCATGGTTGACACCCCCAAAACTGCCCTAATCTGTACAACTCGCAAGCTTAACAGTATTCTTTCTCCGAGTATTGTTGTTTAATATCAACAGCAGGTTGCAAGGCCCGTAGGTCGCGAAGAACGCCCTAGCGTAGCGTTGGTCCGCTACGTGTGGAAACGGCCTGTTAGCCTCACAACGGTTGGGTGCTGCATGTCGGCGGTCCGTGGCAGCTCCACACGTGGCCCTTTTGCTAGACCCTAAGCTGCGTGCACCCGGACCTGCCCGGACACATGGAATGGAGCGCATCATCACCCGCTGCTTCACATTCCGTTGCGCCTTTTGCTTTCGGCATGTCCAGGCGGCGACATGGCAGGAAACACGCTCATAGTGCAGACATTTGGCAGACAGAGCAACGTTTGCTTCATGGTTCTGGCATACTGGGACCATATGCATCACGTTTCAGATGGATTTGGGCAACGCTTGGCCGGGTAGTGGTGGCATGGCGCGTGGATGGGTCAAAAATTCCCGCGTGACCGTTTGCCAAGTGGACCAGCGCATTGCATAGAACTAAAAATTAGGGGAGAAATGCCGTTGGAATGGGGGAAAACGGCAAAGGCTAATTTTTGCTTGGGCCGGAATTGTAATAATTCACAGTTTGGTGGTATGGGGGGGTACGTCCGGAGAGCCAGGGGGGCCATAAGGACGAGTAGTGTAGTATAATAACTAGTGTGCGGGAGGGCATAGTAGTTGGTCATATGCACAGCACCAGCAGTAGATCACAGGGTGAGCTAACCCACAGATAGAGCCTTCTGTGATTTAGGCAATCGAGCATCCTCATGTTTATGTGACCTCGAGATGCACACCGCCGACCATGCCATACAAGCCATCATACTTGGTACCGTACATACTACACGATCACGGCAGGTGGGTACTCATCAACCAGGGTATCCCACCAGGAAACGTACATGTCTGAATCCACACGCTTCACGGCAGTCAAGCATACCGTAGCGTACGGTACCCTGCTGGTGGCACAATCCAGCAGGGTACGCAGCGCAACTAGCACAATCCAGTAGCACAATCAGCAATTGGTAGTTTGCGGCGTAAGCTGCAAAAAAACCGCGTGGCTGTTCCTCTGGTCCACGCACGTGCGCAGCACGCATACCTGCACACGCCTAGATTCTTTATGGCATGACACACCTGTACTGCTATGTTCAGCGCGTTGCAGGACTGGCTGCAAAACGACACATTACCGGTTTTCTGCCCATGCACATGCTCTGGCAAGTGCTTTCTTAAGCAGTGCCTCCGACCAAAGCTCACTTGCAAGTCATGCACCTCATCCCCTACCCCCTGCCTCCGGCAAATCCACCACCACACCGCAGCTCCCCGCCGCAGCAGCCGCCCGGACCCCCGCACCCAGCTGCTGCAGCTGCTGCTGCTGCCGCCGCCGCCCCCTCCGCCGTCATCTGCCCCGCCACCGCCCCCAGCTCGTGGCGCACCGCGGACAGCCCCTGGCTGACCAACGCAAACTCATTCAGAATCACCTGAGCGTGAGCACGGAGTATGGCCACAACATCGCCGTCCATCGGTGTGTCCTGCTGCATGGGCCCCTGTGCCCCATCCACCCGCTGCTGCAGCAGCAGCTGTGCCTCCTGCTGGTCCACAACAGCCAGCGCTTGACCACGCGCCGCACGGATTGTGCTGTAGGCATACGCCCGCTCGCCCACCCTGAACCTTGCCACGAGGAGGAGCAGCAGCAGGGACACAACCGCCGCCAGCACCACCGCAATGCGCAGCCAACCGTAGCTTCCGGTCTGGGCTTTGAATTCCGGCTGTGCAGGGGTGCACGGGGTGGTTGTGGCCTGCTCGGGAGGAGCAGCAGGCTCGCTGCCTTCGGGCAGCGGGGGACAGGTGAAGGGGCTGCTGATGGAGTGGGTTAGCTGTTGTGCTGTGGCGATGGCGGAGGAGCTGCTATTGGCGCTGCTGCCTTCTGTGGACCACCGGCCTGTCAAGAACTTCTGAGCTTTGCGCGTGCCTGGGCTGCTTAGCGCCGCAGCAGAGCCCCAGCTGATAAGGCACCGTGAGGCCGAGGTGGTCAGGGAGGACGCGGGGGTGGGTAAGGAGGAGGTTGAGGCCGCGGAAATGGTGGCAGCAGAGCATGGAGCGGCCGTGGAGCAGGAGGAGGAGGTGCAGGAGGAGGAAGTAGAGAGGGAGGAGCAGGAGGAGACGGCCGAAGAGGACACGCGTCGCGTTGATTCTGCCCCGTTAGTGGGGGCCACGCAGCTGCTGCTGCCGTCCGTGCTGCCGCCGCCGCGGCTGCTGCTGTTGCTGCTGATTTGCGCCGAGATGGACCTGTCCACACTTTCCTTGCCGCTGAGCTGCTGCTGCTGCTGTTGCCTCGGGCTGCTAATCGCGTTGCGTGCGGCCGAGTTGCCTGATGGGCTGGATGGTCGCTGTGCGGACACGGAGCCATCTGGGCTTGGTGGCCCGGCAGGCGAGCTGCTCCCAGCCGACACGGCGCTCCCCGGCTTGGCCGAGAGCTGGGCCGTCGTGCGGCGACTGACTTGCTCTTGGCCTCCATGCGCCTCCCTGCCGAGATGGGAAGGAACGTTTGAGTACAACAGCGTCACGGCTCTGGTATTAGGCTGGCGCACATAACAGCGTGCGTGGTTAGGTGCATGGGGTTGCCCAACCCAGTTCCAAAGCAAGCTTGGCAATTCCAGTCCTAATTGCAGTCCGATGACAGTCCAATTACAGTCCAATTGCAGCCCTGCGCGTTGATTGCCAGCAAGCGCAACGCTTAGCACCCAACGCCGTCCAACCCGTTTTCCGCTCCTGCGTGGTTGCCTTGCGCTCTGAATGACCTGGGATCAACAACTTCTGCGTGGCATGCCCGCATCGACACCTCGCGCGGACCTCGCTGGGACGCCTTCCACAAAAGTCCGCACACCCGCCCTTGCTCACCTCGCCTGCTGCTGCACCATGGAGTGACCAACCGTTGCGTGTCATGCCCCTATCTCACAGCCCGCAGACCTCACTGGGACACGCCCCCCGCCCCTGCCCACCTCGCCTGCTGCTGCGCCGCCACCATCCTGCTGACCAGCTCGAAGGCCGCCCCGCGCGACAGGAAGGAGGTCAAGGTGTCCACGAACGCGCCGCGCCGTATCTTGATGGAGTTGGGGAAGCCAAGGTTGGAGTGCTTGGACACGCACGTGATGGACTGACGGGGGGGAGCGGGCAGGAGGGGGTATCGAAGAGGTGTTAGTTGGTAGGTTGGTAGGTGTTAGTTGCTGGAGAAGGGTGGGCATGCCACCGTGGCACAGGTTGGGATCCGAAGGAGTTGTGTTGGCTTTTGAGCTACGGCGGCGTCTGGTAAGCCGTAAGCCGCAGCTGCAGCCAAGTTGCAGGTCAACTTGTCCTGCTTGCAGTAGGGGTCCGCAATAGCTAGCCTGAGTTGTCAGGAACGCACCCCTTCTGGAGTACGAGGTGTGTGGGCCATGACCTTCCCCGCACCTACCCTGACGGGGATGACTAGTTTGGTCACGAAGGAGCCGAACAGCAGGTTGGAGTAGAAGGCCACGTGGGTGTCGTACACGTACATGCGGCCCTGCATGAGGGGAAAGTTTACATGCGAGCTGAAACCACCTGACAACTGTCGCCCGGGGGTAGGCACCCGAGGTACACGTGTGGGCCTGACGGTTAGGTTTTGGAAAAGTGGGCAGGGAGGGTTTCGGCATGTTCGGCGCAGGGTGTGCAGCAGCAAGACATGAAAATGTGATCTGGTAGGCTTAGCGTAGCGGCAATGCAGGGCCCGCGCCAAATCCTTGCGGCGTAGATGTCGAGGACGCGGCGATGGTTGAGGTGTGAACTCACCTGCAGGAGGATCCCTCGACGTTTCAACGCGCAGCTGTAGTCATCTTGATATACCTGAAGAAATGAAAAGCATGTCTGCTTAGCGGCATTTGTGCGCGTCAGCCCCACTCGCACTTCCACCCTTCTCAGGCGTTGACAGTCTTACCGCGGAGGCAGGAAGTCCCAACGCGACGTGAATATCATGCCTTGTCCTAGCACACATTTTCCGCTTGCTTGTCGCAGGACCCATTTCAGACGCCGCGCCCTGCCCCGCGTCCGCGACAGGCCCACTACTTTCTGGGCCCAAGCTATGCGCTGCCATGTCCAGTGCATCCTCCATGGTCTGCTCGCTAATGTCGCCAGTAGCAGTACGCGCAGCTTGTTGCACGACGCAGGTGGACTGCCGAAGTATCGATGCCCCTCGACTGTGCTGAAGTAGGTGTTACCGCAGGTTTGGTTACTGTATCAGAGTCAATGAGGAGCGAGTATGCTATGCACTGCAGGGAAAGTGCTTGGATTATGCGTCAATCCGGGCGTTGACGGTGTCAACCGGGGTGTCAACTGCTCACACCTAAGGGTACCCTAACTCAACAACATCATGAGAATTGTGCGTTACAGTCATTGAGCATACATCGCGGCTTCGCGCTCTGTCGTGCGTCGTTTTGCGAAGCTGCCGCGGCTCCGGAGCAAGGTACGCCATCGACGATCCGAGGAAACAGCGCCACCCTTACATACAGCAATAATACTTTGATAGAAATCACGGCTCCTACAGCCACTACTGCAGCAGGTGGGAGCTCCGCCGCTGCTGGGCCACATGGGGCTGGCAGGGGCCGCGTCCTTGCCCCCACCCTGCACGGTCAGTACGCATACCCGAGTAAAGGCCTTCCCAAGATTAGAGGCCTTCTCAAGAATAAGCCATCAAATTGGGCCCCATACCGTCCTTTATCACCTACGTGGCGGGGGGATCCCACCTGCAAAGCACCAACCCGAGCGTGCAAGGCCAGGCCAGGCCAGGGCAGGCGGCTCCATGGCTTGAGGCAGGGGGGGCTCCCCTAGCACCAGGAGGGGACTTACACCAGGTGGCCACTGGTCAGCAGCGTACCCTAGGCTTCCTAGGCCAGGCCATTCCACGCTGGGCCACGCAGCTCCATCCAGGACCTGCCACGTGCCAGGACTTGAAAACAGGCTGTTACCGCACCGGTACCACACAGTTCACAAGTCCTCTTGGGTGCAGATGGAAGTGAACTCTGGACCACCAGGGAAGCCTATCTTGCCAATGTGTACGTGTTGTGGATGATGGCAGACATTGGTGCCACACTGCAAACGCCGACAACCCTTGCCTTACGAGTCAGCTTCGGTAATCTCCTGTCAAGCTTTACCCAAGCGTTCGTCCGAGCAACCTGTAGGGTTGGTGTTCTGTGTAGCCCAGACAGCGAGACAGGCCTGAGCCCAGGGGTAGGTCAAGTCCAGGGGAGACCCGACACGAAGACGGCATGATTCTGACGCCGCCTCCCAGCCCGCAGCACCCCAACACGTCCATCGACCTTTCACGGCATCCGTTAATGCGCGAGACCATATAAGCTACACGCTCTGGCTGTGGCTGTTCACCACGTGCGTAACTGCCAACCACCGTAGGGCAACCAGCGACTATGACGATAGCACGCCGCGCGACGAACGTCCCGTGCAACAAAACAAGATATTTAAATGCCGATAAGTAGGAACTAGCTAGCTAGTCCAACCATGTTGCAAGCGAGCGGGAGGGTGCCGCGCCACTATTCCCCTCATTGGCGCCCTGCAAGCTATTCAACACATCAAACCGGCAGCGTTAAGTTAAGTTCCTTTAACCGATTCAGCATTCCCGCGCCAACCAGGCGGGTCAAAGTCCAAAGCGCACAAGCTGTTTCCTTCTACGCCGTGCTGGAGGTCGCGGAGGATGCCACGATTGAGCAGATAAAAGCCGCTTACAAACGAAAAGCGAGAACGACTCACCCTGACGTCAATCCGGACGTAAGCGACCGCGGAACGGCAGCGCACAGGCGTTATGCGCCCAGCGCCCTCCCCTTACGCCACGGGGCGTAGGTCGTAGGGAACGGGCCTTGGGATGCTGCCCAGTACCCGTACCCTTGACCACGGAAGCACCAATGACCAAAGCTCGTCCCGCTGATAAGTCAAACCCACTGTTGCAGAGCGCGGCAGAGGAGGCATTCATGCTTGTGCGGAGGGCGTACACCACGCTGACCACCCCTGAGCTGCGGGCGGACCATGACGCGCGCCTGGGCCTGGTGAGCACACACAGTGCAACACACGTGCATGCACCAGCACCACTGGTGTACGGCATCGCAGTGTACGGCACTTCCACAGCGCTGTGCACCAGTGCGTGGGAGTTGCTGCAAGCATGCAGCTCCTGTGCCGCTTGCTGCACCAGAGTAATGTGCCACAGGCGCCCGCAGCAGCGGCTACGCTGTTGCAGCCAGGGGAGACCCTCCACTGTTGTAGCATATGGTTGAAAGGATCGTGACGACGATCTCGGGGTTCGCTTCCCCTGCCGGCGCTGCGAGCACCTGGCATACTTGCGTGCCGGTGCGGATGTGCTGCCCCTCCCCACACGCGCCTGGCCACGGCCAGCGCAAGGGACCACCGCTTCGTGCAGATGCCCTTCCTTCCTTGCTCTCGCATGTTCGAGACGACCCACAACATGCTTGCTCTCTGTCGACCTGCCCCTCCCCGCACGCCCACACATCCGCCGTTCTTCTGCTTCTGCTTGTCAACTCACTTCCTCTTCACGTGCAGGCACTAGCGTTTTGGTTTCCGTGCTTCCCTGACACCTCACACGGTTTCTCGCGCTTTACGCGTACCCCGCATGCCACGGCCGGTGCGAGGTACCACCGCTTCCTGCAAATGCACCCGCCTGTGCGGTAGTGCGTGTAGTACGCTTACCCTCCGTCGGCCTGCCCCCTCCCTGCACGCCGCAGGCCACGGCCCGTGCGAGGGACCCCCGGTTCGCGCGCTTCGAGCGATGGCGGAGGGAGGTGGTCCCGGGTGGGTATCTGTGTGTGTGTGTGTGTGTGTGTGGGGGGGGGGGGGGCGTCGGACGAACGTGGGGGGCTGATTATGCTGGCACCAAGCTGGATAGGTAATATAGGTTGCGGTGGGGTTGGAACCATGACCGTACGCGGGGTGGCAGCCGACAGGGCCTTGGCATTTGGGCATTGCCGGCGAGGTGTGCTAGGGGCAAGGGGGCCACGGCAACGCAATGAAGTCGCTAGGGTACCGGTACCCCGGAGTGGCAGCAAAGGGGCTGAGTGGGCTGGGTTTGTGCCATTTTGCCAAGCAGTTATGAACGTAGAAGTAGAGGAGCGGGCGGGAAAGGCCCAGCCTTGCCTCTGCTTGCTTGTGAACGCCTTGACCCGCCCGGTCCTTGTGTGGCGCACCACTACTACAAGGAGGCTCGATGGATGTGTGGCGTGGTAAGCTTGCCCTGGACATGCGCCTCTTGCTTCCGCTGCCCCAGACCTCCGTATCCAGTTGGGCTATTGGGCCCAGAGTGTGGACATCGTGGTGGCGGAGTGGAGCGCGGGGCGGGAGCAGGTGCGCGGGCTTCAGGGGGGTGACCGCGGAGCGGCAAAATAACTGAACCGGAAACGGTCAGCCCGCGGGCTTCAGGGGGGTTTGGCTGTGCACGCCGGTGCACGTGGTTTGGCACTGCGTGTGCAACCCACGTGCGCAGCGGCAGGTGAGGCATGGTGCGCGGGCCCCAGGGCAATCGGCCATGCATGCCGGTGCAAGTCAGCGGACAAGATGTGGGTTAGCGGTGCTGCCTCGCCAGCCAAGGCCCCTCGACCACAGTAAGAAGGCAGGAAATGGTAGACATCAAAGGGTCGCATAGGGGGTCGCACGTTGGCAGGTCACCGCGAGCCGTTGGCGTCAATTGCCTGCAGTGAGTGGTGCAAGGTTTATCGTCCATCCACACGACGCAGTGCCCAGTTACTGCCTTGCCGCCCAGTGCCCGCCCCTCTACTTCCATTCCGCCCTGCTCCACCGTACACCACCATGTCCCGTCCTACCCCTCCCTACCCCGTCCCATGTGCCACCCAGAGGCAGCGGCGCATGGAAGCACTCCGTGCCGCCTTCGCCTCCTCCCTGCAGCAGCTGAAGCAGCAGCAGCAGCAGCATGCAGCAGGGGCCACAAGCCCTGCCCGCGACTCCTTATCATCACCGTCCTCGCAGCCCCCTTGCTCCACACCAGCACCCGACGGCATCCCCGCAGCCGCCACGGCTCCCGCTGCCTCAAGCTCAGCACACACACACCCAGCCTCGCCCTTCCACAACGCTGCGTCAGCTGCACCCACACTCGACAACGCCACCGCGACCACCAGCATCCCCCGACCCTCAACCCCTCCAACCACCACCACCACCACCACCGACCCCACCACCTCTACCACCCCCAGCGAGTACACTGCCCCTGCCGCTGGCCCCACCACCCACGCAACCCCCACCAACCCCACCACCCCCACTGGGTACAGCGGTGTGGACGCCGCACCCGACCCGCTTACGGCCTGCGAGCGGGCGCTGGCGGCGCTGCGGGACGAGCTGCGTGGTTTCGGTGCGGACGCGTCGGACGGCACGGCACGTGTGCAGCGGGAGGTGGACAAGCGGTACGAGCAGGTGGGCGGTTGGGAGTGGTTGTGGGAGGGTGAGGTTGAGGGTGAGCATGAAGGAGAGGCGGGGTGGGGTAGAGTGGGGCGGAGTCGGTTGGCAGGGATGTGGCGAGGGCGGTTGAGGCTAAGCAGTACGAGCGCAGGGCTGGTGGGGTGTTGGTCGTCGGAAGGAACCGGCGCAGACGTCATATGGGGGAAGGAAGGTGGCGCGCTACGGGTGCGCTTGCAGATAGTGTGGGAGTATGGTTTGGTGGTTGTCGTGTTGCGGTAGGCGAGCGCGGGGGCAGGTGGGCGGCACGGCCGAAGCAGGTGCGACTTCTACCATCTTGTCGTGTTGCAACGAGGGACGGCCGTATGTGCTACTACGGGCCTGCTGCTTCTTGCAAACACACTTCCTACCCCCATCTCCTCTGACGCTTTCGCCACGCCAAGCCACTTGCTTTCGTATACAAGGATCGGTGTGCCCCTAACAACTTGACGTCTGAAGTGCTTCCACGCGCTGCACGTGACACACCCATCCACTCCCACAGGTCTCCACGCGCTACCCGGCGTACCCTGACATCGTGTGGTACGACGTGTGGGAGGAAGTGTCGGGTAAGAGCGCGGCCAGTCTGGCCGGCACACGCACGTTTTCCCAGCGGTGTAGCACCAGGCAAAGTACTGCCCCGCTGCACTACATTTGGGGTGTTCTGCTACCGGTACCCCGGGCTTGCCTCTAATGGCCTAAACACCTCATTAGTTCCCCCAATTTCCTGCTAGTAGAGTCAGCCGTACAGCTAACCCGGGTTGGCCAATCGCATGGTGCTCGTCAGATACCAAGCCCTCTCCGCCCAATCGCCCTGCTCCGGTGCTGCTCCGCCAGCAATTGACTCCGCTGCGCTGCATACCACCCTGATGCCATCGCCATGCCGGCTGCCGCTACCCCACTGCCCCACTGCAGGGGAGTGGCTGTCGCGCGGGTGGGCTGAGGCGCGGGCCTGCGACGACGCGTCAGGGCGGTGGGCTGCGGCCGTGGAGGAGCTGCAGCAGCAGCTGCTGCGGGCGGCCCCACACGCACAGGTGTGTAGTGTCGCGAAAGTGCCGGTTTGGAGTTACGGAACCCGGCTACAGGCAAGCCATAAGGAGGGTTCCAACACTGACCGCGTTGATGGTTTGAGGTCTGAGTGGATGGGGAGGCTGCATGCTAGTGTGAGCTGGTGCATTATAACGACAGCTACTGACTACCAGCTGGCATTGCGGCTAGCTGACTAAAGCTACGGTTGTCGTACCGAGCGGCCCGCCATGCCCCACGTGCGCAGGTGTACAGCCAAGTGGGGGCGGCGGCGACGGGCAGGTTCAACGGGTAGGCGGCGTTTCCTTGGGTACGGAGCCCGTGCATAATACGACACCCGTAGCCAAGGCGGAGTTGATTGTACCGGCATGCCAGGGTGCCGTACATGTTCTAATCCGGCGGCGGAGACGGGCAGGCAGGCAGGGGAACAGGTTGGTGGCTTGAGCTGGGGAGGGGGGTTGATTGAACACGGAAGGTGGTTGTTAAGCAGAGCCGGAGGACGGTAAGGCGTCGAGGGCGTGTCGTGTTCGGTTCATGGATGGGGGTGGGGGTGGAGGGTACGTGGGGAGGGAGGGTGTGTCTTGATGGCACCTGGAGGGTGCCAGGCGGCTGCAATGGTGGAATTGAGGCGGGGAGCGAAGGGAGCTGGAAATGTGGGGCTGGTCGGCGGGAGTGTATTGTGGAGCACAAGTGATGGACATTCATTTGGTGAGCAGAGAGGCATGAGTGGTGTGGTGGTGGTGTTGGGATTGTGAGCTGCGACGGGGAAAGCCATGCGAGGAGGTCCAGATAGGTAGTGTCGGTTGTGCACCCCTTGGGAGACTTGGGGAGGCTGTCGTTGCAGGAAGCACGCTGCGTAGCCTGAGTGGTTAGTGACCATCGTTTGGCATTGCTGTTTATTGTAACATGCGGCACATGCCGACCCAGATGAGCTTCCATGCGGCGACCTGGTCTGAGTGCGTGCGGCTGCCACGACTCTTAGGGCTGCTCTGGGCCAACCGGGACCCCCAATAGCACAGTACAGCGGAGTGTATGAGGGGTATCAGGGTTGCGTTGGTTGCCATACAAGGCCGACGCCCTGCGGCCTCATGCGTCATGGACACATGGAGCAGGTGGCAGCATGGAGCGTCCACGCAGACCCGTTGCTGACAGCTGTGCAAGGTGAAGCCTGCTATGTCGCTGTACATACCTACAAAAGTATAGTTCTGGAACATTTGCCTTGCAGCCGTAGCAAACATATAGTTGACTAGCTGGCTGACATTTCGTGCGACACCGACACCGCTCGGACCTTCGCGCAGCCCTCCACCTGTTGCGCGGCTCTGCTGTGAAGTAGATTGTCGCAATGGATCTAAGCAACGTCGACCTAGAAAGTTCCCGCGAGCGAGCGCAGAGCGCAAAGGAAGCTGAGACCAGGGCCGAGGAGGGCGACGACGTCCAGCTCGTGTTTCATTTGCCAGGAGGATCAACAGCGAAGGCGTCTTTCAAGGCGGGCGTCACGGTGGCGTTCGTTAAGCTGAAGCTGGAGCAGGACCACGGGCTTAAAATGGCCAGCACCACGCTGAAAATCGGGGGCAAAGTGCTTATCGACCCGCTGTCGTTATCGGACTGTCCAGGAATTGTGTCGGGGCGCGAAGTGGACGTGGCGGTTGAGGTGAAGGGCTGAGCCTTTGTTACAGCACGCATGCGCGCATGTGCACCGAGCAGTTGACTGTGCAAGAACGAGCTGACGGTGGGCTTCGAATGCCAACACTGCATACCACTTAAGTCCAAGTGTAACGCAAGCAACCAGGACTACGTATCACGGCTCGGCTTGGCCGCCTCAACCGGGACTGCACAGTGAAGCAGTACTACCAACGCGCCGCTTGGCCGCTGGCTCGCAGCTCAGCCGGCAGTACATCCATCAGCGCAGCCACACCACCAGCACCATCGCCAACCTCACCAGCCCCATCACCAGCCCCGCACACTAGGGCCGACCCCGCCAGCTGTAACAGCTCCTCCTTGCCATACCTCACCCGCTGATCCCACCTCGCCAGGTCCTCTCCACCCAGACCCTGCCCCCGAGCACACCTCGACCCCACGCCCCCACGAGTGTAACGCGAAAAAGTAGCCCTCACATTGTTCTAGGCTTGGCAATGCACAACAGCCCAGCCTGGCCACTGACCCGAAGCTCAGCTGGTAGCGCATCCATCACGGCAGCCACACCACCAGCACCACCACCCTCACTCGATTCCCCATTACCGCCGCGCACCAGGGGCAACTCAACCCCGCCAGCCGCAAAAGCTCCTCCCTACCGTACCCGCTTTTCACCTCGGCGCCAGAACATCCTCAAGTAGCCCCCGCCCGCTATCGCGTAGCCCCCCAGCACGCATTCTCCCACCACCTGCACTGACCTGCCCTGCCCTCCCACCGCGTCAGGGCGCACCCAGGCAATCTTGAACTCACGCAAGCCCTGCAGCGCTTGTGCTAAGTGCTGCAGCTGCTCCCCGCTGTCGGGCACCAGGTCGCAGCAGTGCACATCGAGGCGCTGCAGGCTGGGGGCGGCAGCGAGCCGTTCCAAGCCGTGCGGGGTGCACGGTGCGAACTGCGGGACCGGGGGTGCGAAACCAGGCTTTTTTACGATCTGGTCGTTCAGTGTGTTATGCCGGCCGGGAGGGCAACAGGGCAAAAGCTGAATTGAGGTAAATGATGACAGCGTGCTACGACAATAAGTGCTGTCCTTCGTCTCGTTTTAGGGCGGAATCTGCACTAGCGCGTCTCAGGCACCGAGCAGTAGTAGGTGGCCATACCAGCGGCGCCACACTAGTGCTTCGTGTAGTGAGCATTCCTGCAGTCATGGATTACGGTGCCCCTCCACCCCTCAAGCACACCCTTCTGCCACTTTATATTCTCTTCAGCTCCATGAGGAGAACACAGGAATGTGTGTTGACCCGCTCAACAGCGTCCGGGCCCCAACTGCCAACTCCGTTTGATGAGCCACGCACATAGCAATAATGCCAAACCCCCACCCGCTTTCTTTGCCAGCCTAGCCTTCAACCCCTCACGCACCTGGACTTCGAGGTTGCAAAGCCGCGGCATACCACGTGCCACTACCGCCAGCATGCCGTCCGTCGCTCCTTCGCCGCCCAGCGTCAGTTGCGTTAAGCGGCAGCCTCGATCCACACCGCCATGGTACCGGTACGCACCAGCCCCACCAAAGGCACCCACCGCTGCTCCTGTACCTCCGCTACCGCCGTCCGCACCCTCTGGTGCTTGCCCCGACACGGGCGCGCCCCTGGCCCCAGCTGCTCCGCCGCCGCACAGTGCACGCAGCCCTGCCTCCTCCACACGTGTGCGCAGTATAGAGAGTCGCTGCAGCAGCGGCCAGGGGCATATCCCCTGTGCACGCAGTGCCGCGTCAGGTGCAGGGGCCCCGGGGGCAGGCGCCCACATGTCTGCTGGTGCGGGAGCCTCCCATGCGCCTTCGCCTTGGTCTGGTGCAGCAGCAGGAGCAGCTGCAGCTACCCCGACGGCGGCGCCCGCGTGGGCTTCCACCTGTTGCTGCTGCTGCTGCTGCTGCTGTTGCGGGCGTTGTTGTGGCGCCAGAGTGAGTGCCTCGTTATAAGACAGGTCCAGGGATGTGAGGGCCGTGAGCTGCTGCAGCCATGGCACGCACGCGTCCGTCACGCCACAGCTGCACAGGTCCAGGCTCTGGGGGGCAGCGGGCGTGGAGGGTTTCGCAGCAGGAAGGCAGATGCAGTGTATCGATCGATCGACACTGTCAACATTACGACGTAAAGACATGCCGTAAGCATGACAAAAGAAGGCAACCTGTTACCCCACCACCCCCAAGAGTTGTCGATTTTTGCAATGCAAGGGCACTGCATAGCGAACGAAGCTGGCGAAACGGTGCATAGAGTCATGGTAACGATGAGTGAGCGCGGCGGCGGGGGCTATGGGCTTGCGGGCATGCAGGGCATGGCAGGTAGGCAGGCGCAGGGGCAAAAAGCCGGGCACGAGTGTAGGGGCAAGAGGGTACTTGCCCACATAGCATTGGCAGAGAGTAGAGCGGCAATCCCCATTACGTGCGTGCACACACCATCCCCTTCCATGGAGTGCTTCTGGCCCCTCCACGGGAGTGCCCCACTGGCCCCACGGGAGTGCACCTGGCCCCTCCTGCCTTTGTCCTGCACCCCCCTGCATGACACGCCTACCTGCAGGCCCGGGGCCGCGGCCGCAAGGGCCGCGGCACCTTCCACGCTGCCGCACGTGCGTGAGTACGACAGCCTCAGCTGTCGCAGGGAGGTAGCGCGCTGGTGCAAGGGACGAAAGCAGGAGGCACGGGAGGACATGTACGTCAGGACGGGGGAAGCGGCAGGCCGTGAGACACAGGGAGGACGGGGAGGATGCGCCCTGGGCTGAAAGGGAGACGGAAAGGGAGACCCGATGTCAGTGGAGCAGTGTCGTGAGCAAAGAAACGCGCGACGGTTTGAACGATACACTACAGGAGGCGAATGCGGGATCGATTACGGGTGCAGTTCACAACCAGTGAGGCTGCGCTTGGTGCATTTGCAGTACAACGGCGGGGATTTGTGCCTGGTAAGGGCAGAGGGCACGGGCAGGGGGGTATAAAGCGGCAAGTGAAGCTTCCAGCTGAGCCCCCAGATTGACGGTGACGACCGCACCAGACTGACACCTGAGGTAAAGCAATTATTTGAGCCCACTGAGCCAGCCAGGATCGTAACCCCCCTTTTTGAAGGTCATCATAACCCACATCGCTTTCGCCTAGCCAGCCACCATGCTGTCCGTGTGCAAACGCCAGCTGTCTCCCGGCCCCTTGACGCCTTATTATGCTGCTTCGTCACGCTTCACGCAATACACACCTCCAGAAGCGCCAGGTGCTCCGGCCGCACCCCTGTGTTCGACAGGTCCAGGCGCGTTAGGCAGGGGCAGCACCCCAGGGCGCCCAGCACAGGGGCCCACGGCCGGACGCTGCTGCTGCTGCCGCCCTCACCCGCCATCGGGCCCCCACCCGTGTCGCCGCCCCACTTCACTTCCGACAGGTCCACACGCTGGAGGATGCCCGCAGCCGCCCTGGGGGGAGAGGATTACGAAAACGACAGGCTTTGTGGAATTGCCATTATGATGCTGCTGTCATGATGCTTACTCAAAGGGGGCTGGGGGGGATGCGCGGGGTACCACAAGGAGCGACACCAGCAGGCGACACTGTTGTGCTGTCCTTTTCTGCTGCACGTAGCAGGGAGGAACCGGGTGTTGGCGGGGACACGGTTTATGCTCGACGACTAACACTTTGCATCGTAAACCAGATATGGGCAGTTGGAGGACGGACAAGGCGGGTACGAGAGGAAGGAAACAGGAGTTGGTGACGGGCGTTGGCGGTGTGGCATGCAGCGGGCTGAGGGGCGAGACGTGGCTTAAGCCCTGCGCCTCCCCACCCGCACGGACCCAGGGTCTTTTGGTCACTAATACCAATACCAGACGGTGTGAGCCATTATTAACGAATTCTGCAACATCTCACGAGTGGTACGATACCTGATCAACGCGGCAAGCCCCGTGGCCTCCTCTGTTGCGCTGGTCAGCCGGCAGTAGCGAAGGTCTAGGTCCTGGGGGCGGGGGAGATTGGGATAGAGCATCAAAAGCTGTATAGCAACAACGAATGCTGCGCGGTCTGCAACATAGCTGGTTGCGCGGTACATACCTGCACACAGGGATATGCCCCCACGCGCTCGCAACCGTTCGCATGAGCCCAGCCCCGTCCCATCACACATGCTTGCCTTCTGCGTCTCGCCTGCGTTGTACGGAATACCAGGCAGGCCACCCAGACTGCCAAACCACGTCCGCTGTCCGCAGGCATAGCCTACGCACCGGCAGCTTCATTAGGGCCAGTTTTTCAGGATTGCAACCCACCCCCTCCTTGGGGTATGCCCCTCTCTGCTGCCGCGGCAGCCGCTTGCATCCCGGGCCCCTGCGCCCCACCTGTTATCCTACCAGCCCATCCCCGAGCCACCCTCCCCGCCGGCCTCTGCCTGCCCAGCTCCAGGCCCTAAAGCCCCCACACCCCAAAGCCACCTGCCTGCAGCAGCGGCAGTTTCCAGGCCCCCGCCGCTCAGGCCGGCAGCCTGCCGCTGCAGCTGGGAGACCCTCTGCCCTCCAGAACCCTCCCCCGGCCCGAAACACCCACACCCCCTAAAAACCCTGCAACCCTCGCCTCTGCAGCCCGGCCGCATTGCCGCTGTGTCTGGCCCTGCAGTCCCCGCCTTCATGCCCCGTCATGCCCCTTCATGCCCCTGCTCCACAGACGCACAGATCCACGCGTATGCAAGCCCAAGCCCCACACACCTGCAGCCCCGGCAGCGCTGGCAGCGCCTTAATGGTGCTCAACGGGATGCTGAGGCGGGTCAGGGCGGACAGGGCCAGCAGCGCCTTCCCGCCTGCATGCACGTACGAAAACAAGCAGCGGTGTACTTAAGGCGGCGGCGGCGGCGGCGGCAGCAGCAGCAGCAGCAGGAGCTCCTCGCCGCCAGCAGCAGGAGCGGGCGTGCGTGCAAGTGATTCCCAGCAGTGCCCCTCCACATGTTCGCACGGCCACACAGCCCCGCGCAGACTCAGCCAGGCCCAGTACAACTGCCGTGCCGCTCCGAGGCAACCAAGGACGGACCCACCTTCGTCCTCAATTCCGGTGAAATCCAAGCTCTTCAAAAGCGGCAGGCGGGGCAGCAGGCCGCACAGCAACACCTTTGTGCATGGCCACAGATGAACGATCTGGGCGATGGGAATATCACGTGAAGCGCGAGGGAACAGAGGTCCGTCGTCAGAGGGAAACGCTCTTGCTCGCGTGTTGGGGACGGCCTATGACATCTTCTGCAGTGCCGTCATTGTCAAGGTCCGTATATCCCAACCGCCCGACCAACCGCCAACAGCCCAACCGTCCGACCCCTCACCTGCGGGGAGTACACAAACAGCTGCGTCAGCCCCGACAGGGCGGAGAGTGCGTCCAGGGAACTGCTTGCCCCCAGCACCCCTGCGTCTGCAGGACAGCAACAGATAGGAGGATGGGGAAACAGTACATGTGGGCAAAGGGGGATGGCGCGGCGCGCCACGCAATGCTGGCCTCCCTGTGCCCCTTAAGGACTGCTGCTTGGTGCAAGCCTGCCTGCCGGCCCAGCTCACTCATACCCACCCGCCACAAGCCAACAAATGCTGGGTCATTTGCTTCCATGTAAGATGCAAGGCTGCCACGCACTCAACAGGCTGAAGCATACCTGTGGCTGGTCCTTTGAGCCATGGACCGAACGGTAACGCAACGCCCCGAAGCCACCTGAACGCCTCCCCACACGATGTAAATTGGTTTACCGTCACCTGAGTTTGGCACCCCAAACCCAAACCCAAACCCAAACCCGTCCCCGTTAGAGCCACGTGCACGCCCCCGCCCTCGCTGCAGCCCAGCATCCCGCGTCACCGCCGGCACAGCCCACCTGACAGGCTCAAGGCGCGCAGCCCAGTGGGCCACCCGACGTACGGCGGCTCGCCACCGCCAATCTGCCGCAATCCGCTACCTGCACTGTCCCCATGCACCCACCTGACAGGCTCAGGGACCGCAGCCCCGTCAGCTGCCCAATGTACGGCAGCACGCCGTCTCCCAGCTTGCCGCAGCCCGCCACCTGCAGCCGCCGGAGGCTGGCGGCGCAGGGCCCGGCGGCTAGGGGCGCCAGGGCGGCAGCATCCAGGCGGGGGCAGTCCCGCAACTGCAGCTCCTCCAGGTGCCTGCGGGCGGGTGCGTCACAAAGGATGTTCATTGTGTCATCTCACTGCAACAAACGCGTTGATAAGGACAAGAGTGGACCAGGGCAAGGGTTTTAGCTAGTTTGGAGTTTGCAACGACGGTAGGAGTCCGGCACACGCTAGCCAACCGGGGCCAGCAGGCCTTGGGGTTTTGTGCAGGTGCCTGGCTGTGAGGCATCTCCCGAAGCGGGTAAGGTACTGCAGGAAGTAGGCAGCGGGGACCAGGTACGGTAGGGGGGACCTGGCGGGGACGTGGGGAGACGGCCGCAGAGGAAAGAGCATACCGTAGTGCAACAGACTTACGTAAGCGCGCCTGTATTGCTTATGTGTCATGTCATAACCTACGCGAACCCAGCAAGCGCCGCCAGCCATTCGGCGCTGATATTGCTGCCCCTCAGTACCACACGCGTGACGCAGTGCCTGAGGTCGGAACAGGGGGCAGTGCAAGGGTAAAGTAATTAATTCACAATTCTCGCTCTATCACAGCTGACCAGCATTGGGCATGTCAGGCACGGTGGTGGACCATGCGAAGCAGCACAGACGGGGCCCGCCCATGGCTTTGACCAAGTAACGCACCTGAAGTGTTCCAGTTGTGTCGGGCTCAGTGCGTTCGGGCCCTGCTGCTTCAGCACCAGGGCTAGCAGGCGGTTGGCTATATGCTCCGGCAGGATCTAGGGGCGATGAGGGATGGGAGCATCCGCGGAGCGGCACAGGGAGGTGGGAACTAGAACTTCAATTATGTCCTGGGGAAGAACGGCCAATCAGGGCTGGTTTCTTCCGCCAAGGCATTTTATCAGTTCTGATAAAACCCAACGCC
>VFQN01003722.1_pt1 | contig 21241 bp, 16 predicted proteins | sample 3512371 | NCBI WGS metagenome assembly VFQN01 (sample SAMN10412370, study PRJNA504923) | tailings metagenome | isolation source: Replicate 2 from Balatoc abandoned mine | place: Philippines: Itogon, Benguet | collected 2017-08-28
AGAATGAGCGATGTCAAAGTCATCCAGTCTGATTCTCTCTTAGAATGTGATTATTTCCAGTTATTACCTCCAGTACAGATTCCTCGATTTTTTCGTCAAGAGAAAGGAGTTATAAAGAAGAGGAAGCGACGATGTATAAATCCAAGTTTTATGCCAGAAATTAGAATACTTCGTCGTGATATTCGACGTCGTTATGCTGAAATGATGGTCAACGTCGCTAATAGTCATGATCTTCCCTTAGTCCAAAAGTTCTGTAGTGATATGTTTCGTCCAGATTGTAAGGTTATTCGACCAAATCCTCCACAAAACCAAGTTTTCAGAGTTGTTTCAGATTTACTCTCTCAAGAAGGTTGTCATTTTCATCATTTTTCTGGGTTTCAATATCTAGTTAGTGAATATTCTTTTTGGTCTGAGATGGTACCTGATGCCATTTTTATCGTCGAAGAATCTTATGTTACAGTAAAGCAAGGTTTTGGAGGAAGTGTTGTAACTGTAAGATTTTCAACAAGAGGAACCCAAACTGCTGTCATTGAATCACAAGAAACACGACTAACCTGCAGTCCTATTGCTCCCCCAATCTACGAAAAATCGGATTCAATACTTACTCTTGTGTTAGATGAAGATAATCGTGTAAGAGAACTTCATATTGAAACATTTCCTGTTTTAGAGGAACCTGTAATTCCTAGAATATCTGAGTCGTAGAAATATCCATAGTCGTATGGAGTCTGTTTTCGTTGTACATAGTATGTCTTCTCTTCTATTTTAATTTTTCTTTCTTTTATAACATTAAATTAACATTTCCGATACTTGTGTAATCAAGAATACTAGTGATGATTAAAATCAAGCTTATCTATAGTTAACGCGAAAAGTCTGTGCTCACGATTCTACAAGGTTGTAAAGATCGTTTTTCTATTTCTTCTCAAGATTCTGCCTCTCAATTCAGCAACAAGTTATAAATTAGAGCTTTCCTCTACAGCCGGCACTTTGTCTGGATTCGAAGAATCTTAATTCTAAATTAGACTCTAAAATCTTCTGAACACACACACGCTTTTCATTGGTGCTGTAAATTAATAAAATACTTCGAAACCTGCAGTGTTTTAGTGTGGAGTCACTTGTATCGATATTTCCTCACAGTAGAGGAGAAATGAGAAGACTTACAATTCATTATCTTCAGAGGAATCGTGAAGTTGTTAAATGAAGAATGAGCGATGTCAAAGTCATCCAGTCTGATTCTCTCTTAGAATGTGATTATTTCCAGTTATTACCTCCAGTACAGATTCCTCGATTTTTTCGTCAAGAGAAAGGAGTTATAAAGAAGAGGAAGCGACGATGTATAAATCCAAGTTTTATGCCAGAAATTAGAATACTTCGTCGTGATATTCGACGTCGTTATGCTGAAATGATGGTCAACGTCGCTAATAGTCATGATCTTCCCTTAGTCCAAAAGTTCTGTAGTGATATGTTTCGTCCAGATTGTAAGGTTATTCGACCAAATCCTCCACAAAACCAAGTTTTCAGAGTTGTTTCAGATTTACTCTCTCAAGAAGGTTGTCATTTTCATCATTTTTCTGGGTTTCAATATTTAGTTAGCGAGTACTCTTATCGTTCTGAGATGGTACCTGATGCCATTTTTCTACTTCAAGAATCTTATGTTACAGTAAAGCAAGGTTTTGGAGGAAGTGTTGTAACTGCAAGATTCTCATTAAAAGGAACTCAAACCTTTGTCATTGAATCACAGAAAACACAACTTACTTGTATACCTATTGCTCCTCCACTGCATGCAGTATCCGATTCAATACTGACTCTTGTATTAGATGAAGAGAATCGTGTAAGAGAACTTCATATTGAAACATTTCCTGTATTAGAGGAACCTGTCAATACTAATCGTCAGATATCTTCGTAGCTTTTATTTTACGTTACCTTGCCACTGTGTCATTACTTAATTTTTAAATTTATGTTTTTTTGTACTATACTTTCACTCTTCCTCTAGAGAAAAAACAAAAGGAATCTATCTTCCTCATATTCGTAATTGAATTGAGTGATGTTGTAGATTATAACACGTTTCATCTTATTACAGAACTATTACAATAATAAATGAGAAAAACAATAAAGGAGAGTACAACGAACAAGAACCACTCCTTTCATTTCATTACAATATATCGTAATCTTATTTGATATGTTTGTTAATTGCTTTCTCTACTAATGCAACATATCTAGGATGAAGATGAGTGCCATCATGTTGATAGATCTCTTTCAATGAATATTCCTCTGATAGGATCTCTTGAACACTCTTCTGATGACCATTAATATTACCACTACTGTCATTTGAAGTCGAAGTCACAGAGGAGGTTGTTGGTGTGACACGATCAACTAGGTCATAGAGGAAATCTAACCATAGAATATTCGGATCTATAACATAAAAATACAGAGATTATTAGACAAAGTATAGGGCTATCACATAGCTCATTATTACCTTTTAATTCCTCGATCTGTTGTTTATAAAGAACATTAAACAACATTACAATCTTTCTTGTCTCATTTAATACAGGAGGAATAGGATGAATATATATCTATCAAATACCACACATCATCTATCATATATTACATCAATGAATGTATTGCTTACCTTGAGTTGTCTCGTCTCTCGAATTTGTTGTAGATTATGTAAGAATGCTTTAATTGTTGTGTTCATAGCATCTTCAATAGAATCATAATAATCTCTTTCTAATGCTACTAAGAAACCTTCACGACAATCTATCTCACCAATTAACATAATCACCTATACAATACATAGCATCACATCAGATCACATCAGATCACAACATATCATATCATAACTTACCTCAGATTGCTTTGGAATAGATTCATTCATCGCATTATAATAGTTTTGCTTTGGATAGAATGAACTATCCTGACGTAGATGCCATTGTTTGACTCCGGTAACAAGTTTAGGTACTAACAGATGGTAAGATGGCTTATCCACTGTATTATTCTTCTTCTTTGTTGTTGTTGTTGTTGTCTTCTTCACAATATTCCATGCTAATGACAGACAATGGGAATCACCACAGATATAGATACTCTTCTCTCTCGCACTATTTAATAGCGAGTGAGAGGATGGTTGCCACAGATTAATAAAAGCATATTCCATGACTAAACGATCAGGAATCACCCCACTAACAAGATCACTACCTTTCACTACCTTCTCACTGGAAACACCTACTACTTCTTCTTCCACCTCCTCCCCTTCCTTGAGATACTGTAAACCATACCAACCATACTGTGATCGATGTACTAATATCTGTACAATATCTTGATAATAGGCTAATTCATTACGAATATAGGTATAATGTAAAGGTTGTAATGATAATAATCGAATTACCTCTAATCTCTCTATAAAGATTGGTATCATATATAGATTACCTTGTAAGTAATAGATCTTTATCATGGTTGCTATTAATGCAATTAAATCATATTCTCGATCAAAGTAATTGATGGAAGAGAAAGGGAAGTTTGTAGGAGTAGCAGAAGTGGTATTAGGAGTTGTAGTGGTTTTAGTTATTGTAGTAGAGGAAGGTAAGGTAGGAGGTGTGGTTGGGGTATAACTGTTATCATCGTCGTCACTCTCTTTAATGAAGGTAATCTTAGGAATCTTCACACTCGTTAAACTCTTATTAACACTATCTTCGACTCCTTCACCTCTTATAACCTCCTCTTCCTCTTTGATGAAGACATATCTCTCTACTGATGCGAATCCTCCACTACCCACATGATAGAACTGCTGTTGCTGTTGCGATGGTGTAGTAGGAGTAGTATTAGGGTTAAGATGCCATACAACCTTATAATATAAGAACTTCTCTTTATTCTTTATCACTTCTTCTTGATTACTGACACCATCGATGTTATTCTCATCCTCGTTCTTATTATGATTCTTATTCTTCTTACTCTTATTGCCACCTGACGTATTGCAAAAACTTGATTGAATCAAACTATTCTGTTTGATCAAATCAATAACATCAGCACAAGAGAAGATATACTTCACTGTACAAGGAGAATAAGAAGAAGAAGGGGAGATAGCAGTTAAACTAGGTACAGCAGGATAAGACAAAGGTAATAATACAGAACCAGAGACCGACATCGTAAAACTACCATTATTACTATTGTTATTGCTATTATTATTCGTGTTATTATTATTACGATCTTTACCAATTGAAAGATTTAAATTCTTGGCACAAAAGATTTGTATCATCTCTAAACAGATATGATAATCATAGGATAATTCATAGATATGGATTAAATTTAATGTATAATTTATGGAATTGCTTTGAATCTGTAAAGCAATTTCATAAAACTTGATCGCTAATTCAATTGCAGAGAATTCCTTTGCTATCGTTGCTAGATAAGCATAAATTTCTGCAGTACCACGTGAATTAGGTGGTAATCGTTTAATTAATTGTTCATAACCTTCTTTTGTTAAAAGGAATTTTATAATTAATTGTTTAATAATTTTCATTTGTAAAGGATATTCATAATCATAGATTTGTTGGTTAACATCTAATTCATCATCGTCAGAGTCAGTTTGATTGGTATAATTCTCTTCACGTTGTTTCTTATGATCACTCGATGGTTTTTGATCTTGACGTCGCTTACTAATCCCTTTCTCATCAGAGGCAATGCTTGTAATAGTCGTCGTTGTTGTATTATTGTTATTATACGTCACAGTAATACTCTGATTGTTATTAATATAATGATGTGAATTATTAGCAACAATATGGGAAGTATAAATACCACCTAACGTATTTGACGTATTCGGTGAATTTAATAATACAAAAGAAGAATTATTATTATTCCCATTACCATTACCAGGAGACGAGGTAATAGAACTGCCTGATGATGCTGAAGATAATGAAGATAATTTCTTTGATTCTGTACCAATAATAGCAATCGTCTTTAACACAGCTGACATTGTTTCATGATATTTAAAATATTGGAAGGTAAATAATATATATGTTTTTAATATTAATAGATTACTATCACCTAATGGTATATCCATAACAGTATTCAGGATATTCGCTGCTTGCAAGTGTTCTCCGTTAAGGTAGGTTGTCTCAGCCTGCAATGAGATCATATTTAAGTAAAAATGTATCTTATGTTTTTGATGTTTTAATTTAGTTAATGGATGGCTTTGTTTTGTTTGCTGGTTGGTCGACGAGGAAGCCGATGATGATGTCGAAGAAGCAGCTGAAGTTGCAGTAGGAGTAGGACTAGCCGTGGACTTTGATCCAGTTTTGTTGGTAGTAGCTGGAAGAGGTGGCGGAGGTGGTGGTGGAGGAAGTGAGGAAGGTGTTTGTGTAGTAGAAGAAGACGTAGAAGAAGCTAAACCAGCTGATGTAGTAGAAGAAGTCGAGGAAGTAGATGATGTTAAAGAGGAAAGGTTTAATATAATCGATTGATATTGTTCAATACAAACGGTAATAATTTCTATCGTACGATCGTATTTCTTTAATTCAAAATATGCTTTGGCTAATAGATAACATAATTCAAAGTATTGAAATTGTTTAAATAAAAATAAAAATTTCTTTAATTGAACACGTGTTAAAGGAGTTAATGGAGTTGTACTAGTGTTATTACTACCTCCGTTGGTTGTGGAAGATGATGTAGATGTTGATGATTGACTGGTATCTTTGAGTAACATGTGTATAAACTGTAATCCGATCTTAATCGTCTCATGATATCGTTTAGCATGATAATGTATTTCCATTAAACATTGATAAATATAAACGATATGTAATTGATAATGAAACACTTGTTGATTATTAGCATTATTGATAGTAGTAGTGTTAGAAGTTGGTAAATTGGTTGGTAAGAATGGTGGTATATCAATGGATAATAATATTTTCTCGAATAATAGTTTACCTCGTTTATATAATCGTTTTGTCATAAATTCTTTAAATAGTGATATACTTTGTTCAAAATTATCACTTATTGCGTTAGACGGTTTTGGTTGCGGACCAAATGGTACGGTAGTTGGAGTGGAAGCAGGCTTTTTAGCGAGTTTATCCTCTTCTACTAGTTTCTGGTCGATGGTAATGAAAAGGTCTGTTTCTTCACCAATTAGGTCTAATAAGGTCTTTTTAGATGTTAAAGAAATGGTTTTACCATTTTCTAATTTCACAATACAGTGTCGTGGTATAATGGAAGAGAAAAAAGAGTTGGCAGATTGACTAATTTGAATAAATAGTTGTAAGCTACCTTCTAACATCATATCCTCATCCACTGTTATCGGTATCGTCGTAGCATTCCCATGAGTAGGTTCATAATGAAAATAAATCTTTGTTTTCATTTTTTGATTGATAAATTATTGTGTAATTAAAGTAATAATGGTCAATTGAGAGCTAGGTTTGTCTTTGTTCTAACTCAATGATAGTGACTTGTTTGAAAGAGAATCTACACCAACAGTTCACAAAATTATACTCTAACCTTCTTCAATAAGAGTCTTAACAAATAATCTCTTGTCAATCGACCTTGCAATCGTTATAGAACGACAAAAGAAAGTTCTTTTAAAATTTCAAATGCTTTCTATGGTGACACAACTCCCAAATTCTATAAAAATATCGATTTTCTTTAATCTCGACTTTCATCTACATCACCCAGATCCTCAAATGTCTAGAATCTAGGTGAATTGTTTAAGAATTGATTGATAAAGAAGAGACGATCAAATATGAGTGAATTTCAGAACTCTGATGCTCCAAGTGTGTCTACTGGAAGTAGTGATCACATCTGTACAACCCCAGGATGTGGGAAAGAGGCAAAAATGGGTTGTCCAACTTGTTTAAAGCTTGGTATTCCTCCCAGTAGATTCTGTTGTCAAGAATGTTTCAAAGGTTATTGGGAGATTCATAAAGATTTACATAAACAAGTGAAGAAAGCTCGTGAAGCATCTGACCCAAGTCGAATGCCAAGTGAGTTTCATGGCTTCACATTCACTGGATCTCTCAGACCTTACCAGAAAACACCTAAGAGAACTGTCCCTGATCATATTCTCAAACCGGACTATGCTATTCACCCTATGGGCTTCCCATTAAGTGAACAGGAGGACAAACGAAGTAACTCTTCCATTAAGGTGTATACAGCTGCTGAGATTGCAGGAATTAGAGAGGCATGTCGCATTGGCAGAGAAGTGCTTGATCTTGCTGGTAGAGCTGTCAAAGCTGGCGTTACTTGTGATGAACTTGATAGAATCGTCCATGAGGCAACAGTTGAGCGTGGAGCTTATCCATCCCCTCTAAATTATCATCGCTTTCCTAAATCTGTCTGTACTTCAGTCAATGAAGTGATTTGTCATGGTATCCCAGATCTTCGTGAATTACAGGATGGTGACATCGTTAATATTGATGTTAGTGTTTATAAGAATGGATTTCATTCTGATTTAAATGAAACATTCTTAGTTGGTAATGTTGATGAGAAATCATTGAAATTAGTTAAATGTGCTTATGATTCGCTTGCTGCTGCTGTAGCTATATGTCGACCTGGATCACTTTACAGGTGAGTTTATTCTTGAATTATGCAATTAGACCTAACCCATACCCTAACAGAGATATTGGAGAAGCCGTAGCATCAGTGACTAAACCTGCTGGTTGCTCCATCGTCACAACTTATTGTGGTCATGGTGTTGGTAACTTATTTCATACTGCTCCAAATATTCCTCATTATCCAAAGAATAAAGCTAAAGGCACAATGCAACCAGGTCACATCTTTACCATTGAACCTATGATTAATCTTGGTGTTCATCGAGATGTTCTATGGCCTGATGATTGGACTGCTGTCACTGCTGATGGATCTAGATCTGCTCAATTTGAACATACAATTTTAATAACAGACTCAGGATGTGAGTTATTAACTGGTAGAGTAGGAGAACCCACCGATCGTATGAATTGGAATAGAGATTTCTTTCAACGATAAGCTGATAAACCTTAAAACTAATAACAAGTTATAAATGTTTTGGTTGGAGAGGGAGTGAATGGTTTATGAGGTGACTATTGATATTAAAGTTAACAGAGCAATCGAAAACACAACTCTATTCATAAGAGAAGGGGATTAAAAGCAAAATAATAATAATCTGTTAATGGGGGAAATGAATGAAGTTTCATTCTGTATCCAATGAATGAGGCGAATGAATGTATACTTAAAAGTAAATCAACATTCTTGTTGAAAGAAAAGAGTTTGATGCTGTTGAATATAATATCAAACATCACTTCTAAGAATACTTTCTATACCAAAAAAAAACAAAATCTATCAATCAATCGATACAACGAATAAGGGAACAGAGAAGGGAAAATAAGAGGATATATACTTATATACAGAAATAAAAGGGATTATTTTGATGATGTTCCTTCAATATCAAGATCTCTAGGAGACGAAACACTCATCAACTCATCTTCTAATATAGATGGAGATTGTACTAAAGGAGGCGGGGCAATATGAACTTTACTCACACTTCTCCCGTGGACCATCTGATAACTGGTCGCACCACTATCGAGAGAGATGGCAATAGAATGATCCTCTGATCTTAAACTTTGCTTTCTAAATTTTCGACCATTTAGATGATGTTTTTTAATTCTGAGTCGAGATTGAATTCTTCTTTGATTCGCTAATGTAAATAAAAAAAGCAGTAAGAAAATTCAATCATCAGTGCGTGGGTTGACAGTGCCTTACCTTTCATTAGATAAACTCGAAACATCACTGCTTGTTCTTCCTCAGAGAAGATTTGATTATAACGAGCATAGAAATAATAATATAATGATGATAAAGTAATAAATACAAGAAACATATAAAAGGCATGAAAATTATCATAAGTGTATCCTACTAATGATATAGAAAGAAACCCAAAACCAATCATACCTAATATAGCACCGTATATACCTAAGGGGTTGGTAAAACTTCGTGATAAATTACTATATCTATTACGAAAAATGATAAAACTTATAAACATCACTTCAAATGTAAAATAACTACCCATTAATGCAGCATTAAATAATTCTACCATAATTGGGGAATCATAATTATTACCATAACCTTTATTCAAAACAGCAAGTGCAATATACCCAATTAAAGATCCCAATAGTAATGCAACGTAGGGAATGTTGGAATCTGTTAACGTTAGGCTAAGAAATGAAGGAAGGAGCTTGGATTTTGCTAATGCTCGGAGTTGTTTACCATAACCATAGATGAAGAGAGCGTTGGAGATGTAAAGACCAGGGTAAGATAAAATCGTTGCCATTTGATCAGTTATACCAAATGCATTCGAAAATCCACTATTTAAAGGTAAAGATTGTAATAGGAAAACTTTATCATCTTCATAACTTGGATATTGACAATAAGCGAAAACAATACAAACAAAAGCAAGGAAAGTCACGATAGCTACTGTTAATATGATAGCTTTAGGAGAGTTCTCTTTAGCCTAGGTAGATAAATGGCACATTAGCACAGAGAATAATCAGAAGGTAAAGGGGAATACTTACATTTCGAACTTCGTCGTTGATGAGTGGCATAATTTCAATACCATAATACCACCAACCAGCAGGCATTAGAAGAGGAAATGCATCAATAATCCCCTCACGATAAGTACTTTTAATTAAACTAGGAATATATTTATCAGGATTAATCTGTTGAAATGAAACAATAAAATACAATGTAATGATTGAAAGTGATAAAAAAGCAACAAATCTTAAGAAAGAGAAATAAAATTTCCTTCCAGCAAATTCAGCTCCTATCACTACTCCATAGATTATTAACCAGTATAATGGTTCATATTGCGGATCTCCATCAAAGATATAGGTAATAGTAGTCCCAAGAGGTAACATTGCGACAAAAGCAAAGACAATATTTCCAATAGACTCGCAACACCCAACCAAAAATCCTATGTACGGTCCAGCTGTCACACGGGCAAGTGCATATGCTCCTCCACCATATGGTACAATACTTACAAGCTCAGCAATACAGAGAAACAAGTTAATAAAAGAGAATGAACTAACTACAGTAGCAAAGAAAAAATCCCAAAAACCTTGTCGAAATCCAGATCCCCAAGCAATAAATATATTCGCAGCTGCTACACAAATACCAAAGCTTAGTACATCCCAAAAATTTGCGACATATTTTAAATGGCTTTGAGAAGCACTAATGGAAAGATCCAGTGTTTTCTCATTTTGCTGTTGTTCATCTTGATCAAAGAAATCAGGAATATGTGATAAAACATCATTCTTTTCATCATAAACACTCGCATCAGTATCATCTACAACTGATGACTTCTGTCGATTGTACATCACAAGGAATCCGTTATCTTAAGAAGGGATCAAATATCACTGTAAGAAACAGCGTCAATCACTCCAAACTTATATCAGTGAGATAAATTTCTTGTCACCACTTCTTAGTAATTCTTAGTAGGGGTAATAATGATTAAATCCTCAACTACTACTGTTACACAATTTCTCAAAACAAATGTTGGTTTGTGTTGTTTTCATAATTATACACCATACAGCTACTCGATGTACATGCAAGTAAGAGATAATAGATAATTATTAATTAAATATTAATTAAGTTAGGTATTTAAAAAAATTTCAAAAAAAAATTGTATAACAATAAAAAAAAATTCAAACTCTTGAATTAATCTTTTTTTTTGCAAAATCAATTGATTAACGACACGATTTTCTTGTAATTTTACTCTCTGTCGAATGACTAAAGGAAGTATATTCTACAATATCTCCCTCCAGTAATAGTATACTCCAGAATTCTCACAAAAATGAGTACAATCATAGAAAATTTCTTTATCTATACGATGCTGTAAATAAATATGTTGATCGACTGCAATGCTTGAAACATTCCAAACTCGCATGATTGGAACATGTCTAGAAGAGTTAAACATTCGATCTACTAAACGATTGTGAAAATTTTCCACATAAGCATCGTTTAACTTATGGTAATGATGACATGGAATGTAATGTACGCTCTTATTCATATTTCCGTAACCATTGGGTGTGTCAAATGTTGAGGTGAAGTTTCTCTCCATATGAGCATTGGTTGACGAGTTTCAGGGAACTTAAGATATTCATCAAAGAAATATTGCACCTCTTGTTTCATAATATTGATATCATGAACGTGAAGTCCTCGGTTAAATAGAACAACATCATTAGTGGTTAACTGATGATAATGATAGAAAATAGAAAAGGAGCGGTTCCCATACTCCAAATCTAAAATAATGGATGCATTATAATGAGGGTAATAAACAGAACTACTTTGAAGATGGCAATGCACTTCGCTTCGACAATCTTCACGTCCAATTTAGATCATACTCGGCTTCTACCGTTCCATACAGGCTGCAGATTACCATTGTGTAAAACTGCACCATTATGGAGTCACCAATCATTACTAGGCGTCGATTTCGAAGCATATACATAAACTTGAATGGATCGAATCTTTTCAGAGCACAGTTGCTCGGAATAAATCGTTGAGAATAGGCTTCGTATCCATGACCTGAGGTCTCATTGACATCATGTCGGCGACAACTCCAAATTCGACTCTGGGCGGGACAGGCGTTTTCCCACCATTTAGAGATGTTTAGTTCATGGGCGAAAACTCCTGGGTGGTCATAGAACGATCCTTTTACCCAAGATCCAAGGATTTCTCGAGTCGAAATGTCTTCAAACGATGAATAACATTGATTCAACAAATGATGCTACAAGAGTGAGACAGCAGACCGCTATAAGACACCAAAACATCCAAATCTACAATAAACTTCGTGTGTTCTCGTTTTTCAGTCTTTTTGACTTTTGTGAGTTTTCTTCATTGGAGTTCAAAAAACTCGACTTTTCTTTTGAGAATTTTCTAAGACTCTTCATTTCGTGTTTTATCTCCTTACATCTTGTCAACATCTCTAGCGGATAGAATGTACTACCCCTGGGTCATCACTCAAGTTTTGAGTGATGACCCAGGGGAGTCATAGTTAGAGTTTTTATTTTCGAGGATTTTCAACAATTAAGTTTATGAAAAGCGGTGAAATGAATATTCTAGCATTCTTTATATCTCAAAGGAAGGCTATTTCTAATCATCTCCTTATAGTTCTATGTCTTCGACATGTAAAGATCGAAAAGAATTCCCAAATTTGCCTCTTACATGATCTCTTGATCCATATTCATCTCTTTGTTTCTCATCTTCTTTACCATCACCATCATCAAGATCTTCATCATTGTTATTACCAAACTTGCTTTCTTCACGAACAACTTCGGCCATTGGTGGAGCATCAGGATCGACCATTTCCATGGAATCCTCATTAGTGAGACTTTCATGATTTGTCAAGCAACAACGATCACAAACATGAGTCCGACAAGTTAGGGCTAATAAATAGGGAAGAATCACTACACAATATACATAAGAGACAACTGCAATGATAACAATATACTGTCCTGTCTTTTGCAGGAGTACAAAGGTCGCAAAAAGCAAAGGAACACCAGCAATACCTGTTAATATCAGAATTTGAAGTAAAGAAAATCTCATATACATATTTGTCGAGTGTAATGGCTTCGATAAAGCTAATGTCTCACCATTACCATCAACTAATGCATTATAGTCTTCCTCGCGATCATTAGTATCATTAGTATCTGATGAATTCTTCTTTCTTTTCAGATAATGTTGATTCTTTTCATGGATATAATGTAATATCACATGTATCGGTGAATCAACAACAATACCAATAATAGCAATTAAGACTACAACATCTAATAGATCAAAGGTAGCATTATATAAATAAAGATGACAACAAATAGCAATAGCAAAGATGGCAATCATTCCTATTGTACCTAATAATACTATACCAATATCAAAATAAGTGAAGAAAATTAATAAACCAAAAAACCCGATCACAGAAATTAAAATAGCTAATTCAATGGAATGAAAGACTTCTGTTGCTAATAAAGGAAAAGAGAATGCTGTCGATCCAATACAGGTATTCACATCATACTTTGACGCATAAACTCCACCATAATCATCTAATACATTCATCCATCTTGATTGAATATCAGTTGCAAGTTTTGCATGATTTAATAAAGAGGAAACATTGGTTGATGCGGAAAAGTTTGTACATAACCATGATATTTGAGTATTCTTTAATGACCATGGTAATGATGCATTAATCTTCTCTACACCTAAATTAGATCGTGCAGAGGATGATTTTGTTGTCCAATAAACAAAACCATTGGATATATTACGACCTAATCCCCATGCAGGTAATTCATAATATGATGCATTATATTGATAAAAAATACAATCTCTTTCCATAACCCAACCTTTATCGACATTTAATTCAACCCGATGATTATTAACGTAATTACATAAATTATAAAGATCGGTCACTAAACCATTATTTAAATAACGTTGAAACGAATGAACGTTCACTCCAACTTGTGCATCACTATCTTTATGAGGCTTAATTAATGTTAAACCCCAACAAGCATTAATCGAGTATTGCACAGAAGGGTGTGACGATCCACCACTGCCACTACTAACTGGTGCGTCTGTGGCAGGAGCTTTTGTGGGTCTCATTGTGGAAGGCTTAAAGGAAGGGGAAAAGGAAGGTGCTCCGGTAAAGGTTGGATTCGCAGTAAACGTAGGGGATCTCGTTGTGGTAGGAGCAGCTGTAAACGTGGGAGACGCAGTCGTTGGAGTGCGTGTCGGCATTCTAGTTGTAGGAGCCCTTGTCGTTGATGGAGCGGCTGTAAATGAGGGAGCCGGTGTTGTTGGCTTTTTAGTGGGGGACCTCGTGGACGGAGCCGCTGTGAAAGTTGGCGGTGCAGTGAAGGAGGGAGCCGCTGTTGTTGGGATGCTGGTCGGAGTGCGAGTTGAAGGAGCCGCAGTAAACGTCGGCGCTGCGGTAAAGGTCGGAGCGGCAGTAAAGGTGGGGGCCGCAGTAAAGGTCGGCGCGGCTGTTGTGGTCGGCTTCATACTTAAGGTAGGAGATCCAGTGAAAGCAGGTGGATAGGTAAAACTTGGTGGAATATAAACAGGCTTCATCGTCGGAGCGCGAGTGGATGATGCAGGTGCTCCACTAGCCTTTAATGAAGTTAATAATGATGATTTATAATTTTTAATAATATAAATAATTTGTCCCATATCCGAATCAGGTGGGAATAATTGTGGGATACCTAAATCTAATTCATATTTTGTTACTGAAATCGAATAAATTACATAAAAACCTGCGATAGTACTTAATAATGCTAATAATCCAATAATTTTTAAATAAATATAAAATTTTTTTGATCTTAAATAAGATGTTGGTTGTTCATTAGTATTGGGTACAGTCTGGAGTCGAGATGATGTAACTGGTGCGGAATCTGGACTAATCACTGCGATTGCGGTAGCAAATAATGTTCTGTTTGCGATTGAGGGATTCTCTTGATTCGTTGTTCTTACAGATACTGGCGGTGGTTGAAGTTGCGGGACAATTTCCGAGGCTGGTACGACTTCCTCCTCTTCTTCGAAATCATCGTGAAAACTCCCTATATGTTCACTACTAACGCCAAATGCTCTCTTTCCAAGGTCTACAGTCATTTCAAACACCATTTCATCTTCGTCAGGAGTCGAACGTGTCTTTTGACAGCGACAGAAGGCAAACAATTTTTCGTACCAATCACGAGGAAAGTGGAACCAACCAGTGAAGACCCAAGTAGGTATAATAATAAAATGAAAGCAAATATAGAAGACAACAACAGAAACGCCCATAAAGGCACCTAATTGACTGATAACAATCACCGGTGAGATTAATTTACTAAATAATGAAATCGCAGCAGCAATCACTGTAAAAAGAATTGGTGGTCCAACCGCTTTATAGGCAACGACCATATCCTCTGAAGTTGGGGATATTCCTAGTTTAACACGATCACGCCATGCTGAACCAAACATAACAACACTATTACCACCAACACCAATTAAGATAAATATACTTAATACATTAAATGCAGAAAATGATTCATAATCAAAATCTGATAATATTGCTGCAGCATTAATAATGGAGACAAGTATCGAGAAAAGTGATATAAACGTGACAATAATACCACGGACTGAGATTAAGATATAAATTGCTGCAATAATTAATGCAATCGCACTTAAATAAGCGCCATTAATGATGGCATCTTTAAAGGTGGATGTAATAAAAGGTGTCGCAAGGAAGGTTGTTTGTATTCCACCGTAAGACTGTTCAGATAGTAACGAATTAAAACTATCAACATCTGTTGTGCATGTACCTAATTTAAAGGCTGACCCAATAATACTTGACTTAGGATTGTCGGAATCAACATTATCAGCCACGTATTCAGAGTTAGAGGAATCAGTAAAAGTGTCTAATGCTGATTCATAGGAGATAAGAAAAGTGCATGTATTCATATCAAATACAGATGCTAGTAAACTTGAACTTGAAGAGTAATCAATACAGTTAACGTTTGCCATAATATTTTTCTCGGTTTCACAGGCATTAATCATATTATCTTCTAATAACATATTATCCCAGCTGTTCGTATGATAGATTAGCCCTAAATTAGCACTTGATGAAGAGCTTAATTGACGTCTGGTACTCCATCCCATAATTTGGAAATAGTAGTTATTTGCTGATAATGTCGTTTGTGCTAAATCAATTAGGCTCACTGTCTCGTATTGGGGAATATCAACTTTTAAATAATAATCTAAATTAGTTGGTAAATTACCGTTATGGTAAATATGTGCACCTTGAACAAGACAAACAACAATAGACCATATAATACAGAGGAATGCAATGAATGGTGAAAGATGGAAGATTGTCCATATCATATTATTATTCATTTTCTTAGAGAATGTTATTTCATCTTTACTAAAGCAAGAGATTGAGAAAACTAAGAAAAAGAAAACAATTAGAGGTGCTACAACATATAAAATCACAACGTAGTATGGATTATAGGATGGAATTAAATCGAGTAAGGCCAACCAATCCATGTTTTCCTTCCGTATTTTGAATTTAAAATATCTCAAGATTCAAATAGAAATTACAACTAACGAACTCACAAAGTTCAGAAATAAGAGAGAATATGAAGAAGAGATCAAAAGGATGTAAGATTAAATTCTCAGCATTTGTCGAACAGATGAACAGATCGATGTTCGTTGATCACTGAATTTCAGTGAGAAGGATGAAATGATCACAAGAAGATTCCAAGAGGTGAGATACCGATAAACTACCGATATCTCATCGATTTATTGTCGACAAGAAGACACCGATATCGATACTGATACCGATACCGTGTGGTTTTTGATTCAGTCATTTTGTTCGGTTGTTTGTCTTGCATTCTTGATCTTGTTTTGAGAGACCATTGATTTTATTTGAGGTCTAATACTTGTAAATTTGCATCATAAAGAATGTTTCGTCGAAGTTTACCTGCATTGATGGGAGCTCCACCAAAAAAGAGAGCTAAGAATCCTCCAGTTCTTCATCTTTCCCAAAGACCTCCTGCCCCAGCCCAAATCGATTTTACCAAGCTCGGATTAACTTACCCAGTTGTTAATTCATCCCCTGATTTTTCTATCTCTGGTATTAATTGGGCTCCAAAGCCTGAGAAGACTCGCTCCGATTTACCTTTCGTTGTTGACCGATCGGGACCAGCAAATAACTTTGCTGTCTATTCTCAGTTAAAAGGAGGTGGAAGAACAAAGGTTGTAACAGTAGTAAAGAAAATTAAAGGTGATGCTTTAGAATTTCAAAAAGAATTACAGAAGGTTGTGGAAGGATCAGAAATTGAGATAAGGCCAGGAAAGTTAGTTGTTCGAGGAAATTATGTGAAGAGAGTGAAGCTATGGCTTTTAGCGATGGGATTTTAAGAGAGAATAATAAGTTAACACTATTTACTGAAACTGTAAATGAAGTAAAGATCTTTCCAATAAATAGCTTGTCTCACCCCAAGCGCTCCTGCGTTACTGCTCTATTACGATCGATGCAGCGATGACATTCTGGATTCTTCCTTCACAGTCGTAAATCTTCTTATAGCTTTCTCACACTTGTCGTCGAGTAAAAAAGATACTACGAACAACGTAACAGCAGAAGCAAAGCCGAAGGCGTGATCAGTCGCATTCGTATTCGTATTCGTATTCGCCATTCTCGAGTTGAGAGAATAACATGACGTACTCTTACTATCTCGAGCACGAAACCCACCTATTTCACTAAACACCACTAAACTTTTTTAAACAGTATTTCACGACCGTAATTTCACATACTCCACTGAAGCAAAGAAATTTCTTGATAGGATTTAGAGATGGTCGGTTTTAAGAATATCATTAGTAATTTTCGAGTGCTTCAATCTTTTCCCCTGGCAATTACCCTGAAAAGGGTGTTTTATGTGGTTGGTGGAGTGTTTGCTGTGACTTATCTTTTGTTTCAAAAGAAACTATTACCGTTACCAATAGCTAAAGTAGCATCAAAGATTCTTTTCTTTCCAACTTTCCCAATCACTGCATTATTAAGATTAGGAAACTATTGGACTCAGGTTGATGATACCTTAATCCTAGGATGTGCACCGATGGGGTTTTTAGGACATCCTGAACAAATAAAGAAATTAGGAGTCACTGGAGTGGTTAACATGTGTTATGAATACCAAGGTCCAGTGTCACAATACAAGAAGCTTGGAATTAAGCAGCTCTATTTACCAACTGTGGATCACACAGAGCCGAGTGTTGATAAGTTGAGAGCAGCGGTTGACTTTATTAAGGATCATCAAAAAAGGGGTGAAAAGGTGTATGTTCACTGTAAGGCAGGACATGGACGTGCTGCAAGTGTTGCATTGTCTTGGCTTATGTCTGAATATAAGGATAGATCACCCAAGGTAAGCTCGGAATCATATTTATCTGAGCTTCCTCTAACTGTATCTTCTTTGTAGGATTTAAACGTGCTCTTACGACAGAAACGATTTGTTCGAACCAAGTTATATCAACAAAAGAATATCATTGAATTTAAAGAATGGGTTGATTCGCAGCGATAATTCTTGTATTTCGATAATCTTACTTCTAAACAGATTATGGAAAGAATTAATCGAAAAACAATAGGTGATAAATTTGCAAGTTTTTGCTCTATTGTGATTATAGTTATTGCTGTAATATAGAAGCTACATCTGAAAACTGTTCGAGTTCTCTGTAATTCCTATTTATTAAATCATAACATGAAATAAAAAAAGAAGAAACTGTTGAAGGGTTGCTTGGTCTTACTTAGTACCACGGCCAGAAAAAGATGTTGAAAATCACTACAAGCATTGATACAAAACATGCCATTTGACTAAATGATCTCCTAGCGCTGCCTGCGGGTGCATCTGCATTGAAGATGAAGGTAGCAAAGCCTATGAGAGGAATCCAGGAGAAGATAAACCCTACTATTGCACACCAGGTAAAGCTATCTCGATCATCTGGAGGAATCTCTGGGGGCACGTAAATGATTGGAGTTGTTCGAGGAGGAATGTACGCAACTGTAATTGGTGGTTCCGGAACAGGAAAGGCTTCAATGGTTGGAGTTAATTGGCTTTCAACATCAGGCTTAACACTAGCTATGGTTTCATGTTGTTGAAAAGGAATATCATCTTTGCTTTCCAGGTGCATGATCAAGAATAGCGAAGGTGAACACAAGAAGGGACTTAACTACCGTTAATTTACGCAATTAGATGAAATTAGAGTGAAATTGCGTACGAACGAACGCAGCAACGAAAGCAAGAATGGGTTGTTTGTTACTATTCCTGATATTGACTTGTTTTCTTGTGGGTGTATCAGCGCTTATAGATCCTGCAAAGCCTCCATTGCACCCAAAGCAGCTTCGGGAGCTAAACAAGAAGATATCTATACTGAAAAAACGAACTACACCGAAAACTTCTGTTGCTCCTCAAAGTCAACAAAAACCAACATCACGAGCAGTTAAACCCGAAAAACATAGTTCAAAAGACAATTACTCAAGTCTTGGTGGAGATGAGAGAATCCAGAAAGTTATCGCACATGCGGGTTTGGCTTCGCGAAGGGACGCGGAACGAATGGTAAGAATATACCATCTCTAAAACTTGATTGAACCATACATTTCAGATTTTAGATGGTCGAGTTACTTTAAATGGAAAGAAAATAACAGAATTGGGTATTAAAATGAATGCAAGACAAGATAAACTGTTTGTTGATGGGAAGTTAGTGACCATACCAACACCTTCAAACATTTTCTGGATTGCGTTAAACAAACCAAAAGATGTTCTATCAACTTTAGAAGATGATAAAAGTCGCGAAACTATTCTGAGCTTTTTACCAAAAGCGAATGATCTAAGGTTGGTTCCTGTAGGACGGATGGATTGTAGGACGGATGGATCGAAGCACCTCAGGACTTCTCCTGCTAACGAATGACGTTGGCTGGATTCATCCTTTAACACACGCTTCTTACCATAGCTCACAACGATTTGAAGTGACGATTCGTGGCAATCTGAAAGTCGAGGCAGTCGATGCACTGAGGGAAGGGAAATTAAGACATCGCGTAACGAAGGAGTTTCTGCCGGCTATCGCTGTCTATGTTTCGGAAATAAACCAAAGAGATCAGACTTGGTTATTAGACTTGATTGTTGAAGATCAACCTGCTGCTGTTATATTTGACGTGATCGAAGCATGGGGTTGCGAGTTCCTAAGTTCACGGCGGACGGAGTATGGTCCAATCAAGCTTAAAGGACTAAAACGAGGTGAATGGAAAGAACTCACTCCAAATGAAATACAGTCGCTCAAAATTTCCTGCAAGAAGAAAGGGAAGGAAACAATTAAAGCCTTAGAACCAAAGGAATCAAGCTTAGGAGTAGATGCACGAACTCCTTCAACGAGTAGAGGTTTTTTGAATCGAAGACCACAAAACAAAAATTAATTATCTTTTTCTCCATTTTCAGATTTATTGCGTTTGCACAATTGTAGTCATTGTATTTCTAAGCTTAACCCTCCTTTCGAGGACGCACTTCAATAGATCTGCAAAGGCAACCAACCCTTGATCTAAATTCTTTTAAAGGAATTGTTTAAATATGCGTGAAAGTTTTTCCTTTATTGTCCTAGACTTTGTGTGATGAGATAATCACCAAAGAAGGTAAATGAAGATATTGCATACAAAGATCTTGATATTTTCTTGTCTTTATCTTTTCATCTCGTTCCTTTTGTATGAGGTGATGTCTTTCAGAATCTTGATTCCAACATTAAAGCCAGTTTGTAAGGTAATTTGCACTTCTGTCTCATTCTTAGTTAAAGATAGTTCTTTAGAGGCTACACCCAAGAATTCTTCGCTTTTCAACGCAAGCTGCAACTAAAGTTATGGCAGATAAAGTTATGGACCGCTCTACCCTGCCAGAAACCTCTCCACCTCCGGTTCGTATCAATGTTCAAGTAGATCCAGTCATCATGAAACACCTCAATATTCCTCAAGGGCATCGGAAAGTACGAGTTTTTGTTTCTTCACGAGAACTTCAGAATAAAACTGTTCATTCCTTTCGTGAGATGCTTGAAAAACGAGTCGAACAACTATCCCAACAACCCTACCGTCTTCAATTCAAATACACCGAAAACGAGCTAAAATATCATAATTTAGAGCGAGATGATGACTTAAGAAGTCTGATGAGAACTTCATTAGATAATAATCGAGCAGTTACCTTAAAATTAAATGGTTTACCTGGTATATTCCCACCAACCTCTGAATCTTCATATATTATTCCTCCTTGTGATCCGTCTGAATCACCAACCTATACTATGGTCTCTTTCTTTTCTTTTAAAACTATTGAACATCCTAAATGGGTTCAAGAAGAATTATTTCAATTATGGAAACCAATGCAAGTACTTGGAAGAATTTATGTTGCACATGAAGGTATCAATGCTCAAATGGCAATACCTTCGAATATATTTGAATATTTTAAAGAAAAGACAAAATCTTTAATATATTTTGAAGAAAGTCGATTTAATACTGATCCTGAAATTTCAAGAGAAGAATATGAACGTTTTAAACCTTTCCGTAATTTGCATATTCGTATTCGATCTCAGATCGTAGCAGATGGTTTAGATGAAGATGAAGTAGATGATACACGTTCTTCTATATCTTCACAAGATTCTGCTGAGAAAGGATTGGATTGGAGAAGGTCAGGCAAAGAGTTGCTTCCATTAGAGTGGCATGAATCCTTATCACAAGCGAATAACAAACAAAGCC
>VFQN01003723.1_pt1 | contig 21237 bp, 27 predicted proteins | sample 3512371 | NCBI WGS metagenome assembly VFQN01 (sample SAMN10412370, study PRJNA504923) | tailings metagenome | isolation source: Replicate 2 from Balatoc abandoned mine | place: Philippines: Itogon, Benguet | collected 2017-08-28
AATGTCGAGGTGGTGGTATTGATTACCGCCCGGGATGCCGAATAAATAGTGGTAGCTGCCCGAGCCCCGGGCAGCCCTCGCGGGGTGAGCGATGCGGTTGTGGGTTCGACTGTGGGCACTGGCAATCCTGGTGGCGACTGCCACCGGGTTCGCCGTCCCCGTCGGGCCGGGCACCGCCCACCTCACGGCCGAAGCCCCTGTCGAGGGGGCGGACGGTGAGCCGTCGGTCGGGGCGGAAAGCGGTCCCGAATGGGCACCCCGGCGGCGGACCGGGTCCGTCGGATGGGCCGCCCCGGCGGCGATTCAACCCCCCTCGACTCCACGGGCGGATACCCGCGTCGCCCGTCCGGCGGCCGCCCTCACGCCCCCGCCCCGGAACCGCCTCGCACTTCTCCAGCGCCTCAACTGCTAGCCCATCCCCCGGCACCTCCGCGGCGAAGCCACGAGCCCCGGCCCGTGGCCCCGGCAGTCCATTACCCGTTCGAATTCTGAACCACGAACTGGCCCGGCACCGCCGCGCCCAACTCCCCGCTCGACGGGGGTAGGGGCCGCCGCGCGCCGCACCAGGAGGATACTCACATGCCTCAGTCGCACCACGCACCGCGTCACCCGTTCATCCGCCCGGGGGCCGCCGCCCTGGCCCTCCTCGCGGTCCTGGCCGTCTGCTCTGCCGCCCCCGCCGGACCGCCGCCGGGCGAGCGGTGGAGTGACATGGCGTGGGGGAAGGGGAAGATCGGCACGTCGGCCTTCGACGCCCGCCCGCGGTCGTCGTCCCCGACGCGATCCCTGGCTGCCCCGTCCCACCGCCTCCTCCGCGCGACTCCGGCCCGGCCCTCCGGGCAGTGGGTGTGCGGGCCGGACGGCGTGTACCGCTGGTACCCGGCGGCGCCCGTCGTTCGCTCGGCGCCGTGACGTGTGAACACGGGTGGCCGGGCGATCCACTTTGCCCGGCCACACTTCGTGCGGATCCGGCCCCACGGGCTACCCGGGACGCGGGTCGTGCCGATACGCCAGGATTGCCCACCCCGGACGGCCGGTGAGACTGCGGACCGAGAACAGCGCGACCCACCGGAAGTCACCACGCCCCGCCGCGTTGAACCAGAACTCAAAGTCCTCGTCCGGCTTCTCGCCGACCTTCCGGAACCCAAGCCGGACCAGCCGGGCCATTAGCTCCCCGTACGAGGAGGCCTCTGCCTCACGATGCAGCTTGTTCACCGCAGCACCCCATCCGAATGTGAGGCTACCTCTCCAATTGAACACCGGCCGCCGGCCGCAGTGTCGTCGGGAACGTGCGAAATCCCCCGGGCCTTCTCCTGACGAGCCCAGCGAAAGAGGGTGCGAGCCGGGGTCATCCGTGAGCGTGCGCCACCACTCCCGTCGGGCGACACTCCCCGGCCCGCCCGCCCCGGCCGAAGCAGCGAACATGCCGCGATCTGTCGGGAGTCACCGCAATCGCGCGGATCCGCCGCCCGGCGTCGCGTGACTCCGAGCGGACGGGCACGCCATGCAGCGGGACTCACGGCCCGAGCTTCCCCCCACGCGCCAGCGCGTTCATGTCCTTGGCCATCCGCAGGAGTTGGCTGGTGTTCGACAGGGTTCCACGCATCGCATGGAACTGCTGTTGTGGGATGTTGTCGCCGATGCCGAACTGCGGGCCGATGCGTGCGCCGCCGAACCCGCGAACAGGCTTAATCTCACGTCGGTGGCGGGGCGATCGGCGCGAAGGTATGCACCGTCCTCTCGGCGGCCGGTTGCTCGCGTGCGGACGCGAGATCCGCGAACTGACCGAGGTAGTCGCCGAGTGCGGCCGCAAGGGCGTCGGCGGACGGGTAACGTGCGCCGGAGCGCTTCTCCAGACAGCGCAGGCAAATCGCGGCCAAGTCGGGGTCGGAGTTCGGGCCGAGTGGTAGAGGCTTTTCGACTCGAACGCGCTCCAACAGCACCGGCAGCTGGTCACCCACGAACGGAGCCCGCCCGGTCATGAGGGCGTAGAGCACGCCGCCCAGGCCGTAGACGTCGGTGCCCGGCCCGAACGAGCCGGTGTCCCCGTTGGCCTGCTCCGGCGACATGTACGCCGGGCTGCCCATCACCCCGCCGCCCCGGGTGAGGTCTGAAAGTAGGTCGGCGATTTCCGGTCCTGCCGTGTCTCGCTTCCCGTAGTCGGTCGCGAATTGCCGGGCGCTCGCTCGGAGCGCGGGCGTGGTCCCGGACGGAAGCGACGGGGCATACTGATCGATCGTTTTCTCCACGACGTAATCCAGGAACGGCTGGCCGCGGCCTTGCCACTCCTTGGCACGAAACATGGCTTTCAGTTCGCGGTCCCAGTCGTCCGCCTGCCCGATGGTCATGCAGTACTCGTCGCTGACGGCGGCGATCGGGCGGACGAACTTCGCGAGCCCGAAGTCGGCCACTTTCGGCGTGCCGTCCTCGGTCAAGAGCACGTTGGCCGGCTTGAGGTCGCGGTGGAGGATGCCGCGGGCGTGGGCGTGCTGGATCGCATGGCACAACTGACTCGTCACCTCGGCCGCGTACCGGTCACCTTGCGGCCGGCCCGCGATCCGGTCCGCGAGCGTGCCGCCTCCGACGAACTCGAAGATCAGGACGGGACACCCCTGCCACAACGTGCAGCCGAAGAGCTGGACGATGTTGGGGTGATCGAGACAGGAGGCCGCCGCGGCTTCGATCCGAAAGCGTGCCAGCTGTTCGAGGCAAGGGTGGTCCCGGGTCAGAATCATTTTCAACACGACGCGACGGGCGTCGTCGTTGCGGACGGCCTCGAAGGCGATCCCCATCCCGCCCCGACCGAGTTCACGAACGAGGTCGTACCCGAGGATAGGCGGGAGCCGTCCCATGATGCTCAACCCCTCGTTCGGCAGAAGGTGAACTCGCTGTCAGATCGGTTGGAATTGTACCACGGTCCGTGCTGCCGAGCCCCGGGAAAGCAAGGCTCGGCGTCAGCTGTTGGAAACTTACGGCCCCAGCCTCCCCCCGCTCGCCAGCCGGTTCATGTCCGCGGCCATCTGCGGGATTTGGCTGGTGTTCGCCGCCACACTCCGCACCGCGTCGAGCTGCTGTTGCGGGATCGTGTCGCCGAACCCGAACTGTTGGTTGATGGCCAAACCGCTGAACGTCCCCTTCACCACGTCGGCCAGCCGCGCCGGGCCGGAGAAGTTCGCGGCCGGCGAGCCCTCGTCCTCGTCCACGCTGAGCCACGGCATGGCGGCGAACTCGGCCCGCCACCGGGCCAGCTCGTTGAGCCGGGTGAGTTCCCGCCGGGCGTCCTCCCGGGCCTGTATCGCCTCGGCCGCGGCGTCGTCGCGGTGTTGGCGGGCCTCACGCCGCTCCCTCTCGCGGTCGGCCATCACGCGGCCGCTCGCCGCCTCCCCCTGGCCGCGAAGACTGTCGTCGCTGGGGATTCCGTCACCCGCCTGCCGAATCCGGCGGGCGAGCACCAACCCGGCCGGGCCGGCGACGAGTGCCGCCTTGGCGAGTTGTTCGATCATCGCCCGCGCCGTCGCCGCCACCATCCGGCCGACGAAGGTGGACATCTCGATAAACACGACCTTGAGCCCCGCAACGGCATCCTTCCACCCGTCCACGAATGCGTCCTTGAAGACGTTCCACCCGACCTGGACGTAGAAGGTGAAGTTCGCCCACTCAGCCTTCAGCGCCGCCAACCCGATCTTCCACGCGAGCGACCAGTCACCCGCGCCGATGGCGTCGGAGATTCCCGCGAACGACTCCTTCACCCGACCGGCGAGGGCGCCGAACCCGTCGGCGAGGTACGCCAACCCTTCTCGCCCCTTCTCCGTCTGGGTGAACAGCAGGTAGAGCAGCCCGCCCGTGGCAGCGGTAGCCAGGCCGATCGGCGACAAGAGCGCGCCGAACGCGAGCTTCACGCCGGCCACGGTGAGGGTGATCAGACTCCCGGCCGCGGCGACGGTGGCGCCGAGCCCGACGACGAGTGTGCCGGCAGCGACGAGCCCGGCGCCGACCGCGGCGATGCCGACGACCACCCCGCGGTTCTCCTTGATCCAATCCCGAACGGTTCCCAGCCCCGCCTTGAACTGGTCCTTCAGCTCGGCCACGTCCCCGGCCACCGGTAGCAGCGCGAGCCCCACCTGTGCGACGGTATCACGGAAGTCCTTCCAGGCCCCGCGCATCGCCACGGTGACGGCCACCGCCTGACGCCCCTCCTCCTCGCTGAACCCCGGGTTGGCGAGCAGCTCGTTTATCCCCTCCCGGCCTCGCTTGAGTTGGGGGAGGATGCTTTGCAGACCCAGCCTATCCGCAAAGATACGCTGGTTGTCCACGTCCGGGATGCTCTTCATGCCGTCCGCGATCTTGTTCAGCATGTCCCGGTTGGAGAGGCCGGCCATTTGGGCGGCCGGGCCGAGCGATTTCATGCTGTCGAGCAGGTAGCCGTTCGCGTTGGCGGCCTCGGCCACCTTCGTCCGCAACCCCTCCATGATCCCGCCGAACTGATCGACGCTCACCCCGGCCCGCTCGAACCCGCCGGCCAGGGCGGAGGTGGCCGCGACGCTCTCCCCCATCCGGTCAGCGAGGAGCGTCAGGTCACTGGCCCGGTTGGCGACGTCCGTCAGCCCGGCGATCATCGGCCCGAGGACGGCACCGCCGCCCGCGCCGAGGGTCGCGCCCATGCTCCGCATCTGCTCGCCCCATCCCTTGAATTTCGCGCCGGCGAGGTCGAGGCCGCGATACAGCTTGTTGTCCTCAACGAACAGTTCCACGAACGCGCGACCCATCTTGATCGCGCCCTGGCTACTCATGGTGTTCCTCCTGGGTGTGTGGCGTGTGGTGAAGTGCTTAACGCTGAGCACGTGACCGCGACCGCTTCCGCCGACCACCCGTGGCCTGCACCCACCGGCCGAACGGCGTGTCGGGGTAGAGCGCGCCGAGCGCGCGGAATACCGCCACGGTCGCGGCCTCGTACACGTCGGTGCGGAGACGCGGGCGGGACGGTGTAGCCGGGTCACGGTCAACGAGAACGGTGCGGCCGAACTCCTCAGGAGTCAGCCCGAAGCCGCGGGCTTGCGATTCACACGCGAGCCACAGCAGTTCGACCAACGATTCCGGCCTGTCGGCGAGCGCGGCTGGCGCCTGGCCCGCCTGGATGGCGGTGGGGAGATCGACACCGCATTCGTCGCGGAAAGCGGTGAGAACGGTGGGGGTGAGCGTAAGGCCCCAGCGCCGGCCGTGTGGATCGGTGAACGACGCGACGGGGGGCGGGCCAGGGGGGAGGTTTAGCGGCGCGGTGGGGGCGTCAGCGGGCACGGTCGAGAGGGCCACGCGATCGGGTTGGTACATGGTGAGGGTTCCTTGTGGTCGGGGTTGGTGTCGAACGTCCGCCGGCGAGGTTGGCGAACGCTCCACAGGCGGCGGTTGGCGAAGGTCACGTGTGGACGATTCAAGACGATCCGCCCCCTCTGGCCTGCAACCGGCTGTGGGCGGCCTCGGCTCGCGCCCGGCCGGCGGGCGTCAGGAGGTAGCGGCCGGACTTCGGGTCGGGTTCGATGAGGTTGTCGGCGTAGAGCCGCCGGAACACCCCGTTGTCGCCGGAGGCAGTCCGGAGAGGCGACACCCCGCCGCGCTCGACGGCGAGGAGTTCGAGCAGTGCGCGGTCGGCGGGGTTCGTGGCCCGGGCGACGGTGCGGCGCAGCATGTTGACGGCCATCGGGTGAGGCTCTTGAGGGACTGTCATCGAGTCGGGTGGACGTCAAGTTCCGCTGGCGGCGCTCACCACGAGCTGAGGCACCTGCACGTCGGCGGGGCGGACGGTGGCAACTTGCTCGACGGTCGTGAGCTTCGCACCGCACTCCGGGCACTGGCGCTGGCGGACGATGACGTTGGTGGCCGCGTTCCGGCGGGTGTCACGCACCTCGGTGCGGACGGTCCGGCCGCCGGTCGAGAGGCACAGCGGGCACACCATCGCGGCCATCGGTGAACCCTGCCCGGGACGGGTAGGAAGGGCCATCGGCACGCCCGACGGCTTCTAGGGGTAGATTGGCCCGAGACCTAGGCGCGCGCAAGGTGGCTGTCGGGGCTGCGAGAGCAATATCTTGCGTGCGAGTTACGATTGTGCGCGCTGCATCGAGCGCAGGGGCGATCGCCTTCCGGGCGGGGGAGGGCGGGCCAGGGAAAGGGTTAGCCAAAGCGATCGAGCACCCCCGACCCGCCGTTGCTCCGCGCTGGCTTCCTGGCGGCGTGGCGCTGCACAGGTTCTTTGTTCGGAGTCGGCGCAGGGCTCGCTGTGGCCGGTGCGATAGTGATGCGCCGTTCACTCTTCGTCCGGGTGAATTCCAGTCGCAGGCCCGCGGCGCCGATCACATCCTCAACCACGCGCAACCACTGCGACAGCCCCGCGCCTGCCGGGATGCTCGCCCCGAACCGCAGCGGGTGCTCAGCCAGGAACGCGCTCAACTCCTCAGTCAGCTCGGCCGCGGTTCCAGACCAGCCGCCCGCCGGCCGCGCGGCCAGCCAGTCACGGAACACGTCCAGTCGGCGAGACTCAACAGTCATGCGAGCGCGATCGGAATAGGACGACATGGTGCGGCTCACGGATATTGGGTGACGAAAGATAGTTTGTCTAACCTGCGAACAGTTCCCGTTGGGGTGCTTGTAGGGGGTGGGTAGCCGGAAGGACCCAAAAATTTGGACACTCGCCACTGCATCCGATAGGTGGCGAGCGTTTTGCCTCGGCGATCTACACGAGCCGTCGTGCAGCGGGGTTGATGGCGTCGGGGTTCGGCCGCTTGGTTCCCCGCATGTCGTGGGCGATGTGCTCGCATCGTGGGAGGAGATCGGGTTGGTAGTAGCACCGCTGCCACCGGGGAGCGAGGACGGCGGGGAAGCGATCGGGCGCGGGGAAGAACAGGATGCGCGGCGCGTCGTGGCCCCAGGCGCTGCGGGGGCTCCATGCGGCGACACCGCCGAGACGCCGGCCGAGGTCACGGAGGATGGACGGGGCCGAGTCGTCCCCGGTGCTATTCCACGCCGGCGAGCGAGGTTCGAGGTAGTACGGCTCGGTGAGCAGGACCGAAACGCCGAACACTTTGATGGCGCCCCAGCGGTGGTCCCACAAGTTCCACGAGTCCCACGGGTAGGCGGGAGGGGAGGCGGTGCCCCGCCCGTCGGCGCAGGCGTCGTCGTTCGCGTCGAGCCACAGCCGATCGAGCCAGGGGTGAAGGGACCACTGCGGCATCAGCATCCGCCGGCGCTCGTCCACCTCTTGGGGCGGAACGTGCTTGTCGAGCCAGGCGGCGACGCGGCGATACTTGTCGGGGTCTGGCGGCCCCGAGTCGAGCCAGGCGAGGAGGCCGAGCAGCGCGGCGAGCTTCAGAGGTTCGCGTGTGTATGGCCGCAGCTGTTCGGCGGACGGTGTGGGGGCGGTTGCGACGGTCGTCATGGTGAGGACTCCTGGTTCGAACATGACCCCGGGCCGAACGCGTCGTCGGGCGGGGTGTCCAGGTAAAGTGTCCAGGTAGCTTTTCGCGATTTCGCCTTGAAATCGTTGGGTGTCAGGGGTGTCCAGGTAAAACTCCAAGTCGGCTCCTACTCACACAGCGGACGCTCTACTACTGGCTTATCTATTTCCCCTATGACCCATTAATTGAAAGTTACCTGGACACCCCTGACACCACTGACACTTCCTAGGATTTCAAGGCATTTTAAGAGCAGTTACCTGGACAGTTACCTGGACAGTTACCTGGACACCCTCCGCTGGCGTCGTTCAAAGAGGAACCTGGTCGAGCTCCACGGCTGACAACAGGCGGATTCCGGAGTAGCCGTTTTTGCGGAGTTTGCCGACGGACTTCTTGTCTCTCTTGAGGGTCGGCATCGCGGCCAGCACGTCGCGGACGAAATGCTCCCGCGTCCCAGGCCGCTCGCGCCCGGTCCGCTCGCACCATCCCTCCCACGACTTGAACAGGTCGTCAGTGCTCTCCCAGAACTCGGCCCCTGGCTCGCAGCATTCCCCCGCCCACACCTTCACCGGGGACGCGATGTCGTCGGCGTCCTGCCGCATCTCGGCGGCGCTCGCGGGCACGGTGAACGCCCGGCGGGTGCGAAGGCGTTCCCATCCCTTCATCGCCCACAGCAGAATGCCGGGCAGTTCGGGCAACAGCTTGTCGAGCAAGTCGAGGTCCAGGTTGTCGGCGAACGTCTTGGTGAGCTTCAGGAACACGAACCGCGACACGATGGCCCCGGACGAGTCTCCGAACCGCGGCAGCTCGTTCGAGAAGAACACGAACCGCGTCCGGAGCGTCGTCGTCATGGCATCCTTGAACTTCAACTCCACCGTCCGGGCGTCCTCCCCGGAGATCGAGAGGAGCTGCTCGGTGATGGCCACCGAGTCGGCCCGTCCGGAGAGCCGCGCGTCGGCGAAGACGGCAACCGTCTTGTCCAAGAGGTCGGCCAGCGCGAACCGGTCACCGAGATTCCCGAGTGCCGGCGACGCGCAATTCTCTTTGCCGATGAGCGCGGTGAGCACGCGGCCGATGGTCCCTTTGCCGGCGCGGGGCGGCCCCACGATCATCAGCATCTTGTGGTGCGACGTGTCGGGGGTGAGCAGGTAGCCGAACCACTCTTGCAGGCAGGCCACGGAAGCCGGGTCTCCCTCCCAGATGTCGTTGAGGAACCGCAACCACTCGCGCGGCTCGGGCGCGTTCGCGTCGAAGTCGAAGTCCGTCCGCACGCACGAGACGAACCGCGGGGTCGCGGGGATGAACGCGCCGGCGCGACCGGCGAGGAATGCCGGGACGTGAACGAGCCCGTTCCGGCAGGCGACGAGTTCGGCCGGCGGCGGGCCGGCCCCGATCCAGCAGGGCGGCGACAGGCCGTCTGGGATGCGGCAGATCTGTTCGACCGCGCTGAAGGCATCCCCCACCACGGGTCGTGTCGCCTTCAACTTCCGCGGGGGCTCCTTCTCCGTGGTGCGCTTCACATCGTTCTTCTTGTGCTGGTCGATCGCGCGGGTGTGCATGCGAAGGAAGTCCGACTCGATCCAGCCTTGAAGTGACGAGCGCACGGACTTGTCATCCAGCCGGACGTAGGCGCCAGCTTTCCACTGCGCGAATCGGTTGCCCCACAGCCGCAACGTGAGCCCTGAGGTACCGTCCGACCGCCGCCAGTGACAGGCCTGAATGAATCCCCATGCCAGCCGGTATGGGTCCGTAGGTTCAACCCCTTCGAGGCCGAGCACTGAAGCAGCGTCGTCACTTTCCTCCCCTTGGCCCGCTCCCGCTGGGGAGGACGGCGGGGTGACGGGGTCGGCAAGCGGGTCGCGGGGCTGCGGCGACGAGTCGGCGGTGGCGGGGGAGAACAGCGGCCCGAACGACGGCACTGGCCGGGACGGATCGCGGGCCAAGGTGGGACGGTTGCGTACGGTGTGGAGCAACCACCCGCGGGGGTGCCCGAAGTTGGGATCGTTCGCGTCCCGGCACTTCTTCCGCAGCTCGTGTTCGAGCCACGGGGGTTGTGCCGTCGGGTTGTAGTGGTCCCAGATGACGTCGTAGCCGTCGCCTTCGCCGAGGTCGAAGCCCCACACGGCGACGCGACACGCCCACAGCATGGCGGACGATCCGCCCTGTCCCTGGATGGATAGCTCGACGTCTTTCAGGTACTCAATGCACCGCGCTCGGGCGTCCCCTTTGTCCGGGGTCGAATAGCCCGGCGGCCGGCTTGGTGCCGCGGGCGGTGGCGGGCTTGCCGCCGTCAGCCCGTTCGGGTCGAGCGCGTTCACGATGTCGATCACCGACGGCGGCCGGCGGCTCGGGCGCGATGGTTGTAGTGACGGGGCCGCCGCAACGTCGCCCGCTGGCGGAACGATTCCCTCAGAATGCTTGGCGAGTGCAGACAAAGAGGCCATAGTAGGGAGACTCCTGTTGCGGGCCGCGGCTGGTCACTGCGGGCCGGCGGGTCATCAAGGTCTGTAGCTGTCGCTGGTCAGGATCGCGGTGCCCCGGGGCTCGACACCCGGGGCACCGTCATTTCTGGTCGAGGAACGCGCGAGTTAGTTCAGCTCCGCCTCAGCCGCCCGCGACCGGCGGCGTGCGGGCTTCAACTTCGCAAGCCACTTGTCCAGGTCGGCGCGTCGCCAGCGCGGCCCGGTGCCGGGTATGGCGACCGGCGGCGGCAACTCGTCAGCCGAGCGCAGGCGGAACCACGTGGAACGAGCCAGGCCGACGTACCGCATGGCGTCGGGCTGGTCGAACAGCTGCGGGAGCGGCCCGACGTGCTCGCGGAGCGCTGCGACGACCGCGGCAATGAGTGCGTCGGAGACAACCGTACCCGCGGCAGGCGGCGCGAGTGTCGCGTCAGGAAGGTCCTGAAGGAGTGCGGCGGGGGCGGTCACCGGCGCCTCCTTAAACGGTTGCCGTGGTCGGGGCAGGAACGCGCACGAACGGGCGGTCCCGCTCGGGGTCGATGCGGCCCGCCTCGATCAGCCGGGTTCGGATGGCTTCGATCTTGTCAGCGGGAACGATGCGGTAGCGGCCGACCTGGACGCACTCCGGAATGCGGCCGGCCTTGCGTTCACGGTCGAACTTGTGGGAGCTGATTCCGAGCAGGCGGGCCGCTTCTCCGGTCAGGTATGCATTCCCCGAGAGTGGAGCAGGATGCGGTTGCGTCGAGTCGGCGATCATGTAGCGTTACTCTTGGTGTGCAGACGATCGTCGCTGAGCGAGCGACGCTGAGCGACACAATGTCACTCGTCCCGAGGGGTCCCCGCGGTAAACCCCTGCGAGCTGAAAAGCAGGAAAGCGTACAGGGGCTGTACCAAGTCGCTCAGCTCGTAGCGTCGGCCAGGGCGGGCATGCGCACGAACGGCCGGTCCCGTTCGGGGTTGATGCGGCCGCTGGCGATCAGCCGAGTCCGAACCTCGCCGACCTTCTCCGCCGGGAAGAGGTGAAGCCTTCCCACCTTCACGAACTCGGTGATCACCCCGGCCTTCCGCCAGCGGTCGAGCTTGTCCGGGCCGATCCCCAACTGCATCGCGAACTCGCCCGGCATCAGCAGGTCCGGCACTTCGATCTTGGCGACCATCGTGTGCAGCCTCCTCGGTGTTTCAGCCCCATGCCGGTGCGGGGTGCGGCATACCCCGCCAACATGTACAGTCCGACGAAATGGGTGCCTGCGCAAACAGATTCCGCGGGAAAGTGCCCGTCGCACGACGAAGGTGAGAGGAATAATCCCACCTTTAGACCGGAATGCCGCAGACTTTCAATAACTCGCGGTTCGCGAAGGTACAGTCCGCCAAGTAATCACCCCGCAAAGGAGGGGGTGTATTACACCGCGTCTAACTACGATGGGGAGGCGATGGGACGGCCGCCCAACGGCCGCCGATAAGTGCAGAAGCGTACACGGGTGTACGAAGTCGTCAGGCGGCCCAACTGCGGCGAGCGTGCGGCGGCCGGCATCTTCACACCCGGCCCGCCTTCCCCACGCTACGACGACTGCATCCCGTGTTGCTCCTTCGGGCGGTGGGGCTCGAAGGAGCAACCCGCTTAATGATCCCCGCAAAGGAGGGGGTGCATTGCACCGTGTCTACCTGCGATGGAGAGGCGATGGTGGCGGTCAGCGGGCGGCCATAGGCTCTTTCCCCTGGCCCGTCATGCCCAGTAACCGTGCAACGTTCGCAACGGTGTGCTGCTTATCCTCGACGTCGGGAATGCAGTCGCGCGTCATGTCCAGTGCGCATCCGACGGCCCACGCGAGCCCGCGGAAGTGATCGCGTACGAACCTCATGCTTGTGCCGTACTCCGATAGGTAGGCCTCCAAGCGCCGAGGGATATGCTTGCAGTCGTGGATGGCAGTTTTGCCAGGGTCATCCATGAAGCCGAAGTCATCCATCCACTCACTCAGCTTCTCCTTTAGCGCGTGCGCCTCTTTGAAGATTTCCGCCGCGAGCGTGATCGCGGGATGCTCAACGAGCGCACGCCAGGTGTCGAGGCTGTGCCCCTGATCGAGAAATTCCCGAGGGAGCCGTTCCAGCTTCGGCGTGCCTTCCGGGTAGCTGACGTTTGGACCGGGGTGAACGCGGATGACCTGCGATGGAAGTGACTTGGTCGTAGCCTTCTTGGCTGTCATAGCGCCCTCGTGGCTTGGGGAGTGTTCGGACTCGCCCGAACCTATGGCCCGGGCGGAAACCAACGGCTCGAATCGCTCAGGAGCGGCGAGGGGTCTGCATTGCGGGGAGGCTGTTTGGGTGCCGCACGAGCCCGCCGCGGAACAGGTCGATGAACACGTCGATGCTCCACGCGAAGCCGAGCGCGTCACCGGCCGCGTCTTCGAAGTAGCTTTCTCCGAATTCCTCCGCTTGCCCCGTGCCGTCCGGAGCTAGTCCGGCCGCGCGGAACGCCCGGTACAACTCGGACGGGTCGGCGACGCGTTGGAATTGGTCGAGAAGCTGATTCAACTGCTGTGCGGCTTCGATGACCTTGTGCCCGAGACGATTCGCCCGACTGCGGACGAGCAGTTCGTACCTGGCTGCGTCGTCGGCCCCGGCGCTGATCGGTACGAACCCGTCAGGGATGGGCGGCGTGCAATTGCAGTGCTGGCATGACGCCGGCGGGAAGGACGTGGCCGCCGAGGCGGGTGGCAGCGGGACGGACGGCCGTAAGCGCGGTCGTCGGACGGGTCGCCCGGAGTTGCATCCGGGGACTGCGGCGGGTAGATTTGTCACGGGTCGTCTTCCTCCTTCGCGGGTGTGGGGACGCTCAACCGGCCCCGGGTGAGCTGCAACTCGCCCGGGGCCACACGCTTCTCAACGGCTTTTCAACCGGCTCGGCTCCAACAATACTTGCCTTTAGGCAATGGGTCAAGCGGGATGTTGACGGTCGATGAGCGCGCGAGGGGCCGACTGCCGATAGCACTGCTACCCAGACCGGTGGCAGTGCGTCCTCGCTGGACAGGATGCCGAGTCGATCGGCCGGGGAGCGGTGTAATGCTTGTGGCGACCTACCCAATAGGCGAGCGAGTCCGTCAGCTGCGTGAGGCGGCCGGGATGAGCCAGTATCAGCTTGCGAAGCTCGCTGGCGTCCTGGGCTCGTCGCTTTCACGCATCGAGAAGGGCGAACGCGACCCGAGTTGGACCACAGTCGTTAAGCTGGCTCGCGCACTAGGCGCCCCGTTGACTGAGTTCGATCTAGACCCGCCTGACGACCCGCCGCCACCAACGCAGTCGCGTGGCAAGAAAAAGTAGCCGCAACAGGGGCGGGCCAGGGAGGGCGCCGACAATGATCACTCCTAACCTGCTCGCGCCTTCTCCCGGCAACTCTACCGTCACCCTATGGATGACCCCCGACGAAGTGGCGGTGGCCTACCGCGTGAGCCCGGTCACGGTTCGCGACTGGATCAATTGCGGCGTCACCTACACGGACGACGCTGGACAAAAGCGAGTCGCCGGGCTCAACGGCAAGAAAGTGGGTGGGCGGTGGCGCATCCACCCTGACGAGCTCGCGCGGTTCATTAACACCCTCACCGGGGCGGGCTGGGAATCTCCGGTCATCCACCGAGAGACCGAATCAGAGCGACGTCACCGCGTCGAGGCGTGCCGCAAACGACTCGCTGAGCGACTAGGCAAGTAGAGATTAGAAGGCCGGCGTGTGGCCTCGAAAAGCCTGCGGGTTTGCGAGGACGAATGCACCAGTTCGAGGCGACGGTCGAGCAAGCTCCAGTGCCAGCAGCGTGGCTATTCGTCCGCATCCCGCCGCCGGTCTCGGACGCGCTCGGGTCGCGCGGCAGGCTAAAGGTCAACGGGCAGGTGAACGGTGTCCGGTTCGAGACGATGCTGTTCGTGAACGCCGACAGCGCGCAATACCTGATGTTCAACCGGCCGCTCCAAATGGGCACGAAGGCGGTGGCCGGTAGCGTCGTGCAAGTTCAGATCGCGCCCGCGTGAGCGAGATCGGCTCGACGGCGCCTGCTCGGTCGCACGCTCCCGGCCCACGCTTCGACGCCTTCAAACTCCTCCACCTTGGCCCGCCTCATCCGCGAGCTACCACCGTGGCCTACCTCGTCCGCCCGACGAAAACCGAGTACCGCGACGCCGCCGGTTCGCGCGTCCCGAAGGGCACGCCCGGCGCGAAGAAGGTCACGGTGCGCGCGTCGAAGTGGTACGGCCGCGGCATCCCCGGGTTGCCCCCGAAGAAGCGCGTGCCTCTCGCCACGGACAAGACGGCGGCAAGGCGGATGCTCGCCGATCTCGTCGCGCGCGCTGAGCAAGGCCAGGCCGGGCTACCCGACCGCGACGCGGCTCGTTCGCCGCTCACGGATCACCTCGAAGCCTTCAAAGCCGATGTTTCGCTCGGGCTCGGCTCGAAGGGAGGGCGGAAGCGGCGGGCGCCGTCCGAGGAGCAAGTCACCCTCGTCGTTCAACGGGTGCAACACGTCCTCGACGGGTGCCGGTTCGTGATGCCGGCTGATCTCGACTCGGCCGCGCCGGCGAAGCTGGCGAAGCACCTACAGGCGAAGGTGCGGGCCAGGAAGGAAGACGGCGGGTTGTCCCCGCAGACGGCTGAGTTCCACCTGGCGACCGCCCGCCGGTTCGCGCGCTGGATCTCCAAGCGGGTGCCCAGCGTCCCCGCCGATCTGTTCGACCCGATTCCCGGGTTCGACCCGGACAGCGACCGCCGCCACGCGCGGCGGGAAGTCGGTCCGGTGGAGCTCGCGAACCTGATCGACGCGGCGCGGGCGAGCACGCGCACCATCCGCAAGCTCACCGGCCCCGACCGGGCGATGCTGTACCTCGTCGCGTTCGCCACCGGCTACCGGGCCAGCGAGTTAGCCGCGCTCTGTCCCGAGAACTTCGATCTAAACGCGGACCGGCCCACGGCGACGTTGCCGGGGCGGATGACGAAGAACAAGAAGCGCGCGACTCAGTACCTGCCGATCGGCGTCGCTGAGCAACTGCGGGCCTACCTGGCGGACAAGCCTGCCGGCTCGCCCGTCTGGCCGGGAACGTGGATCGAGAAGCCGGCGAAGGTGCTGCGCCGCGACCTAGCCGTCGCCGGCATCCCCTACGTCGTGAAGACGATCGACGGACCGCGCTACGCCGACTTCCACGCGCTACGGCACTCGTACCTGTCAGCGCTGGCATCCGCCGGCGTCGGGGTGAAGGAGCTCCAGGAGCTGGCCCGCCACTCCGACCCACGGCTCACGCTCGGCATCTACACCCACGCGCGGGCCGAATCGCTCGGAGCGGCGGTAGACCGGTTGCCGTTGCCGGGCCGGAACGGGGCGGCGAACCCGTTGGCGGCGCTGTCGCGGGCTGAGCTCGAACGGCTGACGCTCGGCTTGGCCGGCCTCGTCGGGGTGCTGACCGGGCAGGTTGCCCCCGCCGCGGATCGGGTTGCCCCTCGCGTGGTCCCAACGGAGGCGGGCCAGGGAAGGGGAGTACCGTCATCCGGGTTGCCCCCGGTTGCCCCTCGGGTTGCCCCCACGGTGGAGATTCTTGGGGACTCGCTGGGACGGTCGGAGACAGGTAAGAGGAATGGCAGCCGGTCGCCACCAAAGAAGAAACCCCTGTGATTGCAGGGGTTTAGGACTACTCGGGACTCCCTGAGACTCTCCAGGACCAGTGCCCCCGGCTGGAATTGAACCAGCGACCCCCAGTTTAGGAAACCGGTGCTCTATCCCCTGAGCTACGGGGGCGTACCCTCACCGTTATAGCACGGCGGGCGGCGCGGACCAACGCCCACCCTACCGACACCCTACACGCCGACCGGGTTCGCCGGCCGGAGGGCCGATGGGCACGCTTCTCCTGTTCACGACCCTTGTCACCGGACAGCCGGCACCCGACGCGTTTGTCGCCGTCAGCCCGGCCGAAGGGCGGCCGGTGGGGCGGCTCACGAAGCTCACGCCCGGTCACTCCGCCGAACTCGCCACCGCCGATGGGGTCGTCACGGTGACCGATGTCGTCAGCCTGCGGCGCGTCGGCGCGGTGCTCCCGGTATTCCCACGCGCGCCGGGGATTCTTACCACTGCCGGCGACCGCGTGACCGGTCGGCTCGTCGGCGGGGATACGGACATACTTCGCTTCCAGCCGGCCGGGGCGGGAGTGCCGTGGGACGTACCGATTCCGTCGGTCGCCGTCGCGTGGTTGGCGACACCGCCGGCGGGTACACTGCCCGACCCGGATCGCGTCTCGTGGCTCGGGCCGACCCGGAAGCGCGACGTCCTCCGACTCCGCAACGGCGACATCACGCCGGGCACCGTCGCCGGATTCTCCGACGAGGCAGTCCGCTTCAAGCCGGACGCCGGCGACGAGCGGGTCGTGCCGCTCGACACGGTCGGGGCGGTGGCGTTCAACCCGGCGCTCGCGTCGGCGCGCCGGCCGAAGGGGGCTTACCGCCTCGTCGTGCTGCGCGACGGCACACGCCTCCACCTCACTGCCACCGCGGCCGACGAAGCCACGCTGCGCGGGAAGACCTTGTTCGGGCAGCCGGTCGAACTCTCACTCGGGTCGGTCGTGGCGATCGACGCGGTGCGCGGGAAGGCCACCGACCTCGCGTCGTTGAAGCCGAAGGTGGGGCAGGGCGGGTTTCTCGGCGTCACATGGCCGTGGGCCGCGGACCGTACGATCCGCGGCGAGCCGCTCCGGTTACTCACGGCGAACGGCGTCGAGACGTTCGACCACGGCGTAGGCACGCACCCGAAGACGGTGCTGACCTACGAGCTCGCGGGGAAGTACCGCCGCTTCGAGGCACTGGTCGGGCTCGATCCCGTCAGTGGGCGGCACGGGCGGGCTGTGGTGCGGATTGCCGTGGACGGCTCGGACGCAACGCCGTCGGGTCTCACCGACCTCCGGCCGGGCCAGGCAGTGCCGGTGCGTGTGGAGCTCGCCGGGGCGAAGCAGTTGACGCTGACGGTGGACTTCGGGCCGGCGGGTGACGTGCAGGCGGACGTGAACTGGGCCGACGCGAGGCTCTTCGAGTAGCCGACCGGTCGGCGTGAGCCGACCGGTCGCCCCCCGTGTGTTGTTATCGCTTCGAGAACTGGGTGCCGCGGCGGGCGCCGCGGAGACCGTACTTCTTCCGCTCCTTCATGCGGGCGTCGCGCGTCAGGAAGCCGGAGTCGCGGAGCCGCTTCACCATGCCGCCGGCTTCGTCGGCCGCGGGGGTGCCGTCGGCACTGGGGGCCGGCGTCGCCGCGGCGGGGGCGGACACGAGCGCCCGGGCCTTCTCTCGCTCCTTCTTCTCGTCGCGGTAGGCTTTCACGACGGTCGTCTTGTGGAAGACGTACCGCTTCTGCTCCTCGGCCGGGCTGAACATCGTCTTGATCGCCCGCGCGAGCCCCTGGCACACGGCGCCGGCCTGCCCGGTGATCCCGCCGCCGTTGGTGAGCACGATCACGTCCAGGCGGCTCGCCTGGTCCGTCACCTTGAGCGGCCCGAGCACCGCGGCACGGTCCTTGTCCTCGGTGAAGTAGTCGTCGAGCGGGCGGCCGTTGATGGTCACGGTGCCCTTACCCTCGGTCACTCGCACCCGGGCCACCGCGGTCTTCCGCCGGCCGGTCCCGATGTAGAACGTCTTGGCTTCCTTAACGGGCTTCTTCTCGGCCATGTCAGTGTCTTGTGTTTGGTGTTTGGTGTGTCGTCGGCGCCGTTGGTGTCTCGGGCGGCGGTGGCCGGGCGGGGCCGTACACCGAACACGAAACACCAAACACGAACTACGCGAGCTTCAGTTCCTGCGGCTGCTGGGCCTGGTGCGGGTGTTCGTTGCCGGCGTAGATGCGGAGCTTGGTCAGCTGCTTGTACGCGAGCGGGCCGCGCGGCATCATCCGCTTCACCGCCCGGCGGATGATCTCTTCAGGCTTGCGGGCCAGCATTTCCTTCGCCGGGGTGATCTTCTGCCCGCCGGCGTAGTGGCTGTAGTCCTGGTAGCTCTTCTGGTCCCACTTCTTGCCGGTGAACTGCACCTTCTCGGCGTTGATGACCACGACGAAGTCGCCGGTGTCGCAGTGCGGCGTGTACTCGGGCTTGTGCTTGCCGCGGAGGACGTTGGCGATGGTCACTGCCACCCGGCCGACGACCAGGTCGGTCGCGTCAATGACGAACCACTTCTGCTGAACCGTCGCCGCCTTGGCCATCGTCGTGGACATCGCTCACCCGTGCCGTATGTCGCGTCCGGAAACGAACGAACCGCCGGGGGCGGTCTCACCGGAAGACAGTCATCCTAGACCGCCCCGTCAGACCGTCAAGGCCGACACGTGGAAAGGTTTTGCCGGCCCGGACGAAATCCGGTATAGAGAATTTCCCCGTGCGGAGCCCCCGATGACTACCGGCCCTTACGGCGACGTCCGCCACCCCTACGGCCTCCCGATGGGGACCGTGCGCGGGTTCATGTCGCTCCTGATCTGCTCGTTCTTCTGGATCTTCCTGCTCCTGCCGGACGGGGGCAACCTGTCCACCGCGCCGCTCGGGCACTTCTTCCTGCTCACGCTCGTGTTTCTGGCCTTCGCCTCGCACCAGCGGCCGCATAACGACGTGAAGACCGACTTCCTGCCGTGGCTGATGCGGGTGCTGTTCGTCGGCGGGAGCGTGGCGGTGGTGGCCGTGACCGCTGTCCAACACCCGGATCGGCTGGCGGCGCGGCTGACACCCAACGCGGCCGAGATCAGTCAGTGGCCGGTGCTGCTCGGTACGCTCTCGGCGGGGTTCGCGGTCGGACTCCTGAGTCGGAAACTGCTCGGGCACAACAACGAGCTCTTCCAGACGATCCGCGGCTGGGTGGGCGTCATCTCCATGCTGCTACTGATCGCGGAGACGGTCTTTCAGTTCGCCATCCGCCCGAGCCTCGCCGAGCCGCCGTCGGTCGACGCGATGAAGGTGTGGGAGGGTGTCATCATCAGCTTCGTCGCCGCCTACTTCGGCACCCGCGTCTGATCGGGTTCTGCGGTCGCGGGGACGGCCGTCCCCGCGACCCGCTTCCGCGTCGGCCGCGTCAGCAACCATGCGGTCGGCGCGATGACGAGCGCGGTACCGACGAGGGCGACGGCGTTCACCTCCCGCCCCCACAGCCAGGCGTCGAACCCGAGCGCCATCACGATCTGGCTGAGCCCCACCACCGACACCTGGGCCGGCGCCCCGCCCCCAAAGGCGAGGGTGAGGAAGAGCTGACCGACGGTCGCGGTCACCGCCATCGCACCGAGCCGGAACAGGATGCCTGGTGCGGCGGCTCCCGCGAGGTCGTGCTTCAACGGCCCCACGAAGTACGCCGCGAGGCACACCACCGTGGCGACCGCGGAAAAATGAACGACGATCGCCCGCGGGTCGATCCCCTTGAGGCTGTGAAGCCCGAGCATGGCGACGGCGGTCAGCAGTGCCGCCACCAGCGCCGAGTACACACCGGCGTTCCCGCTCTCCAGGTGCGGCTGCTCGACGAGTACAACGCCGACCACGCCGACCGCAATTGCGAGCACCATCTTCACCCCCGGCGGCTGGCCGTAGAGCGGCCACGACAGCACGGCGACCCAGATCGGGAAGGTGTTGGTGAGGGTCAGCACGTCGGCCGCGGGGAGCTTGCCGAAGGCATAGAACGTGCAGACCATGCTGCAACTACCGGCGATGCTGCGGATCCACAGCCGCCACGGCCAGAACACGAGTTTGGCCCTGGCGGCTGCGGCGATGACCGCCGCCAGCACCGCCACCAGCCCGGCCCGGGCGACGGCGACGAGCTGCCAGTCGCACTCGCGGGTGAGGACGTGGGCGAATTCGGCCATCAGGGTGAACGAAAAGCTGCCGCTCAGCATCCAGACGTACGGGCGGGTGTCGGCGGAGGTCATCCAGGCACGATAGCGGCGGCGTAGGATGCAGGCGAGCCGCGGTGATCTGTCCCGCGTGTTGCGAGGAGGAGCGAGCCGTGTACCCGTCGGGCGAGTGGGAGGGGTTCTGGGTGCAGTCGTGCTGGGGCCGGCAGCCGATGGAGGCGTTCGCCCTCCGCTTCGCCGGTGGCAACATCACGGGGAAGGGCGTGGACGTGATCGCCGCGTTCACGTTCAGCGGCACCTACGACGAGCGGACCGGCGCCGTCGTCATGGTGAAGCAGTACCTCGGCCGGCACCAGGTGACGTACCGCGGCAAGCCGGACGGCGAGGGGTGCATTCAAGGGACGTGGCACATCGGCGAGCACTCCGGCCCGTTCCTGATCCGTCCGGTCATGCGTCGGGCGCGCGGCGACGAGCCGATCCAAGGAGATCGGCTGAAACGCCTACTTCTTCGCCGCCTCATCGCGGAGTTGTTCCTGAACCAGCAGTCGGAGGGCGCGGGCCGTCTGCTCGACCCCCGTCAGCGGCGCGTGGATGCGGTGAATCGGTCGCGTCCCCTCGGGCCGCTCGAGCAAGCGCGCCACGTCCTTCAAGTCGGCGGGCTCGTAGCGGTACGGGGTGTCGTTGATCGTGACCTCGTGCTCCTGCGGCCGGAAATCCTGCACTTTGCGAACGCCCTTGAGTGGCGCTCGGTCGGTGTTCCAGACGGAGTCCCTCATGTGCGTGGTCAGCGTCAGGGCCGGCTGGTCGAAGAGCGGTGGCAGCTTGTCCGCGGGCCGGTCGAAGAGGGACGACAGCCTGGCCGCTTCGGGTGCGAACGAGTCGATCGGCGCCCGCGTGAGAAGTAGTACGGGGTATTCCGCCGCGGCCCGCTTGTCGGCTTGTTGCCGCGTCAGCCAGTAGGCGTGGTATCGCGGAGTGGTTGGTTCGTTGGGTCGGGCCGCTGGCTGACGACCCGTCGCGACGCCCGCAAGCGCGACGGTCATGCCGAGAAGAAGTGTGCCGCGCATCGCCTGTCTCCACTCGGGGACGGGGATCAGCGCTCCCCGGGCGGCGCGAGTCGCCCCACGAGCCGCTGTCCCTCCGGGCTCCCGGCCCGGAAGTACTCCCATTCAGCGTACCGGTCGTCCTTCGGGCGGTAGATGACGTCGCGGATGATGTTACACAGCAGACACACACGGCCTGGGTGGTTCGGGTCGGCGTAGAAGTTGGTGATGGCGGCGATGTGGCCGGGCGGCGGGGTGGTGTCCTTCCACTCCCCCCCCGCCGTCGGCCGACGTGACCGCCTTGTCGGCGTGGTAGTGGTGGATTTACTCGTCCGTCTCGTCGTTTCCGAACCAGGCGTGTTCGACAACCGCTCCCGACGCGGGCCGGGTGCCCTCGACCACGGCCCACCGCTCGGCCCACAGGAACCACGTCCCGTAGCCCGTTGACACCAGCCGCCCTCGAACCTTC
>VFQN01003724.1_pt1 | contig 21235 bp, 22 predicted proteins | sample 3512371 | NCBI WGS metagenome assembly VFQN01 (sample SAMN10412370, study PRJNA504923) | tailings metagenome | isolation source: Replicate 2 from Balatoc abandoned mine | place: Philippines: Itogon, Benguet | collected 2017-08-28
GCTCCGGATCATTGCGGGGCCTTTTCCCCGCTTCGGACTCATCTGCGGGTAGCGCGGGTTTTCGTTCGACGGCAGTCATCAGACAGATTCCTTGTAATCCTTAGGAGTTCTAACCCCCAAGTCATTGACCTATGTGAAGAATTTAAAATTAACTACATTAATAGTAAAAATAATTACAGAAGTCTGTTGTAATTTTAAAGATAAATAATAATAATGTCCATAATTTCACACTTTTCTTGATTTATGCACAATCAGAGCCGTTCGTGAAATGCAATAACGCCAGTCATCCGAGATTCAATCAGTAACAGAAATAATAATTAACAATCAATTAGTTACCTTAACTCTATGGATGACCTTGAGAACCTCAATCGCCAGATCGCCGCGCACTGGCTGGGACGCCTCGACGCCGATCAGGAGGCCTATCTCGATTACACGTCCGTATGCCTCGGCCAACTGACCCACAGCGCCCCCGAAATGACCCGCTTGCTCGACTGCCTGAAACAGGAGGATCTGAGCGCACTGCTCGTCGCCAAACTCAATCGTCGCTACCTGAAATTCGCCCGCCTGGCTGCCAATGAAGCCATCGCCGGCAAACTCGACATGCTGGTCCGGCTCGGCATCACGCTGGAGCAAGCGGAGCTGCTGCGTAAACTCAGCGATGAGGAAATCGACCGGCTCGCCTTCGGCTGGGGCGGCCCTATGGTGCAGTTCGCAGCCCAGGCCTTCCGGCGCGGCGTAGCGCTGCATGCCCAGGCCGGCAAACACCACGCCACCGCCTTCGTTGCGGCACGCGTTGCAGGAACGCGCGGAGAGCGTGCGTGATCGCGATCCCGGAGGATGCCGCCCCTAACGATCCCCGTTGGGAAGTCGCCTACCTCCAACTTGCACACGGGCTGGTCATGGCGGGCACGAGAGCCAAGATCATTGCGCGCTTCACTGACCTGCCCACAAAAAAGATCCAGCGCCTCTACCGGGCACTGCGGGGCATGGATCCGCCAGCGGGCCCCATCATGCAGGGCAATGCCCGGTTTTTCGCGATACCCGGCAAGCACACCTCCGAGGCCTGGAGCGTGCAATGCGCGGTTTTCCTGGCGTGCTTTGAGCGCATGGGCAAGATCACCAAGGTCCCGGTGCATCGCGGCTGGCAGTTGCTCGCTGCGTTTACCGCCTACCAGAGCCTCACCGAGAAGCTCTACCGCGAGACCGCGGTCAAGCGGCTGGACATCAATCAGGCCTACGCCCTGCTCGCCCACTGCGGGTTCCTGGCGCACCCCGGCGGCGCCGAACTGCAGCGCAAGGAGTGCCCTGTGTGCCTCATCAGCTATCCGGTCGTCACCACCGAGCGCCCCGATATCCAGAGCTGTCCGATCTGCGCAATCAATACCAACAACATCCGGCTCTCCCAGCAAAGCAGTCGGCCGGGATCCGCCGCCCCTCCCTCGACCTCTTGAGGGGAGCATTTTCTCGCCAACCCCCCCTGTTTTCTGGGGCATTAGGCCAAGCAACGCTGGTTGGCGCAACCGAGAATCCGTACATGCACAGCCCCGCTCATCTGCAGCGCACCCCACAGTCACGCGAACTCTGCCTGGGTGCGAAGCGTGGATACTCATCCAGTCATGGATCCATGCGGAGCATCGAATCCGTACGTACAGACTGTAAGCGGCGATGAGCGAGCGGCCACGGTTTGAATGGGGCCGCTGGATCCGCGCAAATGTCGCGCATGTCTATCTCGGGGTCGACCGTAACTGGTTTGCCAAGAATGTCCGGCCCTACGTTGCGGTGATCAAGCTCTCGACACAGGCGCGCGCCTACCGCAAAAGTGATCTCGACGCGCGCGCAGAACAACTGGAAGCATGCCTATGTGTGCCGGTTGACCGGGTTGCCAAACTGCGTAACCATAACGTTGGCAACGGTCGGTCCATGGAGAAAGGAGTTATTAAATGGGCCGAACGAGAACCAGCGGTATCACCACTGACGCACTTGGCAGCAGAATCATCAAGAAGGAAGTCCTCGGTAAAGTCATCTATCGAAGGCTCGGGTCAGTCCCCCAGGAGATCGCGGAGCAGATCCTCGCCCGAGAAATTGAGCGAATCCGTCTCGCCAGGGAGAAGGGAACGCGTCCTCGGGTTACTTTCCGGGAAGCTGCGCTCAAGTACTTGAAGTTTGAGGCGCCCAAACTGGCCTCATCCGACATACTGGCGTGGCACATCGAGTTGCTTGATCCTTTTATTGGGGATCTGACACTGGAAGAAGTGCATGACGAAACCTTGCTGCCATTCAAGGAAAGCCGTTTAAAGAAAGACGGCGTGAGCTTGACGACCGTTAATCGGTCTTTTGAGGTCGTGCGGCGGATTCTCAATCTCTGCGCTCGGAAGTGGCGTCATCCCAACGGTTTTTCATGGTTGGAGACGGTGCCATTGATCGAGATGGAGCGGAACCGTCTCGCAAGAAAGCCCTACCCCCTGTCGTGGGAAGAGCAAGCCCTGTTGTTTGGCGAACTCCACTACGAACACAACGCCCAGATGGCCCTGTTCAAGGTCAACACGGGCTTGCGTGAACAGGAGGTATGCAATCTGCGGTGGGACTGGGAAGCAGAGGTGCCTGAGCTTGAAACTACCGTATTCGTCATTCCCGCAGTCTTCAGCGAGGACGGACGAAGCGGAGTCAAGAACGGAGAGGATCGGCTGGTCGTTCTAAACCCGGTGGCCCGATCGGTGATCGACGCATGCCGGGGGAAGCATCCCGATTACGTTTTTAGCTATAAGGGGGAGCGACTTCGCTGCATGAACAACGGCGCTTGGCAGAGCGCACGCAAGCGGGCTGCAACAAAGTATCAAGAACGCTTTGGGAGGCAGGCACCATGGGGATTCGAGCATCTGCGTATTCACGACCTGAAGCATACCTTCGGGCGACGACTGCGCGCGGCACGAGTACCTTTCGAAACACGCCAAGTGCTTCTCGGCCACAAGAACGGCAGTATCACCACGCACTACAGTGGCGCGGAAATCGGGGAATTAATCGAAGGGGTAAACCGGATCGATGCATCACGATCGACACCGGTGCTGACAACCTTGCGCGTAGCGTGCGCAGCACCTGTTTCAGGTGGTTCTGCAACGGTAAAAGCGTTGCAAAGCGTTGCAGAGAAAAAACTTAGGCTACCCGAAAGTAGCCTAAGCCTTTGATTTACTGGCGCGGCCGGAGGGATTCGAACCCCCTACCCCTTGGTTCGTAGCCAAGTACTCTATCCAGATGAGCTACGGCCGCTCAAGGGTGCGGATTATAGCAAAAACATTTGCGGCGCCCCAAGCGCATTTTTCAGCACCTGCGGCGGTCATGGAACCACCGTTTGATAGCATGCCGCTCTCGACCAGGCATGGAGCGGACAGATGAACATCGGCATCGCAGGCATCGGCAGGATGGGCGCGGCAATCGCGGAGCAGCTGCTCAAGCATGGCCACCGGGTCAGCGTATGGAACCGCACGGCCGCCAAGGCGCAGGCACTGGCGCAGCACGGCGCATCCGTCGCGTCATCCCCGGCGGCGCTGGTGGCAGCGTCAGACATCGTATTGTCGATACTCACGGATGCCGCGGCGATCGAGGCTGCCTACGGCGCCGCGGACGGCCTGCTCTCCGGCGACATCCGCGGCAAGCTGTTCGTGGAAATGAGCACCGTGCGCCCCGAAACCGAGCGTGCGCTCGCGGGGCGCATACGCGCCAGGGGCGCGGCAATGATCGATTGCCCGGTCGGCGGCACCACCGGCCCCGCGCGCGACGGCAAACTGCTGGGTTTCGTCGGCGGGGATGCCGCGGATCTCGAACGTGCACGCCCGGTTCTGGAGATACTCTGCCGCCGCATCGAGCATGTCGGACCGGTGGGTGCCGGCGCCAGCCTCAAGCTGGCGATCAACCTGCCGCTGCTGGTCTACTGGCAGGCTGTCGGCGAGGCGCTCGCACTTTGCCGGCCGCTGGGGCTCGATCCGGAACGGCTGGTCAGCATTTTCGCCGATACCTCCGGGGGCCCCAATGTCCTGAAAACGCGGGGCGGCATGCTCGCCGACGCGATGCGCGGCAAGCCGCCGGCCGGCACCACCTTCAACATCGATTCGATCCGCAAGGACATGGCGACGATGATCGAGGAAGCCCGTGCGCTCGGATACGACGAGTTGCCAGTCACGATGCGCGCACTGGAATGCTTCGACGCCGCCTCCCGCAAAGGCCTCGGCGACGACGACGCGGTGATGCTGCCGATGAACTGGCTGCAGTCGGGGCACCCCTGACGGCGTCCTATTCCGCCTTCATCTTCCGCTCCCGGATCACGCGCTCGAACTTCTTCAGCTCGCTTTCCAGGTGGGCCGCGGTCTGCTCCGGCGTGGTGCCGATGGCATCAATGCCCTCGTTGTCGAAGCGGCCTGCCAGCTCCGGCGATTTGACCGCCGTGTTGAAATGCTGGTTGAGCAGGCTGACGATCTCTCGCGGCGTGCCTTTCGGCGCAGCCACCACAAACCAGGCGGCAAACTCGTAACCGGGCAGCACGCTGGCAATCGTCGGCACGCCGGGCAATGCCGCCACCGGCTTGAGGCTGGTGACACCCAGCGCGCGCAGGCGGCCTGACTTCACGAAGCCCGTGGCGCCGGCCACTCCGGAGAACGACACGCCGACCTCGCCGCTCAGGGCCGCGGTCAGCGCGGGACCACCGCCCTTGTACTGCACCACGGCGATTTCAGTCTTGGCGAGGTAATTGAACAGTTCGCCGGCGATATGCGGATTGGTGCCGGTGCCCGCCCCGCCATAGTTCAGCGCGCCGGGGCGCGATCGGGCGAGGCTGATCAGTTCCTTGACCGACCGCGCCGGGACCGATGGATGCACGCTGACAAAGGACGGAGTCGATGCGATGTTGGAAATCGCCTCGAAATCGTTCAGGACGTTGTATGAAATCTTGCTGTACATCAGGGTGTTGGTGACCAGCGGCGTGGTGTTGATCAGCAGCGTGTAGCCGTCGGGTTTTGCCTGGGCGACATACCCGGTGCCGATGATGCCAGAGGCGCCCACGCGATTTTCGATGACCATCTGCTGGCCGAGCAGCTTGGCGGCCAGCGGACCGACCAGGCGCCCCACGACATCGACAGTCCCTCCGGGCGGAAACGGCGCCACCAGCCGGATCGGCCGATCCGGGTATTTTGCGGTCTGTGCATGCGCTGCCGGTGCCGCCACCATCGCCAGCGGCACGAGTGCCGCACACCATTTGCCGGTCATGATTTCCTCCCCCACAATGAATTGTTGTTGCGGAATCATACCGCCGCCGAAGCCTCAAGTCAGCGCCGGTTGGCCTCTGCCTCCCCCAGCCACAGGTGCCGGCGCCAGAGCCAGCCGATCAACGCAATGACCGCGATGCCGAACAGGCAATAGAGACTGGCCATCACGGAATAACCCCAGGCGGCAATCAGCGGACCGGCCAACAGCAATCCCGGCAGATTGCCGTAGATCGCCATCATCCGGATGCCCATGATGCGTCCCCGGTAACGTTCATCCGAAGTGCGCAGCAGCAGCGCATTGATCGGAATGAGCCCCATGGTCTGCATCATGCCGCCGAGGACCAGCACCGGTATGCCGGCGGCCGGATGGGTGGTCTGCGCAAACAGCAGCAGCGCAGCCAGCCAGGCCGCGCCGAACCCCAGCATGGCCCGGGCCGGCCTGAACAGGCCGCCATAACGCGTCATGATGATCGATCCGGCCAAAGCACCGCTCGCCGCGGCGGCGACCATCGTGCCCAGCGTGGTCTGGTCGGCGCCGTAAACCTCTTTCGCCACGTACGGCATCAGCCCGTTGAACAGCGGGAATGCGGTCAGGTTCAGCAGAAACGCAAACAGCATCGTCGCGCGCAGCTGCGGCGCGCGCCAGACGTAGACCGCGCCCTCGCGCAACTCCCGCCACGGCGACACTTTCACTGCCGCCGCTTCACTTTTCCGCGGCACCTGCCCGCTGCCGGCCTGCCAGGTCAGCACGAAGCTGATGACATAAAAGGCGACCACCGCCGCATAGGCCAGCGCCATGCCCAGCAGCGCCACCAGCCCGGCGCCGGTCAGCGCGCCGGCAATCCGCGCCGAATCCTGGGTGGTGCGCTGGATGCTCATCGCCCCCATCAGCTGCGAGGGCGGCATGCTTTCACCGACCAGCGCAGTACGCATGCCGATGTCCGAGGGGCGCACCAGGCCGAGCAGCGCGGCAATCACCAGCACCACCGCCGGCGTCACCGCATCCATGAATGCCAGCACCATCAGCAGCGAAGCCAGCACCGCGTAGAACGCGCGCATCGCGCACAGCACATTGCGGTGGCCGACACGGTCGCCCATGACACCGAACATCGGCGACAGCAGCGTGCCGATGTATTGAAGGGAGGCAAAAATGGTGAGCATCAGCACCGATTTCGTCTCGACCAGCACATACCAGCCGAGGATCAGCATCTCCATTTCGAAGGCCCAGGACGTGGCCAGATCGGCCGGCCACTGGAAGCGGAAACTGCGGATCCTGAACGGCGCCAGCGCCGAAACCCGTGTTGCCCCCGTCATGGCATCAGTCGAGCAGCATCAGCCAGTCGACGGCAGTGGCGCCCTGCGGCCCGGCGAGCACCGGGTTGAGGTCCAGCTCCGCCAGCCGCGGACCCGCGGCGGCACCGAAGCGTGACACCGCGCTGACCATCCGTGCCAGCGCCAACAGGTCCACCGGCGGCTTGCCGCGCACCCCGTCGAGCAGCACCCGGCTCTTGAGTTCATTCAGCATGCGCAGCGCTTCGGCTTCCGTCACCGGCGCGGCGCGGAACACCACGTCCTTGAACACTTCGATCAGCACCCCGCCCAGCCCCACCATCACCACCGGGCCGAAGGTCGGGTCGCGCTTCAAGCCGATCACCAGCTCCACATCGCCCTGCGCCATCGCCTGCACCAGCACGCCGGCGATGCGGGCGTCGGCCTTGTAGGTCCTGGCGTTGGCGAGGAGTTGTTCGTACGCCCCGCGCACCGCCGCGGCGTCCTTCAGATTCAGCGCCACGCCCTTCGCCTCGGTCTTGTGCAGGATGTCCGGGGATTCGATTTTCAGCACCACCGGGTAGCCCAGGGCTTCGGCGGCGGCAACGGCCTCGTCGGCGGACTTCGCCAGTTTTGCGGCGGCGGTGGCCACGCCGCAGGACTGCAGCAGGGCCTGGCCCTCGAGGCTGGCGACCGCGCCGGGAGCGGCCGGCAAGGCCGGCGCCGGCAGTTTCAACGCTGCACGTGCGGGCGCGTCGGCCAGCCAGTTCCGGCGTGCTTCCGCATAACGCGCCAGCGCCGCCACCGCGTCCACCGCGGGCTCGGCGCCCCGCAACACCGGAATACCCGCTGCACGCAGTTGGCGCAACGCATCCTCGGGTGCCGCCACCCAGCACACCACCCAGGGTTTATTTACTATATGATTGATTTTATTGAATATTTTTACCAATTTATCGACATGGGCATCCATCAACTGCAGCCACACCACACCGATATGCACCCCGGGATCAGCCATCACGATACGGACACTGTCGAACAGCAGTTCGGGATCGGACACGAACTGACCGGTGACATCGACCGGATTGCCGGTGGTGCCGAAACCCGGGATGACCCGGGCCAGCGCTTCGCGCGTCTGCAGTGCCAGCTGGGTCACCTGCAGGCCGGTCTCTTCGGCACGATCAGCCATCAGCACACCGGCGCCGCCTGACTGTGTGACGATGCCGAGTCCCCGCCCTTCAGGCAGGGTGCAGCGCCCCAGCACCTCGACCATGTCGAGCATATGCTCCTCGTTGCGGGCGCGTGTGACGCCAAGGCCGCGGATCACGCCCTCGAACACCTCGTCCGCACCGGCCAGGGCACCGGTATGCGACGCTGCCGCCCTGGCGCCCGCCGCCGTGCGTCCGACCTTGGTCAGCGTCAGCGGTTTGCCGATGTCGAGCGCATGCTCGGCCAGCTCGCGCAGGCCGCGACCATCGCGCACGCCTTCGAGATACCCGGCACCGACACGGATGCGCGTATCGTCGAGCACCGCGCGCATGATCTGGACAAAATCCGCATCGCATTCGTTGCCGGTATTGACGAAATACCCCAGTCCGAGCGATCGACGTCGCGCCAGCGCCGCAATCGCGGTACCGAAGGCGCCGGACTGGGTGACAAAAGCCACCGGCCCCGGCGGTGTGTCGCCTTCGGCAAACTGGCCGAAAGTGGCGATGACCCGGTCGAAGGCATTGATCAGCCCCAGGCAATTCGGTCCGCACAGCCGCATGCCGCTGCGGATGGCCGTTGCCGCCAGTTCCTGCTCGAGTATCCGCCCCGATTCGCCCATTTCGGCAAACCCGGAACTGAAAATCACCGCGCTGCGCGCCCCGCGTTGCCCCAGTTCGCGCACCACCGCCAGGACCTGCGCCGCCGGTACGGCGATCACTGCCAGGTCAGGCACCTCAGGCAAGGCAGCGACATCGGGATAACAAGGCAGGCCGGCTATGGCCTGGTACTTCGGGTTGACCGGAAATATCTTGCCGTCATAACCCTTTTCCAGCAGAAACCGCAGCGCCCGGCCATTGACCTTGTTGAGATCCGCGGAAGCGCCGAGTATGGCAATCGACCGCGGGCTGAGCAGCGCCTGGAGTTCGTTCATGAGTTCAATTGGTGAGATTGCAAGCGGCGTCGCACCTGGTCCGGTGCGTTCTTTTTCCGATTACACCACAACCGGGAAGCGAGTTTGCATCCCCCTCGTCCGTTCAGGTGCTCCGTCCCAGCCAGCGTCTGTCCTTGCCGATTTGTGCCAGGTCTCCCAGCGTGCGCACACCGTCTGCTCTGGCACCCGCAAGCACCACCTGCAACAGCTGCGCCGTTGCCAGTGCATCGGCGAGCGCATTGTGACGGAACCGGTTGTCGATCCCCGCGCGCGCAGTCCATCCGTCAAGACCCTGTGGCAGGGATTCTCCGGGCTTCCCCAGCAGCGCCGGTGCAAGCAAGGCGAGATCGAGCCAGGGATTGTCAGGAACCATGCCCAGTGCTTCGCGGGCGGCCCGCTCGATCATGATGCGGTCGAAATCGCTGTGAAAGCCCACCAGGGGTGCCTTGCCCGCGTACCGGAGAAAATCCAGCAGTGCCGCGGCGGGCGCCATGCCGGACCGCTGCTCGGTGCCGCCGATGCCATGAACCAGGATATTGTCGCGGGCACTGGCCTGCAGCTGGCGGAGCACGGCTTCGAAACCCGAATCAAGGGGTATTTTGTCGCCGAGCACTTCGACGGCGCCGATGGAAATCAGGCGGTCAGTGAACGGATCGAGGCCCGTGGTCTCGACGTCCAGTACCACCCAGCGCAGACTGGCCAGCGGTGCCGATGCCCGAACTGCTGGCAGCGCGCAATACGCGGCCAGCGCACGCTGCTGCTCCGGTGACAGCGCGGGCCGGCGCCTGAACAGCAGGCTCAGCCGGTTCAGCACCGGTGTCTCACAAACGGTAATCCAGTTCCAGCCTGCGCTGCAGCAGGCGTGCCTGGCGCAGACTTTCCTTGAGGATGCGGCGGTCGACTTCATTGAGCAGATCCGGGCGTATCCGGTTGACCGCCGGCGCCGTCGCATCCGCGGCCATCTGCGTGCGCAGGCGCAATCCCTGCACGAAAAAGAAACCTTCCACTGCGGAGGCAATCTCCACCGGCGCCATGCTCAGCACCGGCCCCGACTGGCGCAGGCGCTGCGCGGTGCTGGTATGTGCCACGCCCGCGGCCAGCGCCAGCACGCGCGCGGCATCGGTAAACAGCCGCGCACCTGCTCTCTTGAGATCGATGCTCCCGCGGAATTCGCCGTCGTCCTCGGTGACGAAATCGCTGATCCGACCCAGCGGGGGCGCTGTCTCAAGCGCATACTGGGCAAGCTGGCGCAGGAAACGGCTGTTGTCACGGGTGAGGCCGGTCAGGTGCATGCGCAGAGCCCGCGCCAGGTCTTCATCACCATGCAGCGCCCGGAAGTCGAAAAAAATCACGGCGTGCAGCAGCGCCTGCGGATCGGTGTCTGCAACCCAGCGACCGAACTGCTGTCGCCACTCCTCAAGGCTCAGGCACCACTGTGGATTGCCGGCCATGATGTTGCCCCTGCACAGGGGAAACCCGCAGGCATCCAGCGCCCGGTTGACCGCAAGTGCGAAAGGCAACAGGCGCCGCCTCAGCACTTCCGGCGCCTCTTCTCCCTCGAAAATGAGGCCGTTGTCCTGATCGGTGCTGATGGTCTGCTCGTAGCGTCCTTCGCTGCCGAAGGAGAGCCAGCACCAGCGCAGACCGGCGAGGTCAAAACGCGCGGCTTCGATGTCCAGGATGCGGCGTGTCAATTCGTCGTTCAGTGCGGAAATGATCAGGATCAGCTGTTCCGCGGCGACACCCTGCCCGACCAGGCTGCGCGCCAGCCGGCGGATGTCGCCGGCAGCACGCGCCAGTTCCTCGACCGAGGCGGCACCGGCGATCGTGCGGTTGATCGCCCTGACGCTGACGCGCTGCAGGGCGAACAGGTCGCGCTCGGTAACCACGCCGATCACTTTTGCCCCGTCGTGCACCGGAATATGGCGGATGCCGCGGTGGGCAATCAGCAGCGCCGCCTCCCAGGCACTGGCTTCCGCCGGCAAAGTCAGCGGCCGCGGCGTCATGACCTCGCTGACCGGACGATCCAGGCTGCACTCGGCGAGCGCCACCCGGTCCAGCACATCGTGGCGGGTAAAGATGCCTGCCAGTTCCCCCGCATCGTCCACCACCAGCATTGAGCCGATCTTGCGTTCCTGCATGGTCCGCAGCACGTCGCCGATCGGCGCCTGCGGCGGACAGGTCACCGCGCTGCGCCCGATCAGCGAAGCGAGCGGGCGTCCCATCGCCTGCTGTTCGGCCGCCGCCGAGGCCGCGCTGATGCGGGCCTGTTTGCGCGATTCGCGCAGCATGCTGGCGAGGTAACGTGTCGCAAATGCGCCGAAAACCGGGCTGCGCTCCAGCAGTTCCGGGAAATGCGCGGCAGGCAGCTCATAGCAGAACGTGTCGGCCGTTGCCCGGTACGGCGACATGACCGCGCGTTTCTCGAGCATCGCGCCCACCGAAAAACACTCGCCGGGCCCCAGATTGACCGCCTGCGGGCTGCGGCCCTGCGCGTCATCCGGTGGCAGGACCTGGACATTGCCGCGCTGGATGATGAAAAAGGTTTTCGGTTCCGCCTGCGCCGGATCAAGGATCACGGTGCCTTCCGGGTAATAGCCGAGTTCGAGATGGCGCACGAGAAATTCGAGCGCTTCCGCCTCCATCTGCGCAAAAGGCAGATGGAGGCGGAGGAAGTGCAGCGCGGTGGCCGCGACCCTGTCGCCGTCCCGGCCGGATGCAGTATCGCCCACCGCCCGGCCGCGATCAGCGCACGACGAGTACCGGGATCTTGCTGTGCGTCAGCACCTTGACCGTTTCGCTGCCCAGCAACAGCCCGGTCAGTCCGCGGCGGCCATGGGAAGCCATGACCACGGCATCACATTTGCGCTTTTTTGCGGTGGCGATGATCTGGCGGTACGGCAGGTCGCCGACCAGCACCACGACATCGGCCTTGAGCCCGGCTTTGGCGGCTTTCTGCTGCAGCTTCCTCAGCATCCCGCCGGCCCGTGCCGCTGCTTCCTTTTCGTAGCGGCTCTTCAGTTGCGCGCTCATCGGCACGGCGAAACTTTCGTCGGCAACCATGCGGAATTCCGGCACAACACTCAGCAGCGTGATCCTGGAGTCCAGGGACTTCGCCAGGCTGAAGCCCTTGGCCACCGCCCGGCCGGCCAGTGCGGATCCGTCAGTCGGCAACAACAGGTGTTTGAACATGTTCACTCCTCCCCGTCAGTCGTATTGCCGGTTGCTGCGAAATGCATCAACCCCGCGGAGGCAGAATATCACGCAGGACACGCCGGGCCTTGACCCCGGTCAAGCGGTGCGCGCGGCCACGATGCAACGACGGAAAGTTATTCAAAAACAGACGGTTACGCCTGAAAATCCGGCATTAGTGCGGTTTGTTCGCGAGATGCGGGGGCAGCGGCAAGGCGACAACCTCGATGCCCTCCTCGCGCAGCGCGTCCACTTCCTGTGCGGACGCAGAGCCGCGGATGCGGCGTTCCGGGGATTCCTTGTAATGGATCTTGCGCGCCTCTTCCGGGAAGGACCGCCCCACGTCCTCGGTGTTTTCGACGATATGGGTGATCAGTTTGAGCATGCGCGCGGCGTCGAAGTTGGCGTACTGCGCCGGACTGCCGTCCCCGGCCTCGGGAGAACCTTGTGCCGGCGGTGCAGCCCGTCCGGTATTGACCCTTGCCGCGGTCATCAGGCGATTGATCGTCGTGCTGCCGCACAGCGGACAGCTCAGCAGCTTCCCGTTCTGCTGCCGCTCGAATTCCGCAGTCGAGGAAAACCAGCCCTCGAAGCGGTGTTCATTGTCGCAACCCAGGTCAAAAACGATCATGGAAAGGCCGGAAAAACATGCTCAATGCCGGACGGGATGGTGGGCGAGGCCGGGGTCGAACCGGCATGGCTTGCGCCGAGGGATTTTAAGTCCCTTGTGTATACCAATTTCACCACTCGCCCCGTGAGAGTCGCTCGTTTCCGGGACCGGGCCTCGCTGCAATTGGCAACTGCCGCTTGTCTGGAGGCGGGGGTCGGAATCGAACCGGCGTACACGGCTTTGCAGGCCGCTGCATGACCACTCTGCCACCCCGCCGCTGGAACTAAAAGGGGAAAACGGCTGGTTTCTGCTTCAACCGTTTTCCCCGGGGATCTGGAGCGGGAAAGGAGGCTCGAACTCCCGACCTCAACCTTGGCAAGGTTGCGCTCTACCAACTGAGCTATTCCCGCGTTGCTGCTTTCAAGCCGCGCATTATATTCAACCCGCCCCGGTGCCGCAAGCCGCTAGTCATGCGCCTTCGCCGCCCGCCAGGCCATCCTGAGGTAATACCCCATCGAAACCAAGGTCAGCAGCGCGGCCACCCAGATCAGCCAGGTACCCCAGTAATCCGGGGCAAAACCGCCAATCGGATCGTGGTAGAGCAGCATCGGGATGGCGACCATCTGCGCGACGGTCTTGATTTTGCCGGCCATCGACACCGCCACGCTTTTCCCCTGCCCGATCGACGCCATCCACTCCCGCAATGCGGAAATCGCGATTTCACGGCCGATGATGATGAGTGCAATGACGGCATCGATGCGCCCCAGTTGCACCAGGATGATCAGCGCGGCGGCAACCATCAGTTTGTCGGCCACCGGGTCGAGAAAGGCGCCAAAGGCTGAAGTCTGGTTCAGGCGTCGTGCCAGCCAGCCGTCCAGCCAGTCAGTGATGGCCGCCGCGGTAAAGATGACTGTCGCAACCAGATTCTGGGTGGTGTGGGACATCCAGCCCTGCTCGAAATAGAAAACACCGACAAACAACGGAATCATCACGATCCGCAGCCAGGTCAGCAGGTTGGGCCAGTTCAGTTGCATGTTGCGCCTTGTTCCCCGGTTAATGCAGTTCAGCGTAAATCCGTTCCGCCAGTTCGTGGCTGATGCCTTCGACCTGCGCCAGTTCCTCGACGCCTGCCGCCACCAGGCCGCGCAGCCCGCCGAAGCGGGCCAGCAGTCGCTGGCGCCGCTTGGCGCCGATCCCCGGGATGCCTTCCAGCGGCGAGCTGTTGCGGGCGCGGCTGCGGCGCGCCCGGTGCCCCTCGATGGCGAAGCGGTGTGCCTCGTCGCGGATCTGCTGGATCAGGTGCAGGCCCGGATCGTCGGCCGGCAACCGGAACGCCTCCGGACGGTCACGCATCAGCAGCTGTTCCATGCCCGGCTTGCGGGACACACCCTTGGCCACGCCGAGCAGCGGCACGTCACCCAGCCCCAGTTCCGCCAGCACGTCCACTGCCACACCGAGCTGCCCCTGCCCGCCGTCGATCATCACCAGGTCCGGCATCTTACCTTCTCCGGTGACCACCCTGCGATAGCGCCGGGTCAGCGCCTCGCGCATCGCGCCATAGTCATCCCCCGGCGCAACGTCCGCGATGTTGAACCGCCGGTACTCGCCGTTCTGCATCGCGCCGCGGTCATAGACCACGCAGGACGCCACCGTTGCTTCGCCCTGGGTATGGCTGATGTCGAAACATTCGATGCGCTGCACCGATTCGGCCAGCCCCAGGCCTTGCTGCAGCGCCTGCAGTTTGCCGGCATCGCCGAGCAGACGGGCCTGGCGCTGGCGCACACCAAGTTCCGCGTTCTTCGCGGCCATCTGGAGCCAGATCCGGCGGTCGCCGATCGGGTTGGTGCTGATCTGGACGCGCCGCCCCGCCCGCTCCGCCAGCAGTTCCTGCAAGCTGTCGGCCGGCACCGCTTCGCCGACGATGATCTGCGGCGGCACCGGGTGCAGCAAATAATGCTGGGACAGGAAGGCCTCAAGCACCTGCGCCGGCTCGGCATCGTCGGCGTTCTGCGGAAAGAAGTTCTTGTCGCCGAGGTGATGGCCGCCGCGGATCATCACCAGGTTGACGCAGCAGGCACCGCTGGCAGCGGCAAAAGCGATGACGTCGGCGTCGCGCCCGGATTCGTCGCTGACGTACTGCCGTTCCCGCACCTTGCGCAGCGCACTGATCTGGTCGCGGAAAACTGCGGCCTCCTCATAGCGCAGTGCCGCCGCAGCCTCGCCCATCCGCTGGTCGAGCCGCCCGAACACCGCGTCTTCCTCGCCGTTCAGGAACAGCTCGGCACTGCGCACGTCTTCGGCGTAGTCGGCTTCGCTGACCAGTCCGACGCAGGGTGCGGTGCAGCGGTGGATCTGGTGCAGCAGGCAGGGTCGCGAACGGTGCGCGAACACGCTGTCTTCGCAGGTACGCAGCCGGAACACCTTCTGCAGCAGCTGCATGCTCTCGCGCACTGCACCGGCATTGGGAAACGGCCCGAAGTGGCGGTGGCGGCGATCCGGGTTGCCGCGGAAAAATCCGAGGCGCGGGAAACGGTGTCCGCTCAGCATCAGGTAGGGATAGGACTTGTCGTCGCGGAACAGGATGTTGTAGCGGGGCGACAGCGACTTGATCAGGTTGTTTTCGAGCAGCAGCGCCTCGGACTCCGAGCGCGTGACGGTGGTTTCGATGGTACTGATCTGCGCGACCATCAGGCGGATGCGCGGCGACAGCGCCTCGCTGCGCTGGAAATAGGAACTGACGCGTTTGCGCAGATCGATGGCCTTGCCGACGTACAGCACCTCGCCGTCCCTGCCGATCATCCGGTAGACCCCGGGCAGGTGCGGCAGCCCCGCGGCGATTTCGAGCGGGGTCACCGGTCATCCCCGTCCAGATGCCTGCGGATATCCGCAAAAACCGCCCGGAACATCTCCGGCGTCAGGCGCCGGGTCTGGGTGTTGTAGCGGCTGCAGTGGTAACTGTCGAACAGCAGCAGATCCGGCCGCAGCCGGTGCCGGACTCCGTGAGCGAACGGGAAATCGGCAATCCGGAAATCCAGCGCACGCAGCACCGCCTGATGGGCAACCGTACCCAATGCCAGCACCGCGCGTGGCGCCAGTGCCTGCAACTCGGCGCGCAGATAGACGTTGCAGGTCCTGACTTCGGCCGGCAGCGGCTTGTTCTCCGGCGGCAGGCATTTGACGGCGTTGGTGATACGGCAGCCTCTCAGTTCCAGGCCGTCATCCGGCGCCACGGCAAGTGCCTGACTGCCGAAGCCGAAATGATGCAGGGTGTCGTAGAGCAGTATGCCGGCATGGTCGCCCGTGAAAGGTCTGCCGGTGCGATTGGCACCATGCATGCCCGGGGCCAGACCGACAATCAGCAAGCCGGGATGCGGATCCCCGAAAGCCGGTACCGGCAGCGCATGATAATCAGGGTGTTCGCGGCGGACATCAGCCAGGTGGGCGGCGAGCCGCGGACACAGCCGGCAGTCCGCGGAGAACTCCCGGACGGACGATGGCGGCCTGCCGCCGTGTCGGGACACTTTCCCGGCCATCGTTCAGGCACGCCGGGCAGATGGCATCAGCGCGCCACTCCGCCGATTCCGGCAAGCGCCCTGCAGGCCGCGGCATAGTGGGTGTCGCTGCGCAGGTTCACGGCAGCCGCCGGAGCGGGATGGGCGCGGAAGAGTTGCAGCCGCGCGCGCGATGCGGCGGTCATCTCATGGCGAAGCCCTGCCAGCAGCTCGTCGGCCGCCGCCGGCGCATTGCAGACCAGCACCATGTCACAACCGGCACCCAGCGCAGCCTGACCGCGCTCGATCACGCCGCCGGCCACACTTGCGCCTTCCATGCTGAGATCGTCGCTGAAAATCACACCGCCAAAACCCAGTTCCCCGCGCAGGATCTGCTGCAGCCATACTGCCGAAAACCCGGCCGGAGCGGCATCGACTTCGGGGTAAATCACATGTGCCGGCATGATGCCTTCCAGCCCCTCTGCGGCGAGGCGAGCGAACGGCACCAGGTCCTCGGCACGGATCTCCGCCAGCTTGCGGCCGTCGACCGGCACTTCATGGTGTGAATCGGCGCGCACATGGCCGTGGCCGGGGAAGTGTTTGCCCACCGCGGCCATGCCTCCCTCGCGCATGCCGCGCATGACTGCCAAAGCCAGTTCGGCAATGGCTTCGGGGGCGGCGTGAAATGCACGGTCACCGATGACGCTGCTGTTGCCGTAATCGACGTCAAGGACCGGTGCAAACGAAAGATCGACGCCGTGAACGCGAAGTTCCGCGGCAAGCACGAAACCGGCCGACCGTGCCAGCGAGAATGCAGCCTCGCGATCACGATCCCAAATCCTGCCGAATTCCCGCATCGGCGGGAGATGGGTGAATCCCTCGCGGAAACGCTGTACCCGGCCGCCTTCATGATCGACCGCGATGAGCAGCCGCGGATCGCGCAGGGCATGGATTTCGGCGGTCAACGCATCAAGCTGTGCGCAGGACTCGAAGTTGCGCGAAAACAGGATCACACCGCCGGTCAGGGGATGCAGCAGCCGCCGCCGGTCGTCATCGGTCAGCGCCGGGCCGGCAACGTCCAGCATGACCGGCCCCAGGGGCATTGCTTTGCTCATGTCGCTCCGTTCAGGTCTCAAGCACGACGCAGGCGCAGGCCAGATTCGATTCGTCGCTGATGGTCAGGTGATGGCCGGTGATGCCGCGTTGCCGAACCAGCGCCTCCAGGGGCTCGTTGAAGGCAAACCCCGGTTTGCCGGCGCTGTTCTGCACCACGCTGATGCACTGCAGGGTCACCGGATAGCGGAATCCCGTTCCCATCGCCTTCGAGAACGCCTCCTTCGCGGCAAACCGGTTGGCAAGGAACAGGACCTGCTGCCCGGTCCTCGCATAACGCGCCTGTTCGACCGGCGTCAGGATCCGCCGCACAAAACGCTGGCCGTATTTTTCCAGCAGCCGCGCAACGCGATGCGGCTGAATGACGTCGATTCCGATGCCGTAGATCACTTGCGCTCCCCCATCACCCTCAGGTACTCCCTCACTGTTTCCGTGAGCCCGTACTCCAGCGCATCAGCAACCAGCGCATGTCCGATCGACACCTCCGCGATACCGCTCACCGCCCCGAGGAAGCGCGGCAGATTGTCGCGGTTCAGGTCATGTCCGGCGTTGACGCCGAGCCCGGCGGCCTGCGCACTGCGGGACGCGGCGGCGTAACGCGCGATCATAGCCTGCTCGTCCGCCGTGCCGAAGGCGGCTGCATAGGGTTCAGTGTAGAGCTCAACGCGGTCGGCTCCGGTGGCCGCTGCCGCTGCCATTGTCGCCGGATCCGCATCCATGAACAGGCTGACGCGGATGCCGAGGGCCTTCAGGGCGGCCACCACCGGCTGCAGCCGCACGCCGTCCCGCGCAAGATCCCAGCCATGATCGGAAGTAAAGGCTCCGGGGGTATCGGGCACCAGCGTGCACTGCTGCGGCCTGACCGCCTGCGCCAGTGCCATCAGGGGCGGCTCGAAAGGATTGCCCTCGATGTTGAATTCGGCATCCGGACGTCCGCGCAGCAGCCCGGCCAGCTGATGCACGTCATCGGGCCGGATATGCCGCGCATCCGGCCGGGGATGCACGGTGATGCCATGCGCCCCGGCATCCAGGGCAAGGGTCGCGGCACGCAGCACGCTAGGAATGCCGAGATTGCGCGAGTTGCGCAACAGCGCAACCTTGTTGACATTGACACTGAGGCGGGTCATTGCGTTGTTGCGGGATCGTGACGGGTCAATGGGCTGTAAACAGGCCTAAAGCTGCTGCAGGTCGCGCAGCAGCTGCCGGGTGTGCAGGGTTTGCGCGCCAAGGCAGTGATTGATCAGTGCGCGCATCAGCGCCTTGCTCTGCTGCACTGTCCTCGGATCGGCATAACGGTCCTCAGCCATGTCGATCAGCGTCTGCCCCGCCAATTCTACGCCGCTTTGACCGTCGCTCTCGAGCACCGGCACCGGTCCGCGGTCGGGCACGTAAAGGTATGTCTCCCCGGCCCTGATCGGCGCCCCCGCGCCGGCTTCACGTTCCAGCATCAGGCCATAACCGAGTTCGCGCAGCAGCACGCGCTCGAAACGGCGCAACACCGCGGCGTGGTCCGCGGTGCCCGGCAATTGCGCCAGCGCCGCGGCGTAGGCCTCGAACAATTGCTCGTGCGGATCCTCCCGCGGCAGCAGCTTCAGCAGCAATTCGTTGAGGTAAAAGCCGCAGATCAGGCCGAGTCCGCGCAGGGGCGTGTAACCGCCCTGCCATTCCGCCTTGTGCAGGATTTTCAGTTCGGATTTTCCGGACCAGCCGATCAGCAGCGGCTGGAAGGCCATCAGCACGCCGCGCAGCGCGGAACGCGGGCGCCGCGCGCCGCGGGCGATGACCGCGACCCGGCCCGACTCACGGCTGTAGAACTCGGCGATCAGGCTGGTCTCGCGGTAGGCATAGGTATGCAGCAGGTAAGCCGGCTGACCATCCCGCCGCGCCCGCTCAGCCATGCCGCAGAAACTCCCGCGATAATTTATGTTTTTTCTGGAAAATTATTCGTAACATATTGTTTTTATTGTAATTTTATTCAATTCCGGAACGTCGCAACACACCCGGATCATCGGCCCAGCCGGATTTCACCTTGACCCAGACTTCAAGAAAAACCTTGCCGCCGAAAAGGCGCTCCATGTCGGCGCGGGCCTGGCTTGCGATGTCCTTCAACTTGGCACCGCCCTTGCCGATGACTATGCCCTTGTGCCCGGGCTTGTCGACCAGTATTCCGGCATGGATGCGGCGCAGGCCGTCAACAGTTTCGAATTTTTCGATTTCAACCAGTGCCGAATACGGCAGCTCCTCGCCAAGCAACCGGAACAGCTTTTCCCGCAGCAGTTCGGCGGCCAGCGTGCGTTCGCTGGCCGTGGTGATCTCGTCCTCGCCGTACATCGCATCCTGCACCGGCAGCAGCGGCAGCAAGGCCTCCAGCAGGTCATCGGTGCCGCTGCCTGTTTTCGCCGACAGCGGGATGATCGCCACCGGCTGCGCCAGCGCGTGGATCTCCTGCATCAGCGGCAGCAGTTCGTTCTTGTTGCCCACGCCATCGATCTTGTTCAGGGCCACCACGAACGGTGTTCCCGGCTGCAGGAGCCCGAACACCGCCTTGTCCTCGGCCCTCAGCCGCGGCGCCTCCACCACCCAGACCACGGCGTCGACATCCGAGATGCTGCGCGACACGCTGCGGTTCATCAGGCGGTTCATCGTGCTGCCGTGATGTGTCTGGAAACCGGGGGTATCGACAAACACGTACTGCGCTCCGGGACGGGTAACGATCCCGATGATCCGCTGCCTCGTTGTCTGGGGACGCCGGGAAGTGATGCTGATTTTCTGGCCGACCAGGCGGTTCAGCAGCGTGGATTTGCCGACATTCGGCCTGCCGATGATCGCGAGGTGCCCGGCACGGTGCACGGCATCGGTCATTGATTCTCCACCAGCGCCATGGCCTTGCCGGCCGCATCCTGTTCCGCGGCACGCCGGCTTCCGCCACGTCCCTCGGTGCGGATGTCGAGATCGGTGATGGCACATTGCACTTCGAAGGATTGCGCATGCGCCTGCCCGCGGGTGCCGAGGAGCGTGTAAACGGGCAGGGGCAGTCCCCTGCCCTGCAAAAATTCCTGCAGCCGAGTCTTCGCATCCTTGCCGCTGATCCCGGGATTGACCGCGTCCAGGTTCTCGCCGAACAGCCGGCGCAGGACCTGCTGCGCCGCCGGGAATCCGCCGTCAATGACCACCGCGCCGATGATAGCCTCGACCGCGTCAGCGAGGATGGACGGCCGCGCCGCGCCGCCGCTCTTGAGCTCCCCCTCGCCAAGCAGCAATTGATCGCCCAGTCCCATGTTGACGGCTATGCCCTGCAGCGCGCGCTGGTTGACCAGGTTGGCGCGGATCCGCGACAGCTCACCTTCGCTGAGCTGCGGAAAACGGTCGTAAAGTTCGAGGGCAACCAGGCAGTTGACAACGCTGTCGCCGAGATATTCCAGGCGTTCGTTGTGGTCGGCGCCGAAAGAACGGTGAGTCAGTGCGCGCCGCAGCAATGACGGCTCGCGGAAGGTGTAACCGATCCTGTCGCTGATCAGGCCGTGATTCACCGCAGGCCGGGGAAACGCGTCATCGCGGCGTCACTGCCGGGACGTCGGCCGGAATTCCATCAGTGCGCTGAGATTGCTGAACAGCGGCACGCGCACCGTGTATTCCGCGCTGATCACGATGCCGTCGCCATCCTTCTCGATCTGCACGTCATCGTAGCCAATGACCTTGACATTGTCGACGCCGGCGCGCGCGTTGAACGCGCTGTTGAATTCGCCCCGGGTTGCATTTTTCAAGGACGGATCTGCGGCCATCGTGCGGAACATCTTCTGGATGGTGTGGTATTCCATGTATGCCGGACCGATCTTGAAGCCCAGCAGCAGGGCCGAGATCAGCAGTATCGCGAATACCAGAAAACCGGTGATCGTTATGCCGCGCTGCGAATTCATTGATGCCTCCCGAGTATGTCAGTTGATTGACTGCCCGATGCGTTTCAGGTTGTCAAAATTCCACCAGATCAGAAATGCCCTGCCGACGATGTTGCGCTCCGGCACAAATCCCCAGTAACGGCTGTCGCTGCTGCTGTCCCGGTTGTCCCCCATCAGGAAATAATGCCCGGCGGGAACCTTGCAGCGGAAACCGCTCTCATTGTACGCACAATTGTCACGGTAGGGAAAGCGCTGCACGCCCGCCAGCTGCACCG
>VFQN01003725.1_pt1 | contig 21231 bp, 23 predicted proteins | sample 3512371 | NCBI WGS metagenome assembly VFQN01 (sample SAMN10412370, study PRJNA504923) | tailings metagenome | isolation source: Replicate 2 from Balatoc abandoned mine | place: Philippines: Itogon, Benguet | collected 2017-08-28
CGGGCGAGAGCCCGCGCGAATCGGCCGGGTAGACGCCGCGCGCGGCGGTGGCCAGCACCTTGGTGTCGATGTCGCTGGCCAGGATGCGCGCCGCGGTCGAGTTGCCGAGCGTCTCGGCCACCGTCATGGCGATCGAGTAGGGCTCCTCGCCGGTCGAGGCAGCGTTGCACCAGATGCGCGGGTTGCTCGTGCCGCGCGCCTTCAGATCCTCGGCGAAGGCGTGGAAGTGATGCTCCTCGCGAAAGAAGGCCGTGAGGTTGGTGGTCAGGCAGTTGATGAACTCCTGCCACTCCGATTCGCCGCTGGCGCCGGTGTGGGTCTCCAGCCACTGCAGGTAGCTGCCGAAGCTGCGGTGGCCGGTCTCGCGCAGGCGGCGCGACAGGCGGCTGTAGACCATGGCCTGCTTGCCGGCGTGCAGGCTGATGCCGGCACGCTGGTAGATCAACGTGCGCACGCGCTCGAAGTCGGCCTGGCCGAAACTGAACTCCTGGTCCGGCGCCGGGAGCCCGCCGGGCGCGGCGGCCGGCCGGGGCAGGGCGTTGGAGGCAAGGGCGTTCATCGGTTCTCCCGTGGGTGGCGGCCAAGGCAGGCACTCCCCGGCCGGGGTGTCACCGGGTTATCGACGCGACGCCACGGCGCTTGAGGCCTGATCGTCATGATCGATGAGGCAGGTCAAAGTGCGTCATTTCGACCGATCGGCCCTGTCGTGGCTGCTAGACTGACCTGCAAGTCAGTACCCGCCTCCCGATTGGACGCTCCCGCCCCGCCCCCGCCGACCAGGACTGGCTCCTTGCGCCTGGAGTCGGCCCTGCAGTTGCTGCAGCAGTCCGGGATGGTGCTCCCCGACACCCGTCAGAGCGACCCGGCCGGCTGGCTGCAGGCGGTCGTCGACGGGCTGTGCGAACTCTCCAGCCGCGATGCGCTGACCGGCCTGGCCAACCGCCGCCAGTTCGAGCTGGCGATGGCCCGCGAGATCGACCGCGTCGCCCGCGCCGGCGAGCCGGCGCTGGTGCTGATGATCGACATCGACCACTTCAAGCGCGTCAACGACACCCATGGCCACGCGGCCGGCGACCAGGTGTTGCGTGCCGTGGGCCGTGCGCTGCACGACTGCATCCGGCCGATGGACACGGTGGCGCGCATGGGCGGCGAGGAGTTCGCGATGATCCTGCCGAACTGTCCGCCGGCTTTCGGCCAGACGGTGGCCGAGCGGGTGCGCAACAAGGTGCAGATGCGGCCGGTCAACGTGGCACCGGGCGTCGACATCGCCGTCACCGTGAGCATCGGCGGCGCCTATGCGCCGCAGTGGGTGCGCTCGTCGGCGCCGCTGTGGATCGAGCGGGCCGACCAGCAGCTCTACCGCGCCAAGCAACAGGGGCGCAACCGCGCCTGCCTGGAGATGCCGCCGGTCTCCCATGTCAGTGCCGAGGAGAAGGGCCTGCTCTTCGGCCACTCCCAGTTCCAGGACCTCGAATGAGCATCGACCGCGAACCGACCCCGGCCGAAGGCGGCAAGCCCGTGGCGCGTGCGCGCATCCTGGCCGTCACCAGCGGCAAGGGCGGTGTGGGCAAGACCTTCGTCTCGGCCAACCTCGCGGCGGCGCTGGCCCAGCGCGGCGAGCGTGTGCTGGTGCTCGACGCCGACCTCGGCCTGGCCAACCTCGACGTGGTGCTCAACCTGTTCCCCAAGATCACGCTGCACGACGTCTTCACCGGCAAGGCCGATCTGGAGCAGGCCATCCTGCCGGCGCCCGGCGGCTTCTCGGTGCTGCTGGCGGGCTCGGGCCTGGTGGAGTACTCGCGGCTCACGCCGGAGGTCAGCGAGAAGCTGCTCGACGTGATCCAGTCCGTGGCGCCGCGCTTCGACCGCATCATCCTCGACACCGGCGCGGGCATCTCCGACGTGGTGCTCTACGCCGTGTCTCTCGCCGACGAGGTGCTGGTGGTGGCCACGCCCGAGCCGACTTCGCTGACCGACGCCTACGCCACCATCAAGGTGCTGGCCACGCAGCAGCGGCGAAACGGCGTGCGGCTGCTGGTCAACCAGATCGGCCGCCAGGGCGAAGGCCGCGTGATCCGTGGCCAGCTGCAGCAGGTGATCGACCGCTACGTGACGCCGCAGATGGCCGACCCTGGTGCGCCCTTCAAGCTGGAACTGCTCGGCGAGATCCCGACCGACTCGGCGGTGCGCGAGGCGGTGCAGAAGCGCCGCCTGCTGGTCGAACTGCAGCCCGGCTGCCCGGCAGCGCAAGGCATCTCGGCGGCGGCCGAGAAACTGATGTCATGAACGACGCGACGGCCCGCGACGAAGCCACCGCGTTCGAGCTGCTCGGCGGCGAGCCGGCGGTGCGTGCGCTGGTCGATCGCTTCTACGACCTGATGGACCTGGAGCCCGCCTACGCCGCGCTGCGCGCCGTGCACGGCAGCACGCTCGACGACGCGCGCGACAAGCTGTTCTGGTTCCTCTGCGGCTGGCTGGGCGGGCCGCAGCACTACGTCGAGCGCTTCGGCCACCCGCGGCTGCGTGCCCGGCACCTGCCGTTCCCGATCGGCATCCGCGAGCGCGACCAGTGGCTGGCCTGCATGAGCCAGGCGATGCGCGAGCGCGAGGTCGATCCCGCGCTGGCTGAACGCCTGGCGCAAGCCTTCTTCGGCACCGCCGACTGGATGCGCAACCGCGGCGGTTGACGCCGCGGTTGCGCTTCGCGCGGGAGCACTCCCACCCCTCCCGGCCCTCCCCGTCGAGGGGAGGGTTCCAGTCAGGTCGACGATGGCCGCAGCAGCACGATCAACGCCCCGTGCCCGCCGTCCTGCGCGCGGGCCTGCGTGAAGGCGATCACCTCGTTCTTCTGCACCAGCCAGCTGCGCACCTTGCCCTTGAGCACCGGCTCGCGGCCCGGCGAGCCATTGCCCTTGCCGTGGATCACGCGCACGCAGCGCAGCCCGCCGCGCACCGCCTCGCGCAGGAAGGCGGCCAGGCGCTCGCGCGCCTCGTCGCGGCGCAGGCCGTGCAGGTCGAGCTGGGCCTGGATGGCCCACACGCCGCGGCGCAGCTTGCGCACCACCTCCGGCCCCACGCCGCGGCGGCGGAACGACAGCGCCTCGTCGGTGTCGAGCAGCGACTCGACGTCGAACTCGTCGGAGATCGACTCGGCCAGCACGGCGGCTTCGTCGCGCAGGCGCTGGCGCGGCTCGGGGTGGGGGCGAGGCACGACGATGGGCGCTCGCGCCGGCGGCTGCAGCGGCACGACCGGGCCGACGCTGCGCGCGAACAGGTCTCGCTCGCGCTGCAGCCGGGCGATCTCGGCCTGGGCGCGCGCCGCTGCGGCGGCCGCCTCGCGCTCGGCCTCGCGCATCGCCTTGCGCAGCAGCTTGAGGTCGGCCAGCGAGTTCACCTTCGGCGCATTCACAGCAGCCCCCGCTCGGCGAAGGAGACGACCCCGGTACGGCCGACCACCATGTGGTCGAGCACGCGCACGTCGACCAGCTGCAGCGCACTCTTCAGCGACTGGGTGAGGAATTCGTCGGCACGCGAGGGCTCGGCCACGCCGCTGGGGTGGTTGTGGGCGAGGATCACCGCCGCGGCGTTGAGCGCCAGCGCGCGCCGCACCACCTCGCGCGGGTAGACGCTGGTCTGGGTGAGCGTGCCGCGGAACATCTCGTCGAACTGCAGCAGGCGGTGCTGGGCGTCGAGGAACAGCACCGCGAACACCTCGTGCTCGCGCGGGCCGAGCTGCAGGCGCAGGTAGTCGCGCACGGCGTCGGGCGAGTCGAAGGCGGGCCGGTCGGCCAGGCGCTGCTGCAGCGAGCGCCGCGCCAGTTCGATCACCGCCGAAAGCTCCGCACGCTTGGCCGGCCCGAGGCCCTTGATGCGCTTGAGCGCGGCCGGGTCGGCGTGCAGCAGGCCCGCGGTGCCGCCGAAGGCGTCGAGCACCTGCTGGGCCAGTTGCAGCACCGAGGTCCCCTTCAGCCCGGTGCGCAGCAGCAGCGCCACCAGCTCCGCGTCGGCCAGCGCGGCCGGCCCTTGCGACAGCAGTTTCTCGCGCGGGCGGGCGTCGGGCGGAATGTCCTTGATCACGGTCGGGCGGGCCGTGCGGGCCGGGCTCGTAAAATCCGCAGCCAGTCTACTGGAGCGGGCCACGCCGTGAATCTCGTGCAGCCGGGGTCTTTCCTGACCCTGCACTACCGCCTCGCCGGGCCGGACGGCGCGGACATCGTCAACACCTTCGCCGACAAGCCCGCCACGCTGTCGCTGGGCACGGGCGAGCTCGCCGCCGCGCTGGAGCAGCGCCTGCTCGGCCTGCCTGAGGGCGCCAGGCAGGTCTTCGACGTGCCCGCGGGCGAGGCGTTCGGTGAGCGCAACCCGGATCTACTGCAGCGCGTGAAGCGTTCGCTGCTCGACGACCTGGGCGACCCCGATCAGGCCTATCACGTCGGCGACGTGGTGCAGTTCCCCACGCCCGACGGGCAGGCGAACTACGCCGGCGTGGTGCGCGAGATCGGGGAAGACTGGCTGCTGTTCGATTTCAACCACCCACTGGCCGGCCGGCCGGTGACTTTCGAAGTGCAACTGATCGGGGTGCTGTGATGGGCCAGGACATCGTCGACGGCCCGCACGAGGTGCTGCTGGCCGAACCGCGCGGCTTCTGCGCGGGGGTGGACCGAGCGATCGAGATCGTCGAGCGCGCGCTGAAGAAATTCGGCGCGCCGATCTACGTGCGCCACGAGATCGTGCACAACACCTACGTGGTCAACGACCTGAAGGCCAAGGGCGCGATCTTCATCGAGGACCTGGCCGAAGTGCCGCCCGGCGCCACGCTGGTGTTCAGCGCGCACGGCGTGTCGCAGGCCGTGCGCCAAGAGGCGCAGCAGCGCGGCTTCTCGGTGTTCGACGCGACCTGCCCGCTGGTGACCAAGGTGCACGTGGAAGTCGCCAAGCTGCACAAGGAGGGCTACGACTTCATCATGATCGGCCACAAGGGCCATCCGGAAGTCGAAGGCACGATGGGCCAGCTCGACGACGGCATCTACCTCGTGGAAGAAGTGGCCGATGTCGAGCGGCTGGCGTTACCGCAGACCGAGCGCATCGCCGTGGTCACGCAGACCACGCTGTCGGTCGACGACGCGGCCGAGATCCTCGCCGCCGTCAAGCGGCGCTTTCCGAGCGTTCGCGAGCCGAAGAAGCAGGACATCTGCTACGCCACCCAGAACCGGCAGGATGCCGTGAAGCTGCTGGCGCCCTCGGTCGACGTGGTGATCGTGGTCGGCAGCCCGACCAGTTCCAACAGCAACCGCTTGCAGGAACTCGCGCAGCGCCTGGGCACGCCGGCCTACATGGTCGACCGGCCGGACGACCTGAAGGGCGAGTGGCTGGAGGGCAAGCGGCGTGTCGGCCTCACGGCCGGGGCGTCGGCGCCGGACATCCTGGTTCAGCAGGTGATCGAGCGGCTGCGCTCGCTCGGCGCGGTGTCCGTACGATCGCTACCGGGCGTGGAGGAATCGGTGCACTTTCCGCTGCCGATGGGCCTGGGCGACCGCTCGATGGCCGGCATCGGCTGAGGCCGCCGCAGCCGGCGCAACCGCCGTCACCGCCGCGCGCTCTGCGCAGCGGGCGCAGCAGCAGCGTCCAGCCCGCATAGGCGGCGCAGGCGGCGACGATCAGCGCGGCAATCAGGGTCTGCGCATCCATCGTCATCCCCCCAGCCACAAGGTGGCACGATAGGTCACGAACGCTGCCGCGTAGGCCAGGGCGAACAGGTAGGCCAGCATCGCCAGCGGATAGCGCCACGAGTTGGTCTCTCGCTTGACCACCGCCAGCGTCGACAGGCACTGCGGCGCGAACACGTACCAGGCCAGCAGCGAGTAGGCGGTCGCCAGCGACCAGCTCTGGGCGATCACCGGCAGCAGCGATTCGGCCACCGCATCGCCTGAGGCCGACAGCGCGTAGACGGTGCCCAGCGCACCCACCGCCACCTCGCGTGCCGCCAGCCCCGGCACCAGGGCGATCGCGATCTGCCAGTTGAAGCCGATCGGCGCGAAGACATGCTGCAGCGCCTGGCCGAGCTGGCCCGCCAGGCTGTACTGGATGGCCGGTCCGGTGGCGCCGACCGGCGGTGCCGGATAGCTCGACAGGAACCACAGCACCACCATCAGCGAGAAGATGATGGTGCCGACCCGGCGCAGGAAGATCGTCGTGCGCTCCCACAGGCCGAGCGCCAGGCTGCGCAGGCTGGGGCGGCGATACGGCGGCAGCTCGAGCATCAGCGGCTGGTAGCTGCGCCGCGTCCAGAAGCGCTTGATGCACCAAGCCACCGCGCAGGCCGAAGCGACGCCGGCCACGTACAGCCCGAACAGCGTGAGACCGCGCAGGTTGAAGGGGCCGACCGCGCGCGCAGGCACGAAGGCGCCGATCAGCAGGGCGTAGACCGGCAGCCGTGCCGAGCAGGTCATCAGCGGGGCGATCATGATCGTCGCCAGGCGGTCGCGCGGATTGGCGATGGTGCGCGTGGCCATCACGCCCGGCACCGCGCAGGCGAAGCTCGACAGCAGCGGGATGAACGCGCGCCCCGACAGGCCCACCTTGCCCATCAGCGTGTCGAGCAGGAAGGCGGCGCGCGGCAGGTATCCCGAATCCTCGAGCAGCAGGATGAAGAAGAACAGGATGAGGATCTGCGGCAGGAAGACCAGCACGCCACCGGCGCCGGCGATGACGCCGTCGACCAGCAGGCTGCGCAAGGGGCCCTCGGCCAGGTGCCCGCCGACCCAGCCGCCCAGCCAGGACATGCCGGCCTCGATCGCGTTCATCGGCCACTCGGCCCACGAGAACACGGCCTGGAACATCAGGAACAGCAGCGCGGCCAGCAGCGCCAGTCCGGCCACCGGATGCAGCACCACGGCGTCGACCGCCACCCGGAAGCGCTGCACGCGCGGCGACGCCGGTGCCGCCAGGGCGAGGATGCGCCGCACCTCATGCTGCAACTCCGCCGGCGGGCGCGGCGCGGCCGGCTGCAGGCGCGCGCCAGCGGGCAGCGCCTGCAACGCGGCGACCTGCGCCAGCAGCGCCTCGTGGCCGTGGCGCCGCACCGCCACCGTCTCGACCACGGGACAGCCGAGTTCGCGGGCGAGCACGGCGGTGTCGATCGCCAGGCCCTGGGCGCGCGCGGCATCGATCATGTTCAGTGCCACCACCATCGGGCGGCCGAGCGCACGCAGTTCGAGCACCAGGCGCAGGTTCATGCGCAGGTTGGTGGCATCGACCACCGCGACGATCGCATCCGGCACGTCTTCACCGGCGCGGCGGCCCTCGATCACTTCGAGCGTGACCTGCTCGTCCGGCGTCGTCGGCGTCAGCCCGTAGGTGCCGGGCAGGTCGACCACGGCGATGCGGCCGCCATCGGGCAGCGTCGCGCTGCCGACCTTGCGCTCGACCGTCACGCCGGCGTAGTTGGCGACCTTCTGGCGCGCGCCGGTCAGCAGGTTGAACAGCGCGGTCTTGCCGCAGTTCGGGTTGCCCACCAGGGCAATGCAGGTCGGGGACATGGTTCAGGCCGGATCGACCTCGATGCAGCGCGCCTCCGCCAGGCGCAGCGCGAACAGCGTGTCGCCCACGCGCACGGCCAGCGGCTCGCGGCCGCCCGGGCCGCGGCGCAGCAGGTGCACGGGCTCGCCCGGAATGAAGCCGAGTTCGGCCAGGCGCCGCAGGTCGCCGGGCGACAGCTCCGGCGATGCCGGGGTGACGCCGCGCACGACGGCGCAGCCGTCGTCGGGAAGTTCGGTCAGGATCATGGTGACGAGGTTATTGCTAATGCGAACGATTATCAAGTAATATTCGTTCGTCCTTGAGCGTAAAGCTGGCTCTTCCAGTGGCGGATTGAGGCAGATCAGAATGGGCTCGTCCCCTCACCCCAGCCAGGAGCAGCCATGAAAAGCGACCCGCAGGTGATTGCCCACCTCAACGCCCAGCTGAAGAACGAACTCACGGCCACCAACCAGTACTTCCTGCACTACCGCATGCTCAAGCACTGGGGCCTGGACAAGCTGGCGAAGAAGGAATACGAGGAATCGATCGGCGAGATGAAGCACGCCGACAAGCTGATGGAGCGCATCTTCACGCTCGACGGCCTGCCGAACCTGCAGGACCTCGGCAAGCTGATGATCGGCGAGGACGTGCCGGAGATCCTGGCGTGCGATCTGAGGCTGGAGCAGGGCGCCCAGGGCACCATCAAGGACGGCATCGCCTACTGCGAATCGGTGCGCGACTACGTCTCGCGCGACATCCTGCAAGCCATCCTCGACGACACCGAGGAGCACATCGACTTCCTCGAGACCCAGATCGAGCTGGTCGGCAAGGTCGGCCTGCCGAACTACCTTCAATCCATGATGGGCGATCCCGCCTGAGGACACACCGATGATCGTCTGCGTCTGCCGCCGCGTCTCGGACCACCAGATCCGCGAAGCCGTCCGCGACGGCGCGCAGACGTTCGAGGCCCTTCAGCGGGAACTGGGCGTGGCCACGCAGTGCGGCCGCTGCGCCGAATGCGCCTGCCAGGTGATGCGCGAGGCGAAGCAGGTGCTCGCGGCCGAGGAAGAAGCGCTCGCCTGCCTACAATCCTGAGGTTCCAGACCTCCGGAGGGCGCCGTGCGGCGCCCGGCTTCCCATGCTCGACATCAACCTGCTGCGCAAGGACCTGGCGCACGTGGTCGCCCGCCTCGAGGCGCGCAAGACACCGCAAGCCTTCCTCGACGTGCCGCGCTTCCAGTCGCTGGAAGCGGAACGCAAGGCCATCCAGACCCGCACCGAGGAACTCCAGGCGCAGCGCAACAGCCTGTCGAAGCAGATCGGCCAGCTCAAGGGCAAGGGCGGCGACACCGGCGCGCTGATGGCGCAGGTGGCCGGCATCGGCGACGAGCTCAAGACCTCGGCCGAGCGGCTGGAGGCGATCCAGGCCGACCTGTCCGAGATGCTGATGGCGGTGCCCAACCTGCCGCACGAGAGCGTGCCGGTGGGTGCCGACGAGACCGGCAACGTCGAGGTGCGCCGCTGGGGCACGCCGCGCGCGTTCGACTTCGCGCCCAGAGACCACGTCGATCTCGGCGGCCCGCTCGGTCTGGACTTCGACACCGGCGCCAGGCTCAGCGGCTCGCGCTTCACCTTCCTGCGTGGCCCGGCCGCCCGGCTGCACCGCGCACTCGCGCAGTTCATGCTCGACACGCAGACGCAGGATCACGGCTACACCGAGTGCTACACGCCCTACATCGTCAACCGCGAGATCCTCGAAGGCACCGGGCAGTTGCCTAAGTTCAAGGAGGACATGTTCTGGGTCAGCCGCGGCGGTGACGAGACGCAGCGCGAGCAGTACCTCATCTCCACCAGCGAAATCTCGCTGACCAACACGGTGCGCGAGCAGGTGCTGGCCGAGAGCGCGCTGCCGATCAAGCTGACGGCGCACAGCCCCTGCTTCCGCTCGGAAGCGGGAAGCGCCGGTCGCGACACGCGCGGCATGATCCGCCAGCACCAGTTCGACAAGGTCGAGATGGTGCAGATCGTGCATCCGGAGAAGAGCTACGAGGCGCTCGAGCAGATGGTCGGCCACGCCGAGGCCATCCTGCGCAAGCTGGAGCTGCCCTACCGCGTGGTGACGCTGTGCACCGGCGACATGGGCTTCGGCTCGACCAAGACCTACGACCTCGAGGTCTGGCTGCCGGCGCAGAACACCTACCGTGAGATCAGTTCCTGCTCGAACTGCGAGGCCTTCCAGGCCCGGCGCATGCAGGCGCGCTTCAAGAACGCACAGGGCAAGAACGAGCTGGTGCACACGCTCAACGGCTCGGGCCTCGCCGTGGGCCGCGCGCTGGTGGCCGTGCTGGAGAACCATCAGCAGGCCGACGGCTCGATCCGCGTGCCGGCCGCGCTGCGGCCCTACCTGGGCGGGCTCGACACGCTGCGGGCCTGACCTTGGACACCGCGGCACTCGCCGGCGAGCTGCTCGAGGCCTGGGGCGATGCCCGGCTCGCCGGGTTGCCGAGTGAGCGGCGGGGCGGCCTGACGCTCGCGCAGGCCTTCGACGTGGCCGAGGCGATCCGGCAGCGCCGCATCGCCGCCGGCGACCAACCGCGCGGCTACAAGATCGGTTTCACCAACCGCACCATCTGGCCGCGCTATGGCGTCTTCGCGCCGATCTGGGCGCCGGTGTGGCGCAGTACGGTGACCCTGCTGGACGGCACCGAGGCGCGGGTGTCGATGACGGGCCTGGTTCAGCCGAGGCTGGAACCGGAGATCATCTTCGGCTTTGCGCGGTCGCCGCAGGCCGGCATGAGCGAGGCCGAGCTGGTCGACTGCCTGGAGTGGGTGGCGCATGGCTTCGAAATCGTGCACACCCATTTCGCCGACTGGCGCTTTGCCGCGCCGGACACGGTGGCCGACTTCGCGCTGCACGGCCGACTCGTCATCGGCCCGCGGGTGCCGGTGGCGCGCTTCGCGCGGCTCGGCGAGGAACTGGCGGCGCTGCGGCTGACCCTGCTGCGCGAGGATGCAGAAGTCGACAGCGGCGTCGGCGCCAACGTGCTGGACGGCCCCCTGAGCGCACTGCGGCTCTGGCTGGAGGCGATGGCCGTTCACACGCCGCACTGGCGCGTGGGCGCCGGCGACGTGGTGACCACCGGCACCATCACCGATGCCTGGCCGATGCTGCCCGGGCAGGTCTGGCGCAGCCGGCCCGACCATGCCGCACTTCACGGCCTGACGCTGCGCACCGTGCCCTGAGCCCACCCCGCGACTGCGCTAGAATGCGCGGCTCGGCAGTGACCCGCCGAACGCTTTCAGAACACCGGAGAGGTGGCAGAGTGGTCGAATGCGCCGGACTCGAAATCCGGTATACGGTTTCACCGTATCGAGGGTTCGAATCCCTCCTTCTCCGCCAGACAGCTAGGATTCATGCGGGTTGCGGCCCGGTACCGCTGTCAAACCCAACATCCTGCCCAACAAGCGGTTGGATGCTCGCAAAGCCCGAGGCTCGATGAACCCAGCCCGCCGCCTGCTCGCCATCTATGACTCAGTGATGCGGCAGGGGGCTGACCCTGGTATGTCGGCTTCTCAGATGTGGGCAGGGGTCTTCGGCTTGCCGACTACCCGGTCGCACGAGAATGACGACCTAGTCGTCGAGTGCTTGCAGGCGCTGCGCGGCGAGATTGCCGCAACCCTGGCCGAACTGCGTTCGCGCGGCTGCACGGATGAGATGCTCCAACCTGCTTTCGCCCGCCTCGCCGAAGTGGCCTCGCCGGTGGGCATGCACTCCGAGTGGCGCGGGATGCGGAGTCCGATCACGGCTGCAGAAGTTCGCATCACGCTCGCGTGGGCAGCATGGGCCCTGCCGGATCAAGAGGCTGAGCTTGAAGTGCAAGCCCTCAAGGCGCTCAGTGAAGACATAGACGAGCTCGAACGGAGTGCCAACGCTGAGGGCGTTAGCCAATTCATGCGTGCGCTCGCCTTGCGCAACGTTGCGCTCATGCGATCGGCGCTGCGCGTCTACAGCATCCGCGGTGTGGCCGCGGTCAACGATGCACTACAGACCGCTGCGGGCACGGCAGTGATTCAACGCCCGATCATCGAAGCGGAAGTCGCCAACGGCTCTCCCCAGACCAAGACCGTCGCCTCGCGCCTGAGGTCGGTGATGAACGGTGCTGTGAAGGCGGCCGAGGGAATCGACAAGCTTCACAAGGGCATCGAGGCGGCGAAGTCCGTCTATAACACCTTGAGCGCCGTGTGGGACGCGCTGCCGAAGCTGCCGCCGCCGGGCACTTGAGCGCATCCGGGCTAGCGCCCAACGTCCTTGATGTAGGGCCACGCGGAGACGACTAGCGCGGCTACCGCTGCGACCGTCGCCCACTTGGCCCACCGCGCCGACGCGACAGCCGCGGAAGCTGACACCTCGGCCGCGAGGGCGGCCCGCTGTGCGGTGTCCTGTTCCTTTGTCAGCGCCTCGCCGGCCGCAATACGGTCATGTCGCTCAAGCCAGGCCTTAGCAGTCACAGCGTTGGTACCGGCGATTGCGCCGATGGCCAGTCGACCCCGCAGCTTCTCAACGCCGTTCGGCCCCTTCCCTTCTACCCACTTGTCCACATCTTCGAACGTGCGCAATGCCATAAATGCCCCCGCGGCGTCATCGGCGGGAGTATCGCAAGCGGGGCGCACAATGCCGACATGAGCATGTTCCTCGTGATGCTGCTTAAGCCCTTTGTCGGGCTTGTGCTGTTCTTCGCAGCTTTCGTCATCGCACGGGGCTTGCTCTCGTTCATCCCGAGTGGGCGAATCAAGCGACTGCTCACGCGACCGATTGGAGTGCGTAGCGCCAACCCGCGGCGCTACAGTCGCTAATAGTCTTCGGCTATTGACGCCTCTCATTCATAGCCGTCAACACGTTGGGGGTAGGGGTCCGTCGCTGCCGGTGGCATGCTCGCCAGCGTGGCGACTCGCATGACTCCCGATGCGCGCAAAGCGGCGATCCTTGAGGCGGCCTTGGTCGCTGCCAAACGGCACGGCCTCGCACGACTGACGCGTGACCACGTGGCCGATGCTGCGGGGGTTTCCGCGGGCTTGGTCTCAGCCCGCCTAGGCGACATGGATCGAGTCAAGCAAGCCGTGCGCGACCTGGCCAAGCGCCGCAATGTCGAGCTCGGCGACGGCCACGCGTCGGGTGAGTGGGAATGGCTACGCGGCAGCCTCTCGCCGTCAGTGCGCTACCGGGTGATGGTCAGCGGCGAACCCGGTGCCGACGAAGTGACACGGCTCATTGACCAACTCAAGGCGCAGCGATCGGCGTTGGCAGCCACGGGCAAATAGCGCCTCGCGCGCACGCGCGTACTGTTCACAAGCTGCAAATAGCGGCCCTCGCGCGTGCGTGCGCGGAATGCGCGGCGGTGGGAGGAATGAGAGGGTTGGGAGCTTTGCGGGCCACCCACGCCGCCAACACACTGCATAGGGCGCTAGTAATTTGCCAGGGCCGTTTAGCGCGCTAATTCTCCAAATCCTTCCCCTCCCCGAACTACCCTCCCAACCCTCCCAAAGCTCCCAACTACCGGGCGTCATATTTGCCGTGTGCCGGGAGGGAATGGGAGGGTCGGGACGGCACCCCTGCGGGCAGCGGCAAATTAGCGCCACGGAATGGGAGGGTTGGGAGGGACGAGCCTTAGCCCGCGGAGGTGCATGACGCTGCTCTTGTGGTGTTCCACGCTCGGCGCTGATGCGGTCAGCCGTTGAATCCACACCTTGTGGCTCTCGACCACTGCGCCACGCTGAGACTTCCAAACGCGATAGCTCGCATAGGCGTCAGAGGACTTGACCGAGCCGGCGGGGTCGAGCGCGCAGCAGTCTTCCAGCCATTGCGCTACGTCGTTCTCTTCGCGCATGTAGGCTGCCGAGTCGCTCGCGACCGACGCCGGTACCCGTAGCCCGACCTTGCCCCCGCCGTCGCGACACCACTTCGCGGCGCCGTTGATCGCCCACGTCAGGATGGCGCCGGCCTCGGCCCGTAGCTTGTCGAGCAACTCCGGGTCTTGGCGCTGCAGGGGGACGTGATTGCGGAATGTCACGAGCAGTAGGCGGCGCTCGAGCGCGCGGTCGCCGCCGGGCAACTGCACCTTGTGGTTGCTCGAGAGCACGTGCTTGTGCGTGAGCCGAATATCGCGCGGGTTCTCACCCATGCCGCGCGCGCTGATGGTGCTGTCGCCCGTGAGATTCTTGAGCAGGGCTTGATTGAGGTGCGCACCGCTCGGTAGTTCGGCGGTGGCGGCCAGGCGCTTGCCCTCGAGTTTGGCGAGGTCGGCCGGGTGCCGCGACCCGCTCCGCTGTTCGATGATGGCATCAGGCGCTAGCACGTGCCCATAGGTGCCGAGCAGGGCCCCGAGCGTATCCATGAGCACGCTCTTGCCAGTGTCGCCCACACCCCATAGATACCAAAAGACCTTCGCCGAACGATCCCCCGTCAGCCAGTAGCCGGCGCTGCGTTGGATGAACTCGAGCAACGCTGCGTCGCCGGCAAAAGTCTCATTGAGGAACTGCAGCCAACGCGGGGCAGCCTTGGCCTCAGGCGCCACGGCCGTGACTTGCATAAACCGGTCGGACGCGTCGTGCTCCCGCATTGCCCCTGTGCGAAGGTCGACCACGCCGGCCGGCGTGTTGAGCAGCATCGGGTCGGCATCCCACACCCCATCAGCAATCTGCATCTCCGGGTAGCTGGCGGCCTCGCTCAATGCCGCCCGCACGGTGGCGTGTTTGCCAAGTGTCTTGAGCGTCGACACAGTTTGGTTGACTGACGCCAACTCGCAGACCCGCCGCATAGCCTGCTCGCGCTTTCGCAAGTCGTCGCGCCTCCAGACGGCACCGTCCCGAACGAGCCAATCGAACGTCGGCGACCACGCCAAGCGACCCGCAGCACCTCGCACGAACTGCCGCGCCAAGTCGGCCTCTGTTCCGGGTAGGAGCGTCGCCGCCTCCGCACCCGCGGCAGGCACCTGGCCGGAATCGGGCACGATCGCGCGATCCTGCATCACCCGATGCGTGCGAGCAGCCATCCGCCTCACGGTGTCGGGGATGTAGTCGGCGCGCTCCCACTTGTCTCGCTTAAGCGCGCTGCGTTCCATAAGGCGGCGCATGCGCTCGTGGTTGCAGCCTGTAGCCCAAGCCAAGTGCGAGGCGAGCGCAGCGTCAGCGCTGCTGCGGTCGTAGGCGTCACCGCTGCTGCTCGGGAACGTGCGCGCGAGGGCCTCGGTGTTGCCTTCCCACAAGTCGCGGAACGAGGCGCGGCCGGCGAACGCTGCGGAGGCGCTCACGGGCTGGCGCAGCAATCGCGCAATGAGCTCGTCGTCATCGGTAGGCCCTGACCACTCGAGCACAGGCTCGGCAGTCCACTCGCCTGCCACACCCTCGACAGCTTGACCGGCGCTTGGCGGGAAGTAGCTCGACACGAGCCACTGCAGCACCTCGGCGGCCGGGCGGTGCGCGGTATCCCCTTGAGCGTTTATGCCCGTCAGCGTGAAGAACCGCGCCGAGTGATAAAGCTCGAGGCGGTGAGCATGATTTCGAGTACCGTGCGGCGGCAAGTGGCCAGTGCCGACGATGTGCAGACCCACGCGGCTAGGGGACACCTCCACGTAGCAGCCCGCGAGCACCTGGCACAACTGCTGCGCAACCGGCGACCACTGACCGGCCGCGTCGAGCGCGCCGTCAATGTCGAGGAACCATAGGCCGAGGTCTTCGGTGAGCACGAAGCCTACGCCGTATCCCTCGCCCCACAACTGCGCTACGTTAGCGGCCTCGCGGACACTCAGCCACACGGCGGGGTCATGCGCGCTGGCGACTGCGCCGGAACGCCAGTCGATAGGGAGCTTGTCGGTCTTCCCTGGCCGCTTTGTGCTCGGCGTGAGGCGATAGACGATGAACCGGCGATGAGCCGTCAGCGCGGCCGGTAGCCGCGCCACGTCGAGGGCAGCAGCAGTCATTTTCCGCTGACGACCGACGCAATGACTCTGGCGGCGCGAAGGTCGCCCCCGGCGGCGCGGCGGCGCAAGTCCTCGACGCTGGCCAGCAACTCAGCGGCAGTGCGGTCGCCGGCAGCAGCGCGGCGGCGCGTATCTCGTTCGATCGAGCGGCGAAGGTCGCGGCTTCCCCCGAGCATGAGCGCCGCACTTGAAGCAAGCCCCACGGCGTCGGTAGCAAAGGGGCGCCGAAGCGGAGTTGCGGACATGTGCATTGCCGCCATCAGGGTGGCAGAATCTGAATCGTTCGGTTGCTTGCTTGCCTCAAGGCCTCGGGTGTTGGCGCACTCCGGGGCCTTTCCATTTCGGGGTGTCATGACCGGGCCCCCTTCGCCTGAGCGTCGAGCCATTCGCGCACCTCTTCTGCACGCCAGGCCGTGACGCGCTCGTACAACTTGACGGGGCGAGGGAACTCCCCGGCCTTGACCTTGCGCCAGAGCGTGGCTGCGGAGATGGGCACGACCGAGGCAACCGCCGGCCGTGGGCGGACGGGGCCTTTGCCTCTCTCACGATTGGCTGCCGCCTGTTCGGGTGTGACGCCGGCGTCGCCGACAAGTTGGGCAAGACGGACATAGCCGGTGGGCGGCAGGCCGTCGATTCGCGGGCGCGGTGCTGTCATCGCTATTCCTCGTGGTTAGGCACAAGGGAAGCATCCGCGGCACGCGCGGGCACCAAAAGTTCGAAAACTGCGGGCTATTTGCTTGAGGTTTTTGACCTACGCAAGTGTCGGTTGTACGCGCCGCGGAGCGCTTCCACCGTAGGCCGCGGCCCTCCCCGTCGGGGGTACTGCGCCAATAGCGCGCGGCACGCTTCAGCCACGCTTGGTCGAGGTTCGCCGCTCGATTCCCGCTCGTCGCGCCACTGCTCTACCTGCGCATACACGTTCGCCCCACGCACGTGCCCTGTGGCCGGCCTTCCGGGTGGCCGTGGAGCTTGACGGTCGGCCCACGCAATGAGCCGGTCCAACTGGTCAGGCCCCGGGCGGCCCGGCTTTAGCGCCGCGGCTCGCCGCTCTAGTCGACGGGCGCGGGACTCAAGCCACGCGGCGAAATCGTCGGCCGCCTGGCTGGCCACGAACCTACGGCGGAACTCGTCAGCCGCCTCACGGAAAGCCTCTGCCTTGGCTCGCCACTCGGCCCTAGAAGGTGGCTTGGTCCCATCCTTGCGCGCCTTCGTCATCGCTGACCTTTCAGCCGATCAACGAGGCTCGGCGCGTCCGATGCGAGGCGAGCGGACTGCTCGACATACCAAGCTCGCCCGACCTTGACCGGTGCGGGCAAGATAGCGCCCTCGCGGGCCAACCGCCGCAGTGTGAACGCGGACGGCGGAGGGTCAAAGTGCAGCCTTGCCCACGCCTCGAGGCGCACCTTCACAGGCAGAGCGCGGCGCGAAGTCCCTGCTCGGTTGCATCGAGCGTGCGCAGCGCCTCGGTAGAGGGCAGCACGTGCTCGAGCCGGCCGCGCGTCCACACTCCGGCCGGGGCGTCGGCAATCAGTTGGACGGGCAGCGTGATCCGCGTTCCCTTGCCAGCATTGACGACGAGGATTGCCTCAGTGGGGCTCGTGGCTTTGATCGTGACGCGCATGGTTGCTCCTAGGCTTTGCGGGCCTTGCGACCCATCGGGATAACGGCGGCCTTGCCCTCGGGCTTGGCGCAGAAGGTGGCCCAATCGGCCATCATGAGACGGCGCTTTTCGAAGAGGTCGCCGCGGCGGTAGGCCGCTTCCACCTTGTCGCCGATCGTGTGGGCGAGGGCCATTTCGGCCGCCTCGCGGGGGTAGTTGGTGCGCTCGGCAGCCCAATCGCGGAACGTCGAGCGGAAGCCATGCGGCACGGCCGGCACCTCGAGGCGACGCAGCACAGCGGTAAGCGTCATGTCGGAAAGCTGGCCACCGCGCGGCGCGGGAAACACGTAGTCGATGCCCTTCTCCCGTGGCAGCGATTCCAGCAGCGTCACGGCAGCATCGGAAAGCGGAACCCTGTGCTCTTTGCCCGCCTTCATCCGCTCGGCCGGCACTGTCCACACCTTGGCCTCGAGGTCAATCTCGGTCCACGTGGCGCCGCGAACCTCGCCGCTTCGGGCTGCGGTCAAGATGGCGAACTCGAGAGCACGTGCGCCCGTGCCTTCGGCGGCCCGCAGTCGCTTCATCATCGCGCCCACCTCGGCGACCGGCAGCGCCGCGTGATGGTCGGACTTGGCTACCCGGCCAGGTGCAGGCAAGAGCTTGTCGAGGTGGCCGCGCCAGCGGGCAGGGTTGAGCCCCTCTCGGTAGCCTCTCGCCGTCGCCCAATCGAGCACGAGCTCGATGCGGCTGCGCAGGCGAGAGGCCGTCTCGGTCTTAGTGCGCCAAATGGGCTCGAGCACCGCCAGCACGTGGGGCAGGGCAACGTCTCGCACCATCAGGCCGCCCATCACCGGGCTAGCGTAGGTCTTGAGGGTGTTGCGCCATTGCTGGCCGTGCTTGGCGTTCTTCCAACCGGCCTCGTGCGCAGCGATGTAGGCATCGCAGCACTGGTCAAAGGTTAGGGCCGCAGCGGCGGCGGCCTTCATCGCGCTCAAGAGTGCGCGTTGCCGCTCGATAGGGTCGACCCCTTGACGGATCAACTCGCGCGCCTCACGCGCCTTCTCACGCGCTTGGGCGAGGGTCACATCGGGATAGCCGCCGAGGCCCATATCACGACGGCGATTGCCGACCACGACGCGCAGCACCCAACTACGGGCGCCGGTGGGCAGCACTTGCAGATGCAAGCCGGCCACGCCGCCGACCGACCACAGGCCCGGCGCCGTCAGACGGCTCACCTCAATCGCGCTGCGCTCTTTCGCCTTCTTCGGCATGGCCAATCCAGAAGCCCAACATCAGGCCCCACATCGTGGCCGCAATGTGATGCAAAGTCAAGAGGCGAAGTGAGGCGACGGATTACCTAGTGACAGAGGGGGATCGGTGGTCAATGAGACGACAAGCGGTGCCGTTGAGTTCGATTACGGCGGACTCCTTCTCCGCCAGTTGGACCACGCGCCAAGCCCCGCCTTCCGGGGCTTTGTCGTTCAGAGCATGCGATGCCTGAAGCGCGTTCAATCCCGCGGTTGCGGCAGCACGCCGTCCAGCCTGAATGCCGCCAGCGCCTGGAGTTCCTCCCGCACCGACAGCGGAAAGCCGCGCCTCGCGGGGCGCCCATCGCGCAGCAGCTGCTCGAAGAGATAGCGGCACTGGTCTGCGCGCAGCCAGGTCTCGACCATGCGGTTGACGATGCGCGGGTAGCGCGAGCAGGTGTTGGCCGGCCTCAGTGCCATGGGCAGCTGAAGCACCCACTCGGTGGCGTCGTGGTTCAGCTGCTGGTCGCTGGGCCGCAGTGGACGGCGATGCCGGCTCCACTGACCCGGCGCCGCGATCGGACGCTGCCGGGCGGCTGGCGCGAAATCGGCGCTGCCTCGGGCGGAAGCGACAGGGTCGGCGGCTTGACGGAGGCTTGAATCGAGCATGGCGTCGTACGGGCTGGGCAGCGGGTTGCAGGGCGCGGACTGACGGCAGACTTCGCCGGTTCAGGTCATTCTGTTCACCAGCCACGGCGCGACACAAGCCATTGCAGGCGGGGTCTCCCCGATACGGGGGGCGCCTGCACGTGGGATCGCCGCGCCATTCACAGATCTTTACCCCCCCGCCATCGCGTCTTGACCCCCCGGCGTCAGCATCTCCTTCCATGGGCCGACCCGGCCCGCGTGGAAGGAGTCAGAGATGTCCCGTACCCCTGTTGTCGCTGCCGCCCTTCGCCCCGCCGACAAGCGCGGCATGAAGTGGATGCTGTCGGGCATGGTCGTCGCCGTGGCGGCGACCTTCGCGATGTCGACCTGGGCCATGCCCGGCGGCCATGGCCACTACGGCATGGACGGCCCTGGCCTGATGATGGGTGGCCGCGGCGTCGACCGCATGCTCGACGGGCTGAACGCCAGTGATGCACAGCGCGCCCAGATCCGCCAGATCTTCAAGGCCGCGGCCGACGACATGAAGGCGCAGCGCGAGCAACGCCGCGCGCTGCACGAGCGCGGGCTGCAGATCTTCTCCGCGCCCAACGTCGATGCCGCGGCCGCCGAGTCGCTGCGGCAGCAGATGCTGCAGCTGCACGACCAGGCCAGCAAGCGCCGCATGCAGGCCATGCTCGACGCGAGCCAGGTGCTCACCCCCGAGCAGCGCGCCAAGCTCGGCGATCGCATGAAGCAGCGCGGCGAGATGATGCGCGAACGCATGGAGCGCATGCAGCGCGAGCGGCCCCGCCAGTGACCGGTCCGACGGAGCGTGCCGCTATGCTTGCGCCGATGACGACGCGCGTGCTGCTGATCGACGACGACGCCCGCCTCTCGGCGATGGTGGGCGACTACCTTCGCCACGCGGGATTCGAGGTGGCGACGGCAGGTTCGCTGGCGGCAGGCCGCGAGCGGCTGGCCGCCGAGAGCTTCGACGCGCTGCTGCTCGACCTGATGCTGCCCGACGGCGACGGCCTCGACCTGTGCCGCGAACTGCGTGCCAGCGCGCGCACGCGCTCGCTGCCGCTGCTGATGCTCACCGCGCGCGGCGAGCCGCTGGACCGCATCGTCGGCCTGGAGCTCGGCGCCGACGACTACCTCGGGAAGCCCTTCGAGCCGCGCGAACTGCTGGCGCGCATCAAGGCGCTGCTGCGCCGCGCCCAGCCGCAGCCGGCGGACGACGAGGTGCTGCGCTTCGGCCGCCTGGAGATCGACCTCGGCGCACGCATGGCGCGGCTGGACGGCAAGCCCTGCGACCTCACCAGCCACCAGTTCGACCTGCTGGTGGTGCTGGCGCAGAGCCCGGGACGCGTGCTCTCCCGCGACCAGATCATGGATTCGCTCAAGGGCCATCCGCTGGAGGCCTTCGACCGCTCGATCGACGTGCACATCTCGCGCATCCGCGCGGTCATCGAGGACGACCCGAAGACGCCGCGGCGCGTGCTCACCGTGCGCGGCGCCGGCTACGTGTTCGCCAAGAAGCAGGACGCCGACGACGAGTCCTGAGCCTCGATGAAGTCGCTGTACCTGCGCATCTACCTGACGGTGGTGGCCGTGCTGCTGCTGTTCGCGGCGGTGTCGGGCTGGGTGTTCCAGCGCCACCTGGAGCAGGAGCGGGTGCGGGTCGAAGGGCTGGTGGGCGACCGCACCGTGGCCTGGGCCGAACTGCTGCAGCGGGCGCTGCCCGGTGTGGAATCGCCAGCCGACGAACAGGCGGCGGCGGTGCGCGAATGGTCGGGGCGGCTGCGCATCGCGCTGGCGCTCGACGACGAGCAAGGCCAGCGCATCGTGGCCACCGAGCTGTTCCAGCGGCGGCAGGGTGAAGAAGGTGCGCGCATCTCGTCGGTGCGTCTCGACGACGGCCGCACGCTGTGGATCGTGCGGCCGCGCCTGCGCCCGCCGCCGGGGTCGGGCGAGCCGCCGGGCCCCCGGCGCGACCTGCGCGGCGGGCCTCCCGACGACGTGCTGCTGCCCTTCATGCCGCCGGGGCTGCCGCGAGGGGTGGGTGTCATCGTGTTCCTGTCGGTGCTGTTCTTCGCCGTGGCGGCGGGCGCCTATCCGGTGGTGCGCCGGCTGACCCGGCGGCTGGAGTCGCTCAAGCGCGGCGTGGAGCGGTTCGGCGCCGGACAGCTCGACCACCGCGTCGTCGTGAGCGGCCGCGACGAGGTGGCGGCCGTGGCGG
>VFQN01003726.1_pt1 | contig 21231 bp, 40 predicted proteins | sample 3512371 | NCBI WGS metagenome assembly VFQN01 (sample SAMN10412370, study PRJNA504923) | tailings metagenome | isolation source: Replicate 2 from Balatoc abandoned mine | place: Philippines: Itogon, Benguet | collected 2017-08-28
AACCCCCTCCCCGCCTGTTTCCGTTCGCCACTTTGCCGCTCCGCGGTTACCCCTCCCTCCCTCCCTCCCTCCTCCCCTCCTGCCCCCGCGCACCAGCTGGTGGTTGTGGTCGAAGTGCCTGCCGTACAGGCGGCTCTTCTCCTCCGTGGTGCCGCCCTCGATCTTCATGGCCACGCTCTCGCCCGCGCGCGCCTTGTCCACAGACTGCGGGCGGGAGAGGGTTTGCGGTGAGGAGCGATGTGAAAGCAGTAGGAATGGCAGGCTTGTGGCAAACGGCCGCGCTCAGACCCAGACGGAGGTGAGGATGCGCGGGAATTTGAAGAGCGAAACTTTTACGTGCCAATGCCGCCGGGCAACAAGCTGTTGAAAGCCGAGTCGGGGTGCTGGTGGAGAAGCGTCCTCTCGTTGTGACCACTGCAGGTCATCAACTCTGACCCATCACCACCCGTTGTGGCAGGGCGCCCGCAACTCCTGCACCTTGCAACCTTCCACCAGTGCACCAGGCAATGGCACGGGCCCATGTGCGGCACACTGGCATCCAAGCAGCGTCCCGGTCTCCCCTTCATCCCGATCCAAAGCACACTGCGCATGCTACCACGTGTTGGCCCTGACCCTGACCCAGCGCCCCACCTCAAAGGCCACCAAAACCCCTCCCGGACACCCATCTCCTCCCCCCACCCCGCGGCCCCACCTTGTGGTTGATCTCCATGCCCCCGATGCGGCCCAGCTCCACCAGGCCCGCCTCCGTCTGCGCCGCCACGGGGGTGCCCACCTTGGCCACGCCCTCCACGATATCCACGCCCAGCACGATGGGGTCCTTCTTGTTGAACACGCACGTGGGCAGGATGCGCAGCGTGCACGGGAACACGGCCTGGGGGACAAACACGCGGGCAGCAGGGTAGCGGCGGGGAATGGGGGAGGTTACTGCTCCATTGCACTGGAGTGACGACATGTACCAAGTACCGTACGCAGCTTGCGCGGGAACACAGCCTGGGGGCACACGGGAGCTGGGGAGGAAGGCCAGTTTTTCTTTTAATTTGGCTGTTTACAGGGGACCAGTCGAGGGGGCGCGAGACTGCAGCAGCTGGGGAACGAGGGGATGACAAGGCTCACTGCCATGCGCAAGGGCAGCCTTGGCCGGGCCAACGCACCGTCGTGCAGCAATCAGTGTGGGGACCCCAAAGCAAACCGCGCACAAGGGCGCTGTCTACGGTATGACTTGTGTTGCCCCGCTTGCTCCCCTCCGCGGTCCTTCCCTGCCCCGCCCAGTCCCACCTTGAATCGCGCCGCCTCCTGCTCCGCGCTCTTGATCTCCTTCATGTACGCCGTGAACTGGTCGAACAGGTGGTAGATGATGTCGGCGGTGAAGATGCGCACGCCGTAGTCCTCGGCCAGCTCGCGGGCCTGAGGGAAGAGGTGAGTTGCAGGGGTAGGGGTGTGAGGTGGGGGAAGCAGGTGCGGGGTGGGGCATGGGGCACGTGGTGAGGCTGAGCCGCATCAAAGCTCGTGTGCCGGTGGGGCGGAGCGTTTGCGGGGCGGGGGTGCAGGGTGCGATCGGGGTTCGAGCGGGTGAGATGCGGATGGGAATCGGGTGATGGTTGGAGTGGGGGGAGAGGCGGGGCAGCATTGTGGGTAGGGTTACCGGGCGGGGGTTGCGGAATCAGGTGCAGGGTGGCCTCGGGCACGCATATGATTTTGCGTCGCAATGGGAGCACCACAAACCTCAGGTCCTCAATCGACAAACACGGTATCAACCAGTGGTGTCGATCCCCTTCCTTGGTCCCCGGGCACGGCGCCGGTTCGTCCCCACCTCTCCCCCGCCTGTGCCTCACCTCCTTCGACACAGGCACGTCGAATGCCAGGATGACGGCGAACTTGGGCACCTTCTTCTCGTTCATCACGTTGGCGCGCAGCACGTCGCGCTTGTGCACGGGCCCGATGTTGATGCCGGACACGGGGATGTTGACCTCGGGGGAGGACAGGAAGGACAGCAGCGCCTCCAGCGAGCCCAGCGTGGAGGCCTTAGGGGCGGGAGGGTTGAAGGGGGAAAAGTCACACCAACTGAACAAAAGAATCAGGTAGGAGACGGGAGGCGGCCACACATGGGGGTTTATCAGCGAACAAGGAAACGCGTAAGAAAGGAACAACACCTGTTAGGGAGGAGAGTCAGGTCCCGCAACTTGGGCGCAACGTTGCTCAAGGTATCCACTCGCCAGGCTGCACGCTTCCAAGCCGTCCTCACATGTCTTGCTGTCCGACCCACCAGACCGCTGCACCTATCGCCTTCTCCCACCTCCATGCGGCACCTGACGAGTGGGCCCACGCCATACGCCATAACCCACCCCTTCCCGCACCCGCCCCCTCCCTCCCCCGCTCACCTGCACGCACACGCCCTCTCCGCCCTTGTCCACCTTGCTGAAGATGTCGGCCATGTCCTCCATAACGGCGTCCTTGAGCTCCTCCTCGTCGTCCTGGAGTAGGTGTGGGATGTGGGGTGTGGGGTGGCGAACGGGAGGGTGTGGGGTGTGGGATGGCGACAAGGGCGCAGTCATCAGCACCGGTACACTAGATACAGTAAACGTCTTTGAGTTCCTCCTCGTCGTTCTGGAGTTGGTGTGGGGTGTGGGGTGGCGGCGAGGACATCGTTTTCGCACACGCACTTCTGCGCTGTGGCGTCCCTGTCATGCCCACCACCCCGCCCGCCAGGTGGCAATTCGTGCACCTTTCGTGACCGCTGGTGCAAAGGGAACCCCGCACGACGAAGGGGCGCACGAGTCAGCCGTGCAAAGGCAGGGGTCTGCGCAAAGGGACGTAAGTGCTCCAGGCGTTGCCCCCTGCCTCACCCCCTTTCCCCCCGCTCACCTCCGGCCCCACCACCAGCAGGCTGGTTCCCGCCACCGCGCTCTCCAGCCCCGGCGCCACGATCTTGACTCCCATGGCGGCGCGGATCTCCTTGTGGTCCATCAGGCTGCCCTTGACGCGCAGCTCGCGGAGGACCTGGGGGAAGCGGGGCCGGGAGGAGGTTTGCGGTCAGCGGTTCCCACACCTCCACTCTCAGCTCTTGGAGGCTGATACCACGCGCTAACACGTCCGCCTCGCCTCCCGGCACCTCGCCACGCACGCCCCCCTCGACGCACGCAATCCGCCCTAGGGAGGTGCCGCTGCCTTTGACGCCCCAACATACCCCATACACCCCAGGTGCCGCTCCCTGACACACACTACCGTATCCCACCCCGTGCGCCCGCGCCCCGTGCCCCCACCTGCGGCGTCTTGAGCGCCTTGACCCTCGTGACGATGGGCCCCCCCAGGCCGCACACCACGATCTTGTCGCCCTCCCGCAGCACGCCGTTGACCAGCACCACGTCCACAGTGGTGCCCAGCCCCTCCATGGTCTTGACCTCCAGCACTGCAGGGGGAACGCGTGAAACGCGGGGAAGCAGAGTGAGGCGTCAACGAAGCCGGACGTGAGCAGCCAGACCTGAGGAACACACGCCGACGTAGGGTAACATTGGTGTGACGGACAGGGCGGGCGGGTGCAAGAAGCTTGACACGGTGTGATGCGAACATGGGAACGTGTGCCTGGGGCCTCAGCCTTAATTCGTAAGCGGATTGCTCGCTTGATTTCGTCGGCAGCTAGCTGCAACGTGCTTGCCTGGCAGTGTAAGGCTACGCTCGCTAGCGACCTGCCTCTCCCCCCGCGATTCCACACCCTTTTCACAACTCACACACATGCACACACGCAATATTCTCCCTCGCACCCACCCGTGCACTGCGTGTCCGCCACGAACATGAGCCGCTCCGCCATCATGGTCTGCGTCAGCTTGACGATGAGCTGCAGCAGGTCGGGGATGCCCTCGCCCGTGATGGCGGACGTGGGCACCACGTTGACGTACTTCCTGTGGGAGGACGCATGTAATAACGGTGTGGCAACACACGAGCAACCCGAAGGTTGCACGGTGAGGGCCGGTGTAGAGCGTGTGCGTGCAGGTGCTGCATGGAGCCGAGCCGGAGGCCTGCATTCCGTAGCTGGGCACAGTCGGCAGGCCCGCGGATGAGCGGTTGACAGACCTCCTGACGGGCGCACCTGGGGTCTGGGTTCTTCCAGTAGAGCGACACGTTGAGGCCCTGCTCGTTGAGCTGCAGGAACACCTGGCTGGAGCGCTGCTCGAACTCGGTCATCACAAACTCCTTCTGGCGCTTGAAGCTGTCGCGCACGGGCGTGTCGGGCGCGGACTTCCAGCCGTACAGGCGGTCGATCTGGGGGGTGGCGTGGGCAATGGAATTTACTAGAACGTGTGATGGGATTTGCATACTGCAGGGGGTGAGGTGCATCGCGTGAGGCGCGAGGAAGGAGTGTAAAGCGTGACGGGAGAAAGGGGCAAGGTGGGGCGGTCGCCGGGAACTGATCGACGGCGGGGGCTGGACGGAGGACGCGTGTGCAGGCAGGTTGTAAGTGTTTCAAGGAGGGACAACACGGGAGCAGCAGGGGACGCGGCAGTGGCAGTTGCTGCAGGATAGGTGGAGCGAAAGGTTCCTAGGCTGCTGCGGAGAACTTCGCACGAACCTTGTTTAGCGCAATGATGAATGGCGTCTTGCGCATCTTGAGCATGTTGATGGACTCGATGGTCTGCTGCTCCAGGCCGTGCATGAGGTCCACGATGAGCACAGCCATGTCGCACAGGCCGCTGGGGGCAGCCAGGAGGGAGGGGCGGTCGGGTGGGGTGGGACAGGCTGAGAGGTTGAGGGCGCAGCGATGGCATGCGAGCAGCGGTTGGGGCAAAAGCTGCGCAAATGGTAGTGCATTGTGCGCCTGCATGCGCCCGGCGTTCAGCTAAGCAAGTTACGCTTTGAGGCGCAACGGACATGCGGCCCAAGTAGTTAAGTGGGCGCACGTGCCCCCGGCATTTGAGGCGTGTGTACCGGCTTTTCCCCCGCACCTGCCGCGCTGGCGCAGGTTCGTGAAGGACTCGTGTCCTGGCGTGTCGATGACCAGCAGTCCGGGCAGCTTCATGTCGAAGGGGCGGCCGCCGCGCAGCGAGGCGGTGCGGCGCTCCACCGCCTCGGCGGGCACGAAGGTGGCGCCGATCTGCTGCGTGATGCCGCCCGCCTCACCGTCCTGTGGGGGAAAGGGGACGTGCACGGGAGTGGCAGGTGGGTTGTGAGGGAGCAGGCAGGAGTATGGAAGGCGTCCAAGGCCGGCTAATGGGGTAGCGCTGTCTTCCTTGGCGCGCGAAGCCCAGCCCCCACCACCCACGGTGCGCACGGCGGAAAGGCGGCGGCAACCTGCCCAGCAGCGGGGGCTCCATGGAAGACCTGAACCTGACCCGTGGGCCATTTCCTCCTGGCACCACGTGGCCCTTCCACAGGCCCCACTTCACATGCATCGTAGGCCACTGCCTCACACGCCTAACGAGCATCCCCATCCGCAGCGGCGATGACAACAGCTAGATGTTGCGGGTCGGTGCTCCCCACCCTGAACCAGCCCCCACCTGCACGTTGGTCCTGCGGATGTTGTCCAGGATCTTGGTCTTGCCCACGTCCACGTGCCCCAGGATGCAGCAGATGGGCGAGCGCAGCTCCTCCTTGCTGGCGTTCTTGCGCGCGTCGGCGGCGCGCTTCAGGCGGCGCTCCTGGGGGCGCAAGGGAGAGCATGGCGCGGACGCACGACAAATGTTGGCATCCAGTGCAGGAGCTGTCTTGGAGCTGCTCCCGTAATGAGGCCGATAACAGGGCCAGCCGGCCCCTGCTTGCTGTTCCACAGGCCTCAACCTTACGACTGCACTCCTCTCAGCTGCTGCTTCCCATGGGCTGAACCTCGTGTGCACAGGGAACCATGCTGGCACCAGGCATCCACACAATCCCACCTTCGACCCTTTCCGTCCCTCCATGCTATCTCCCCCCGGGGTCAAACATTGCATGCCCGCAAGGGCGTGCACCCATGCCGGCACCAGGCATCCTCTGCCGGCCGCCACTCCCTCCCGAGCCCCCGATGCCCGTGCCTTACCCTGGCCTCCTCGATGCGCTGGTAGCGCTCCTCCTCGCTGTCGTCCGACTCGTCGTCACTGTCGTCGTCAGAGTCATCGTCGCTCTCCTCATCGCTGCTCTCCTCCTCACTGCTCTCCTCATCGGAGCTCTCCTCGTCGCTCTCCTCGTCCTCGTCCCCGCTCTCCTCCTCCTCCCCGCTGCCGCTCTCCTCCTCCTCGTCACCGCTGCCGCTGCAAAACGCGTGGCAGACAGGCAGCACGCGGTTCGGCACAGATGCTCTTGCACCGCTCGAAGCGTATCCTACCGGCCACACATGCGCTTGTGTTTAGTGCACACACGACTAGCCACCCCAACACGCCCAACCGCAAGATCAAGCACAGCGGCACGCCCCTACCCGCCAAGCGGACCCCGTCAGCCCTATACCCCCCACACGCCTCACACCACCCACCTCTCCTCCTCCTCCTCCTCGTCCTCGCTCTTGGGCTTGGCCTTCTCGGCCTTCTTGGCGGGCGGCGGCGCAGCCTTGGCCTTCGCCTTGGTGTCCGCCTCGGCCTTCGCCTTAGCTTGGGCCTCTGCCTTTGCCTTGGCCTCGGCTTCCGCCTTTGCCTTTGCCTCCGCCTCCTCCTTGGCTTTCCGCTCCTCCTCCTCCTTGGCCTTCTTGGGCGCCAGCAGGGCGTCAGGGTCGATGGCGTCCCAGTCGTCAACCTGCGGGAGAGCGGCGGAGCAGGGCAGGGGTACTGTTTAGAAGCAAGTGGAAAGTCGGTTTGGAGCAAGGAACGGCTGACATAGGAGGCGCGGAGCATGGGTAAGCGGGGCCCAGGCCGATCGTTGGTCGCAGGGAGAGCCTCCAAGCCAGCCGCAGCGAGCGTTCCACCGTCGCTGCATCCCACCGCTTGAAGCCTCACACGATCATGATCGGTGATCATGCACCTGACAAGTTATCATGCACTAGCACTGCCCATTGGCGCACAGAGACCACCTAGCTGCCCGCTCTGCCTCACGCACCGCCTCCCAGTCCTTGCTCACACCTCACACCTCCTTGCTAACACGTGCCCTTGCACTGGCGTCGCTTCAGCTGCTGTGCCCCTATTGCTCCCCCGACTGCATCCCCACTCACCGCCTCCCAATCGTCTACCAGCGCCTCGGGCTCAGGCTCAGGCTCTGCGGCGGCGGTAGGCGCCTCGGCCGCCGCCGGAGCAGCTGCCGCGGCCGCGGCCGGCTCCTGCTGCTGCTCCTGCTGCTGCGGCTCGGGCGCCGCCTCCCGCTGCTGCTGCTCCGGCAGCTCTCCCTCCGCCGACGGCGCCGCCTCCATGCCCTCCTGCGCCTTCTTCTGGCCGGGCTTCTTCTTGCTGCCGTACACCACCTTCTTCTTCTTCTCCGCCTCGCCAGCGGGCGCGCTGAGGTCGATGCCTGCAGGGAGAACCAATATGGCACAGAGCTGGTAGGTGGGTGCATAACAGCGCACCGGAATGCTCGAAACCATGAGACCATTCCGCACCGTGCTATAGCAACGGCGGACCTCCTCCCGCACCGGCTCGCCCCCGCCCTTCCTTTCAGTTGGCTTCTGTAAACAACGGCTTGCTGTTCCGCGCTCGGCGCTCACCCTTCTCCGCCGCCTTGGCCAGCAGCTGCGCGGCGATGGCTGCGCGGCGCTCCGCCTCCTCCTTGGCCTTGCCGGTCAGCAGCTTGCCTTCGCGCTTGAGCTGCTCGCGCTTGAGCTGCGGAGGAAGGAGAGCCACGGGAAGGGGTGATGGGGTCAGCAACTCTGGGTAGCACGGTGGAACGGTCCACGCCGTCTTCGCCGCGCCCCGTACGGGCATGCGAATAGCTGACTGCAGGGCCTGCTCACGCCCGCTTATCATGGGGCGGGCTGCTTCGCGGCCGCTGGCGTCATACAGCGGGATGGCCGGGGCAGCCGCCAGCGCTCAGCCTGGCAACCAGGATGCCCTTCACGGTCAACAGCACCACCCAGCTCCACAATTTTCCCCTCCACAAACCGAAATCGCTGTCGACTCACTGTGGTGCACGACGCAATAACGCAAATAGACATGCCTTCCTACTGCCTGGCCCCCTCCAGCCCCCCTGCCCCACCCTCTGCGCCTCCTTCTTGCGCGCCCTCTCCTCCTCCCGCTGCCGCTCCTCCTCCTCCAGCCGCCGGAACTCCTCCTCCTCACGCGCACGCCGCTCAGCCTCCAGCCTGGGGAGAGACACGTGGCAGGGGCCCAAGAGCTCCAGGTTAGCATTCCGGACAGACAGACGGCGCACAGACGCAAGGCGTGATCACCGTACGACCGCACTGAGGTGGGCCAATCGGCGGTACCGCCGCACCGCACAACGGCTGAGCCTTTCGACCACCATCGGATACCTGGCGACCTCGTGTCCCTCCCCGTCAGCCCAACCTCCCCCAATCCGCCCCACCGCCGCCGACCCCACAGCACAAGCGTTGCCCAGCGCACGCAGGGCAAGCCAAGGCTGCACCAGCCTCGACGAACCCCACGCACCCGTCCCTCCCCTCCCTCCCCTCCCTGCCCCACCTGGCCGCCTCCTCCTCCGCCTTCCTCCTGGCCTCCAGCTGCTCCCTCAGCTTCTTCGCGATGGCGCTCTCCTTGACCGGCTTGCCCTTCTTCTTGCCGCCCGCAGCGCCATCCTCGCCCTCGCCGGCCTCGCCAGCGGCAGCGCCCTCAGCAGGGGCCTCACCTGCGCAAAGGTAAGCATTTTGGATCCGGTGGCGCTCATTGTCAGAGGACGCCGTCCCAACACCATTTATAGAATGAAAGGGCAAGGGCACGTGCGCAAGCTGCGAGCACCAAGGCCTGCATGCAGGTGCCCCTAGCTGGTTGGCTTCCCCCACCCTGTTTCGCCCCAGCCCTGGACTTCGCAGCCCACGGCCTCCCAGATTTGTGTACCCCTTCAACACCCCGCCTCGCCCCGGCCTGTCCCAACCGTCCCCGCCTGCCCCTCCCTACCCGACGCCACGGCCGCCTTCTTCTCCTTCTCCTTCTGCTTCTTCTTGAGCTTCTTCTTCTGCGCCGCCGTCAGCTCCTTGCCGCCCTCGCCGCCCTCCTCCCCGCCATCGTCTTCCCCGCCCTCGCCCTCGGCCTCGCCCTCGCCGCCTGCGTCCGCCGCAGCCGCTGGCGCCTCCTCCGCCTTGGCCTCCGCCTTGGCCTCCGCCGGCTGCTGCTGCTTAGGCCCGTCAATCATGGCCAGCAGCGCGTCAATGTCCTCCTCCTGCTTGGCCTCGCCCTTGCCGCCCTTGCCCTTCTTCTTCTTGCCTCCTGGTAGGGGACGGTGTACCAGCAGGAGTCGTCACGTGCAGGCCAGGGCGGAGGCACATCGCGTGAACAATCAGGCGCACGCGGCTGTTGGTTTGTGGCAGGGCAGCCTGGGGCAGGGGTCTGCAGCTTCGGCATCTCCCCCGGCAGCCCCCTCAAAAACAGTGCATCGTGCCGCCAGCGCACGGCGCCCTGGTGCACTGTTTACGGCACCACGTCACCACGTCCTTTCCAAGCGGCCCCCCGGGCCCCAGCTCTAACCAAACTGCGCCCCAGGACAACCCCCCTGCGTACCCTTCCCCGCACTGCTCCAACCCCTTGCCCCCTGGCCCCGCCCCCTTCCGCTGCCCCCACCTGCCGCCGGCTGCTCCTTGGGTTTGTCCAGCTCCGCCAGCAGCGCGTCCAGCTCGGCGTCCTCAGCGGACTTGGCGCCCTTGGCACCGCCCTTGCCGCCCTTCCCGCCCTTGGGCTCGGCGGCGGGGGCGGCTGCGGCAGGGGCCGCAGCAGGCTCGGGTGCCGCCACTGGAGGGCACGAGAGCGAGGGTGGCAGGGGCCCAGGAGGGTGTCAGCTTGGCGACAAGGCGCTGTGAAGTGAAGTGGCGCGTGGGGAGGTGTTCACTGAGCTTCGATGGAGGAGAGACGCCCAAGCGAAGCGAACCTGGAACCAAGCCAGCGGCCATGGCCATGCATGCATGCCTGCATGCGGCAGGGAGTGCCCCAGCTTGACACCATGTGCCGCCGCTCACCCTCAGCATCCGCCTCCAGCGCCGCAAACAGGCTGTCCATGTCTTTCTTCTTCTTCTTGTCCTTCTTGGGCTTGGCGCCAGCGTCCTCCTCGCCATCAGCGGCAGGTGCTGCGGGGCGTTGTCCGAGCCACAGGGTCTCGTGAGCATGGGATTGCATGGCTTGCGCGTGGGGCGGAGGCGTAGGCGGTTCTGGAGGCCCTTACTTACGTTCCTCATAAACCTTTAGTCCCTGCCTTACCTCACATGGGAGATTACTAGCTTGCAACGCTCCCACCAGCCGGTGTAGCCCCCCGACTGCCCTCTAAGACGAGCCACCACCGCACACCCACCTCCCGCATCCGCCTCCAGCGCAGCAAACAGGCTGTCCATGTCCTTCTTTTTCTTCTTCTTGTCCTTCTTGGGCGCCTCCTCCTGCTCCGCCTCCTCCTCCTCCCCGGCCGGCGCGGCGGCTGCACACAGCGGGGCCGTGGGCACACAGCGGGGCGACAGGGCGCTGTCAGGGATTTGGTCCTGCCTTGCCCCTTCGCACAGCCCGAAGCACCCCATATCTACATCTGCCCTTTCATGCTTATGGACACATCGGGCGTGCTGGCTCGGGCCCGCCAGGCCCCCACCCCTCCCCCAGGTCCTTTCACTTTGCCACTCTGCCGTAACTTCTCCCCCACCGAGCTCCACCACCCACCGTCCTCCTCCAGCGCCGCAAACAGGCTGCTCATGTCCTTCTTGCCCGTTTTGTCCTTCTTGTCCTTTTTGGACTTGGGGGCGGACACGGCCTCCTCCTCCTCCTCCGCAGGCTCCTCCTCCGCGGCACAAGCTAAGGAGGCAACAAAGTGCAGGGGCAACAGCGGGTGGTAAGACACATCAAGTGCCAGTAGTGCGGCAGGTCATCAGGGCATACTCGGGCCCCGCAACACCACGGCGTGACGCGGCATGCTTGTGGCAACTGGGACCCCAGGTCCGCCACGGTCGGGTCCGGATGCTATTCCTGTGGCGAAGAAATGTCCATTTGCTGCCCCTCAACCGATGCGCCTGCTGCTGACCGGCACCCGCCCAGCAGCGCTGCGTGGAGTCGACTGGCTGCACTGCCCGCCATGCCACGCCGTTGGCATTGCTGCTGCCGCCGTCTAACGCCGCAAGCCGTGGTCCCCCGCACGCTTTGCACTACAGCAGCCAGCGCAGAGCGCCTGAAACCCCCGCCATGTCCTGCTGCGGTGCTGCTGCGGCTGGGTGCAGCGTACGGTAATAGACACGTAAAAGGTCCCGGCGCTATACCGCCGGCCCGACGGACGCTGCGGCATTACCGGCGCAGCGACGCGGGAGTAGGGATATCCGGGCACGTGTCTCAGGAGTGGCTGCCCAGCACCGGACGCCAGTGCTCGCCCACATGGTCCCACAGGAGTATGCCGCAGCCACTTGCACGTCATACTCCCAACAGCAGCTGCTGCCGTCTGCCAGAGCTGCTGCGAGCCAGCCATGATCAGCAGCCTTCCTGTACGCTTATGGCATATACGCGCCACGTGGACGCACCGTCCCAGAGGCCTGCCGCTAAGTCTCCAGTTGTCAATCCCGCCCTTCCCCACAACCACTCACCGTCCTCCTCCAGCGCCGCGAACAGGCTGCTCATGTCCTTGGCGCCCTTCTTGCCCTTCTTGTCCTTTTTCGACTTGGGGGCGGACACGACCTCCTCCTCCTCCTCAGCAGCCTCCTCCTCCGCGTCCTTGGCCGGGGCAGCTGGGGGGCCATGGGGCACAACAGCCGTTGGTGTGGCTCACCCCTGAGGATGTCGATGACGGCTACCACACGTACAGCATCGGCCCCCCTTCCCGACGCCTCACAACTCGTCCAACCAGCCCCTCCCAAGCACCAAGGCTCAGGCACGGATGACAGGGCCGCCACCGTCGGCATGGGCAAAGGTGCCTCCACCCGATCCCCCAATGCCAAGCGCCTCCACGTGCCTCGTCCAGACCATGTCACGTGCGTCGCAGGTGAGACTCAGGACGTGGAAGTAACACACTGCCGCGCTGACCGCCCTGATCGCCCCAGCCGCAATCTAGCCCTGGCCCTTGGGCGTCGCGGCAGCACCCATGTGCTTGTGCTGTGGCTCCTGCTGCTGTGAACGGTACCCAGCCCAACCTATTGATGTTCCCACTGACAGTCACTGGTACGTCGACCGGCCCACGCTGCCGTGCGGCGTGCCGCAGGGCGGAACGGGGCACCGGCATAGCTCGCAGCAGCCGGCGACGGCCCGCCGTGCGGTTTCACATGCCGCGCCCCCGCGCGCAGCACGCTGGCCTGCGCCACGGTTAGCCCAAACTGTCCTCCAGCGCTGAGCCCAGGCGCCCAACTCCATCAGCCATCGGCTGCGCAGACCCCTGCTAGGCAGCCTCCGCGGTAACCCTCAGCTGCGGCAGCGTACTGCTATGCAGCAGTTGCATTTGATGCAGAAACAGGCGCACGCGCCCCTGGCACAGAACCCCTCTCCCCGGCCCTACCGTCCTCCTCCAGCGCCGCGAACAGGCTGCTCATGTCCTTAGCGCCCTTCTTGCCCTTCTTGTCCTTTTTGGACTTGGGGGCGGACACGACCTCCTCCTCCTCCTCGGCAGCCTCCTCCTTCGTGCCCGGCAGTGCGGACTTCAGGCCCTGGCACAAGGAAAGTCAGGCAGAAATCTCCTGCTCAGCTCGGCACGTGGCCAAACTAAGGACCACGAACAACTGCGGGTGGACGTGCAACCGCCTCATACAGCTTCGGCACGGAGCCTCGACGCTACCCGCAAGCATTGGCCAACACCCGCAAGCATTGGCCATTGCCCACAGCCAGCACCCTTCCCAGCAAACCAGGTAAACCCCATTGCCCCCAAGCGTGCCACACCCCCTTATTAGATTCGAATCGCCCCGTGGGCCGCACCCAGGCATGCTACCGATGCACCTCGCCCCGGGCAAGCCCCGCGCCGGCACCCAGCACCCCGGCCCTGCTCCCCAGCCTGCGCCCACTTAGGCTGCTGGGGCGGGCAGGGCAAGCCCCACGCCCGAAAGCCCGCCGCCCCGGGAGCTGGCTGCACCCACCTTCGGCGGCTGTGGCGGGCATGGCGCGCCCACCTCCGCGTCGTCCGGCAGTACGGCCAGCACGCCGTCGGCCTCCGCCGCCCAGCCGATGTCGTACGCGGAGCACAGCATGCCGAACGAGTCAACCCCCTTGAGCGCTTTGCGCTCCATGCGCAGGCCGCTGCCGGGGGTGGTAGCGCCCACGGGCTGGGGGAGCGTGGGAGGGGAGGATTTGGTGTCAGGTGTGCAGAGGCAGGGTGTTGGCAGGAAAAAGGGAAGCATACAGGCTACTAGCATCCTCGTGCATGACGAGCCGACGAAGGGCTCAGGGCTGTTGCCCATGTGCATCCCCTGCGCAGTTGCCCTCGCATTGGAGTTCTTGCCACTGCCTGCGGACGGCCGCCCGCGCGGCTCGCCCCACCAGCCGGCCGCCCCCCCTTCCCCCTCCCGCGTTCCGCATGCTGCGTGTGGAGTTCTCCTGCTGTCGCGGCCCGCGGCACCACCCTGCCCTCACATGACCCCAGCCTTACACCAGGAGGTAGCACGCGCGCCGGCCCAGTGTCCTCAAGCCCTCCTCCCATCCCGCTACCCGCAGCCACCATCCACGCCGTCGCGCCCACCCCTTCGCCGCCGCTGACTTGCAAGTCCTTGCCCCTGCCACACCCCCTTGCTGCCGCCGACGCCCCCTACGATTCCCCCCGGCGACTGGCTGCCCCACGCACACGCCGGCTCCAACCTCCTCCTTCCCTCCTCCCCCCTGCTGCAGCTGCTGCTCACCGCGAACACCACCTTCATGCCCTCCTCCACGTTGGCGGCGTTGGTCACCACCACCGACATGTCCGTGCCCCAGTCCACGTCCACCACCTTGAGCCGGTCCGCTTTGGGGTGCGGCTTGACGCTCAGCACCTCCGCAATCACCAGGCCAGGCGCGGACTGCGGGAGGAGCCCGCAAGTGAAACCCAGGTGTCGTAAGGCGTGTGACCCAAATGGAAAGAGCGGGGCGGGGCGGTGTGGTGGGTCGATGTAGGACGCTCACCAGTGTGTCCCTCGCAAGTTGGTTGGCTACCTTAACACAGCTAACAGCATGCTTTGTTTGGTTGTGACTAGTCATGTGCGCAAAGGCTTTACACGCTGAGGTCCAAGTGCAACATCTCATTTGCACACCTTCTTGCTGCCGGACTTAGGAGCTTCCTCTTCGTCAACCTCATCACCATCTTCGTCGGGGAGAGAAGCGAAGCCACCCTTCTTTGCAGCCTTCTTGGAGGCCTTAGGCTTTGGCTTTTGAACCTCCTCTTCCTCCTCCTCCTCCTCCTCCTCCTCCTCCGCATCATCTCCGCCCAGAAGCGCAAAAGCTGAAGCTGCTGGCTTCTTAGAAGCTGGCTTCGCCTTGCCAGCTTTCGGCTTCGCAACGGGCACGTCGTCGTCCTCCTCCTGAGCCGCCGCATTCTTAAGCGGGTCTAGGTCGTCTCCGCTATCATCTCCAAAGTCCGCCTTTCCCTTCTTGCCCTTCTGCTTCTTGTCCTTCTTCTTCGCTGCTGCGCCCTGGGGCTTAGCTGCTGCAGGCTGCTCGGTTTGCACAGACTCCTCGTCGTCTACGTCTGGCAGATCGAGAAGCGCGTCCTTTCCCTTCTTTTTCCCCATTCCTAGAAGTCTTCAATATCAACTAGCGATTACAGTGTCGATCAAAAAGGCCTTCAGGTGCAGGTGTGTATGTCACGTCGTGATGTCACGTTCCCGCTGCTGGTGCGGGTGCTGTAGCGATTGGCAAAAGGGTATGCAGTGTAAATTACGGGTGCTAATTCGCTTGCACCCGGGGAAAAGGACTCAATATGGCGTGCACACTAGGACTTGTGGGAAGTCGAATCGTCGCATCGCTTGGCCTCCATGCAGCTGCAGCTGCCAGATGGTGTCGTGCCTTGCCCTGGCCAGGCCAGAGGACGCCGACGAGATGGGTGCTGCGTTGCTACGGCCTGATGGGCCTTTGTAACTCGCAGCTACTCCTTGCCTGCTGGCAGGATCTGCCACGTGCCTCGTGGCCAGCGGGGCTTTCACTGCACTCCTTCGCCACCACGCGCCAGCTGGTAACGACAGATCTGTCGCAGGCTCGCAGCGCTCTTAGCCGTCCCATCGTTCGACTATTCCACGTAGGAGGGCCAATGAGGAGGCACACGGAGTCGGCCAGGGGAGCCTGCAGGGGAGCACTGGCACCACGGGAGGACGACTGACTGGCACTCACCCGGCGCCAGCGGGCACTGCCACCAGCCGCTACCTGTGGCTAGCTTGCCTCAGTCCGCGCTATGCAGGAGTCCCCGGAGGTCGTTCCGCCGCCTCCTGCGCTACCGCAGACCGAAAGGCTCGTCCGCATGCATGCATGCTGCCAGGGTCGGACATGTCCACACCTCCGTCGCAACCAAGTTCCGTCCAATGGCGGCACGGCGTTCGTGTGGCGTGGCCAGTATGCAGGCGTCTGCCCCTCAGCTTCGGTGTTACAAGCCAGTGCAGCGCCCCTTGTTGCCATGGCCGGGCCCACACGAGACACCTCGCGACCTGCACAAACAACTCCTGCGGACCTGCGCTGCCCTGCCTGCTACAGTATGCCCGAGCCATTCGAGGTACACCCTAATGGTTTATACCAGACGAAAAAACACAAGCCGAGGCGCCCTGCACGGAACTTGGTCACACCCTAATGGTATTCAAAGTATGTATAAACACCGCTCTGTCCGTGCATCTGTATGCTCCGAAACACCCAGCGCTCTGTTGCCACCCCGACCCCAACCCGCGTGCAGGGCTCAACCAGGCTTTGGAACCCTCACGCGTCGCCCCGCTAGTCCCCGCGAGGTAGCCCAGCACTCTGGCGCCGTCCCCCTTTCCTTCCAGACAGCCCGTTGCCTGCATTCAGGCTGCACCTAATGCACGACAGCCTATCTCCGCCCCAACAAACCGTTGCGTTGCAAACGCAAAACAAACCACCCCCCAGGGCACCAAAAGGCAGCGTATGGAAGCTTGTGTTTGGACCCCCAACGAACACAACCTTTGACCGCAAGCTTGATGCCACGCAGCCGAGCTCCACCAAAGCGCCATAACACACGGTAACACTCCTCTCTCAACAACGAAGACAAGGTAAGTAAATGGCATTCCCAAACATGGAATGATCAAAGTTGATATCAAGTTCATGCAGCTTGCCTGGCAGACTGTGGTCCGCTGCTGTTTTGCCTAGCTGCTACTGTGCTTACAACAGCTGCTCCTACGCCATTGCGCGAACACCACTGCGACATAAAACCATGGGGTACAGCGCACCACTCTTCGCCCCAACTGACACCTGCCGGCCACTGATGCTAGCCCACAGACTCGTCCGTGCACACTCAGGAGGTAGCCAGCCCCAACCTGCGCTGCCATCCCACACGTTGCGAAGCGCGCGACGACTGCTCCTCACGCACGCCGCCGCAACGCGCCATGCGGCAACCGCGGCCCGCGGCTCCCGGGCCCAGGCCCAGGTCCTGGCCCTGCCCGTCCCTGCCCGTCCGTCAAAAAGGCACGCCGCGGACCCGATGGGCCCCCCCAGGGGCCGCAGCCGCCGCCTGGTCTGCGCGCAGCTGGCACCACAGGAACAGGTACCGGGCGCTGCAGCTCCATTTGCTGCCTTGCTGTTGCTGCCACACCGTACAGTTGAGTAATTTGCCCCCACGAGATGACCATAATGTGTCCATCGTCCTTCGAATGCATGGACCTAGGTCCGAACGTGCTTCTTATCTGCAAGTCCTGCACGCTGCGCCAGCCGCCTGCCGCCTGCTCGCATCCTGCTGCGGGCGCAGCGACCGTCGCGCGGCCCCTCGCCACACGCGCCCGCTCGGGTCTGGGCGCTCACAGGTCTCCTGGCGGCGGCGGCGAGCCCGCCTGCATGGCCAGTGCCGCCAGCGCCGCCTGCATGGTCAGCATCGCCAGCTGCGGGGCGGCGGCCTGCGGCGGCAGGAGCAGGAGCACAGCACAGCGGTCGTTGTTGTTGCGGATGGCCAGCAACTTGCCAGTGCCAATGCCGGCGCCTTGCCCGTACCCCTCCTTTCTATCGAATTGGGCTGGGTTGGGAACCGCTCCCTCCTTGGCGTTACGACCCAAGACATCTCGTCTAGCGGGGCCCTGCTTCCCAACGCAAAGCCTGCTGTTCCCCGCCCCACCTGCATGTTCTCTATCTGCTCCAGGCGCCACGCCACCACCGCCAGCAGCCCCACAGCCACCGACAGCAGGAAGGCGGCCAGCATGAGCCACCTGGGGGAAAAAGAGGAAGAAACAGAATTAATGTGAGCACCTCATTAGGGCGATGGGGAGGGAGGGACAGGCACAAACGCACGGAGGGAGGATGGGACACCATACATGTTGTAGCCCAAACGGGGTGGTGACGAAGTGGTCGAGCAGCTTGCCCGGTAGACAGCACCTTACCCGCAACAGTGCTACACTACCGCTCCACGAGCCTGCCACCGTCCCTGCCCTCCCCGCCCCGCACCCACTTCCTGTCGTTCTTCTCCACGGCCTTCATCCACAGGTTGCTCACGTGGTCGCTCTTGCTGCGCCAGCTGTCCTCCTGCGGGGCAGAAACGCGAGCACCAGCGGCAAGGCCATCGCATTCAAGTTTGATGCGGTCCACTAGCCAATTCGCATCCTGCCGCCTGACCTGCATCACCCCTGGCCCCAGCCCCAGCCCCCCGCCCCACCTTGAGTCGCTGCACCTCTGCCGCAATCTCCTCCAGCGGTAGGTCCGGCGGAATGTAAATGGCCTCCACGGGCTTAGCCACAGGGCCCTGCTCCTCATTCGCACCGCCCTGCCCCTTGTCGCCCTCCTTGTCCTTGTCCGTGCCATCGGGCCAGAACTGCCACCACGGCTTGCCGCCCTCCTTGCCGCCCTGCGCCTTGGCGTCAGGGGAGCCCTCAGCCCCGCCCTGCTCCGCCCCCTGCGGCCGCTCCCGCTCGCCCTCCTGAAGCTTGGCCGTGCCCCCCTTGGGCACCCAGAACTGCCACCAGGGGTGGTCAGCGTCCACCTCCGACTCCACCGCCGCCGCAGCCTCCCCCTCGCCCTTCTCGCTCCGCTCCTTGCCCTGCGCCCCCTCCCCATCTCGCTCCTGGGCCTCCTCCGCTTTACCCGACCGCGGCAATAGCGACACAAGCGCGTCAAGCCAGTTGCCCCCGTCCTGCCCGGACCCCGCACCGCTACCACCAGCTTGCTGTTGCTGCGACTTGTCCTGCCCCGCCGCCGTGCCAGAGGCCGGCCCCTCAGTCCCTCCAGGCTGCTGCTGCTGCTGCTGCTGCTGCTGCTGCTGCTGCAAGGGATGCGTAATAGTGTCCCACGCTTTGCCCAGCGCTGCCGTGGTGGCATTCGTTGCATCCTTTGTCCAGCTTTGGAGAGCGTCAAGCACGTTCCCGGAGCTGGCGCCGGGGCCTGCGCTGCCCCCGCCCGCCTCCGCCGCCGTCGGCGGCTCCCCGCCCGCCTCCGCCGCCGTGCCCCGCGCCGCCCCCGCCACGGCAACGCCGTCCGGCCCGGGATCCGCATGGCCCTGACCCAAGGGCCCGAGCCCCACGTCCGGCGGCGGTAGCGCGTGCGACGCTCCGGCCTCCTCCCCGCTCCCTGCCCTGCCCCCAACCCCCGCACCGTCGCCGTGCCACCCACCGTTTCCGTTCGCCCCATCCCGACTCCCGTGCCCAGACCCAGCCTCCGCATCCACGGCACCCGGGACCACCAACAACCCTGGCGGCGCCCGCCGGGACGAGCTGGCCGCGTCCGCCGGCGGCCGCTCCAGAACCACCACCCCGGAGGCCAACCGCCCTGCTGATTCCGCACCCAAGCCCAGCCCCTCCGCCACCTCCGCCAGCCTGGCCTCCGCCAACGGCTGCACGCCCGCAGTTTGCCCGCCCGGCCCGGCCCCGTCTCCCCACTCGCCATCGCTGTCCTGTGTATCCGCGCTGCCCGTGCCGTTGGACCGCCAGCCACGCGACGGGGTGGCGTGCGCCTCGCCCACCCGCAGCGCCTCCGCCGGGAGGCGGACGCCGGCGGCGGTCACGGCCGCGTCGCCGCCAGCCGACGCGATTGACGCGTCGTGACGCAGCGGCTCCCCGTCAGCAGCGGCGGTGGCGGAGATTGCATCGCGCACCTCCTGCAGCGCCGCCGCGGCGTCAACGCTGGCGGTTGTCACCGCCGGCAGCTGCCGTGAGGCCCGCTGCTCCGCGCCGCTCTGCTCCCCTGGCAACGCACCGGGCCGGGTCTGCTGCTGCTGCTGCTGCCCCTGCTGCTGGATGATGGAGCTACCCGTGTCGACGGCGCCCTTGGCGGCCCCCGCCGCCGCCGCCGCTGCCTCCTGCGCCGCCCTCGCCGCCCGGGCCGCCGCCCGCGCCGCCGCCGCCTTAGTCATGGCGATGGCCGACACGGCGGCGGAGGCGGCGACGGCGGCGCGGCTGCTGGCGGCGGCGGCGCTGCGGATGTCGGTGATGGGCGCCTGGGACTGGGCCTGGTGGGGATCGGCGGCATGGGGCAGGGCGCCTCGGCAATACGCTCAACAACATCTGCAAACGGCCCAAGGGCTTGCATACCAGGTGCCGGTACTAGTCACGGTTTGCGGCGTGTGCATACCTGCTTTGAGAAGTTCTGAGCCTCGCGGTAGCCCGAGTCCTCCTCGTCCTCCTCAAACGCCTGCATAGGGGAAGCGTGGACTGAGGGTGGAGGACGGAGGACAAAGGCGCAGTGCAGGCTGAGACCGCCAATTCACACCTCAACAAAAGGAACGGACGGTACCCACTGGCAAGCCCACTTCCACTGAGGGCACAACATCCCAACTACCCCCACCCCCCGACCCAGTTCTTCATGCTCCCGCATTAACTACCACTCGTCCCTCCGTCCACCTTGCACACTTAAGCCCCCGGTGTCCTACCCCTCCAGCCCACATCTCGATGCTCTCTAGACACCCGCTCCCTCAGCCCACACCCACCTTGTACGCCAGCTCCAGCAGCACCTCCCCCGACGGCACGTTCTCGGGGCTGCTGAGGCTGTAGGAGGCGGGCGGCTGCAGCGGCACCCACACCGCAACCTTGCCGCCCTCCTGCTGCAAAACGACGCGGAGGGAAGCGGTTGGTGTTCAGCACAGCTACGACACCGCTGCGCGCGATGGACGAGGCAGCATTGCTATCCTGCGCTAGGCGCATCTGCAGACTCGCGCTCGTCAACTCATTTCCTCTTCGCGTGCAGGCACCAGCGTTCCTATGACTCCCTGACGCCTCACACGGTCCCTCGCGTTCCACGCGTGCCCACGCCCCAGACCTCGACACCTCTCAGCGTTGCTGGCACATGCCCTGCTGCAGTCCCATGGCCGCTACCGCTTTTAAATGTCGGGACCTTCCAAGCCAGCATGTTTTGCTTCTACATGCCAACCCCTGTCCGGCCCCGTACGCTCCCACTCCCGCTCCCCCTGCCGGCTCACCGCCGCCACCAGCGCCCTCACGACGTCCGCCAGGCGTATGGCGGCGCGCCCCACCTCCGTGCGCCCCGTGAGGTGGCTGTCCTTGACAAGCAGCTCCAGCACCTGGCGCGGGGCCGGATGGGAGGCGAGGGAAGGGCGAGAGGCTGTGAGGTCGGCACGCTGAGCCATATTGCTCGTTGCCGGAGAACAGATGCACGGTACCCAGCACGCGCACGGAAAGACCGCTAGCACCATTTCCTGCACGGAAACGCCACTTCCCGAAACATGCCCGTATCACATTTCCCCGTCGCCGCCACCCCGAAACGCCGTGCGCCCCACCACGCCCCCTCGCCCCACCTCCTGTATACCGCACATCATATCCTAGCATTTGCTCCCCCTCAACACACGGCCGATAAGGTCGTCCGCTGCGAGGTTCCCCTCAGCCATGCCCCACCCCACACACCTGCGTGGCTGGGTCCTCCACCAGGAACTGGAACTCCTGGTTCCACACCGGTGCACGGTGGCGGCCGGGGTGGCTGGTGTCGCCCTCCCTGCGGCTCTGCACCGCCTGCGCCCCCAGCACCAGGCGCACGTAGGGGTTGGACTGGCCGGGGAAGCCCCACACGGGCAGCGACCGCGCCTCGACCAGATTGACGCTCAGCTCGCCCTGCGGGCCGGGGGGGGGGGGAAGAAGGAAGCAGGAACACGAATTGGGGGTAATGGTAGTAATAGCGGGAGTAGTACGGTATG
>VFQN01003727.1_pt1 | contig 21215 bp, 26 predicted proteins | sample 3512371 | NCBI WGS metagenome assembly VFQN01 (sample SAMN10412370, study PRJNA504923) | tailings metagenome | isolation source: Replicate 2 from Balatoc abandoned mine | place: Philippines: Itogon, Benguet | collected 2017-08-28
AGGGCGGGGAGGGGGCGGGGAGGGGTTGCGAGGGGGTGCGCGAGGCCGAGGGGGCTGGCGTGGAGATGGGGGCGGAGGGGGGGAGGGCGAGGTTGGGCTCGGGGGAAAGCGCGGGGGCCGGGGGGGCTGGCGTGGGGAGGGCGGGGCGGGGCTGGGAGGGGTGCGTGGGGGCCGAGGGGGTGACCGGGGGTTTGGGGGCGGGCGGGGGGAGGGAGGGGGGGGCGGGGAAGGGCTGGGGGGGAGGCGCGGGGGTCGGGGTGGCTGGCGGGGGTTTGGGGGTGGTCGGGGGGAGGGCGGGGACAGCCCGAGGGGGGAGCGCGGGGGCCGAGGGGGCTGACGGGGCGCCGGAGGGGGCCGAGGGGGTCTCCCGGGCCGGGGGCTGGGCGGGAGGGAGGCCTGAGGTAGGGGTTGCAGAGGGGAGGTGGGGGAGAATGTGGCATTGCGGTCAGGGTTTGCGGTCAGGATGCGGTCTAGCGGCCGAGGTGCAAGAGGTGGGCGGCGCGTGGTCGGTAACTTGGTCAGGCCAAGAACGATGCCGGGTGTCATGCAGTGCGTTGCATAAGGCTGTACGGCTGCAGGGCTGTACGGTACGGCACTTGCCACAACCAGCGCGGTGGATGCATGTAACAAAGTAACAGCCATACGACAGTGCCACCTGGACAGATGCGTCATAGCGGATACCGGTATCAACACGCTGGGTCAGCTGTTCAGGCGTCCGGCCCTTCGCTTCCAGCAACAGGCACCCAGGAGCCGCCAATACGTTCATCACTTCCAGTTGTCCCTCCCCAGATGCGGTTGGCGGTTGGCGTACAGGGATGTGTAACAGTGTAAGACTCACACCTTGCAGCAAGTGCCGCGCCGCCCCACCTCCACCTCCACCCATCTCCACCCACCCTGCCGAGAGGCTCGACCTAAGACACAACCCCGTGTTGCCACTGAGCCTTCGCAACCAGAAAGCCCCCACAGCCAACGAACCCAACTGAACCAGGCACAGTCCCACACCACTCACCCTTTGCAGCAAGTGTCGGGCCGTGCGTGCGCCCAGCTGCCCACTGCTGCTCCCCATGCTGCCGCCCAGTAACCCCTCCTCCTCCTCTTCCCATTGCTGCTGCTTCTGCTGCTGCTGCTGCGCCTGCTGCCACCCCTCTACTTGCTCTCCGCCTTTGCCTCTCCCCACACTATCCACCCCAACCTCTTCGGAGGATGCACCACGGAGCCTAGACCTCAAGTTGCTGCTGCCCCCAAGCCCTCCTATCCCGTCCGCAGAGCGCTCCACCGAAACCGCCGGGTCCTCAACAGCCCCCCCATCCGACCCACCCGCTGCTGCCCCCTCCCCTGCCGCTGCCTGCCGCCCTGCCGCCAGCAACCCATCGAGCTTAGCCACCAGCTCCTCGCCGTACGCAGCCGCCTGTACGGCGCTCTGTACGGTGACGGCCACATCTATTGTCGTACCCTCCACCCGCAAATGGCACGTGCCAAGGGCAGGTGCACGGACGCCGGAAGCTGCTGCCACAGCCCCGGTGCCCTGCTGCTCCCTGCTGCTCCCTTCCCGGTCCCCATGTGTTACGGCATGCCTCCCTTGACCTAACCCTAACCCTAACCCATCAGCGCTGGGTCTCCCTAAAAGATCCCCCACGTGAGGGCTGCTGCTGCTGCCGCCGCCACCACTGCTGCTCCCCTCACCGCTGCCGCCGCTGCCGCTGCGCCGCCGCCGCTGCTGCAGCTTGAACACAGCGGCCAGGACCAGCTCGCCGCACCCTTCCCCGTCCCGTGCTGCCGACTGTCCAGCGAACGCCTGCCAGCGCCGCCCGACAGCTGCCGCCGCTGCTCCTGCGCCTCCTGCTCCTGCTGCTGCTACTCCTGTTCCACACCCGCTCCCTAGCAGCTCCACTGCAGCTGCACCGCGTGCTGTGATTCCCTCAGAAGCCCCAGCCTCGTGCCCCGCCCTGCCGTCGCATTCCAGCGTCCAGCTGCTTGCCTGCCTCACAAGGTGCTCCCCCGCCTCCAGGCAGGCGTCCGTGGCCAGCGCAACAGCCACGCTGTCGCTTGCTGGGTCATGTACAGCAGCTGGGGCTGTAGCACGGGTGTATCCGTACACCCGAAGCCGGGCTAGGGTCGACCAGTGTGGGTCATCGCCGGGCGCCATCGGACCGACCCCCGGGCCCGTACCCGCCGAGACACCGACGGCATCAACGGCTGCTGGTACATTACCGGATAATGGTAACCGCAGATGCTGTAGCTCGACGTGTAGGCTCGTCGCGTTTTCCAGCGCGCACGGAGCAAGCCACGCGGCGGGGGATACATCGCACGCCGCACCCTGCGCGCCGGCGCTCACCAGGGCAGCAACCGCAATGTCTTCAGCTGGATTTCTGCACTTGTAAACGCACCTAGCACGGGGAGGGTCGCGCCGGACGTCCGAGAGCACCTCGGGAATTCCGTGGAAGCTAATTGAGCCCGCAAAGCCCGTTTTGACAAGAGCTGGCACGACGCGAATTGCATCGTGGGAGTCGCCTGCTGCCACAAGCTGCTCCGCTATGTACGCCTTAGCCTTGTCGTCAGGCCACTGCCCCGATGACTGTCCTTGGCTCGCCTCGACCGCGAACGTAGTCGTAGTTGAAACCCAAGCGAACCAAAAGAGGAAGCCGTATATAAGGGCTCCTCTTGCCCGCTTTGGGCAGTTGGTCCGGACCCCGGGAGAGTGCATCCTCAGCGCCATGCACTTAGCAACGCCGCTGCGCTGTGTCCAGCACTGGCATGGCGACTAGTGCTCATAACATTTGGTTGGTAGTATATTAGCTATCTGAATTAGCGGGCCATTTGGGTCATTGGAAGCCCTGTTTGCTTGTCGACTGCGGAGAAACGCCTATGAGAGTTGTGTCAACCGCTCAGCAAATGGTTCTTGCTGAAGTTGTTGTAAGATATAAGCGGTATAGGATTTTAACAGACGCCACACCACTGTGAGACCGCTGCAGACGGTGCCCTCGGTGTTGGCCCACTGGCGGGCGTCATTGTCGTACGCTGGCTGTGATAATTAGCACTCGTCTGCAGGCCGACAAGCATTGGAGCTATACAAAACAGGCTGTTGTATCAATATTTGTAACGATATGTACAAGGAGAGCACATCCAACCTCAACTGCTTTTTCACGGTATGTACATCGCGGGCTCTTTGCTGGCTTATATATCAAAAGCTGACCAATAAGAAGAGGATATTCATGCTGGTTGCCACAACGTGCGGCAAGGGCTCGGGAGATCAGCAGAGCACGGGTACTGCGTCCTCTGCGTCCGTTCTCGTCAGCAGCTCTCTTCTCGTCCGCAGCTACCGCATATGCCTGAACACTTAGGTGCATAATAGACGGCAAGTCAGTAATAGTACATATCAGCTCCTGATAAACCGCCAATTCATGCGCAGTTGCGCTCCCTTTTCCGCACTGGACGGATTCCCCCCCGACGCGGTCACGGGCAGGGGCTCCCCTGGTCACGGGCACCCCCCGGGCACGACAACAGGCCGATGCCGCATGAACGCACAGGCACATGCAACACTTGGACGCTTGTGCATTTCAACTACCCAGTTTGGAGCAAATGGGCACGGCTGGGAGTGGCATGGCACGGGGCACATATCTGCCCCTTGCGACACAGCAACCGAACCAGGACCGACCCTCAGCGTCACTTGGGTGGGCATCCGTCCTGTTCGCTTGGGCAGGCCTGGCTGGCTAAGACCATGTGCGCCTTTCTGACATGCGTCATCGCCCACCTGCTGCCCGGCTGCCCCTTCCCGCTGCTGTACTACCCAAGTACCCATGCCTGCCCAGCAGCAGACAAAGCGAACAGAAAGATTCTGCTAACCGCAATGGTATTGCACGGTGCCGTAGCATCCAATTGCGGCGTCCCCTTTTGGTCCCTGCTGCCCGCGGCAGCCAAAGCAGCACGCATGGACGGAAGTTGGCATTTTTTTGCATTTTATGTTACAATCCAGGTGGTGTGGCCACACGATCCTTACTGGTCCCGACCACACCTATCAGGAAAGGCGAATCAACGGAGTGGCAACACGGAAGGATGGCGTCGAGCAGGATGTCCCGTGGCCGCCACGTGTGTACTGTGGCTCACCGAACGGCCCCGCCAAGGGCTCCCCTGGGCCCACGCTATGGCAGTCCGCCATGCTGGTTGTGCAGCGTGTGCTGTGGGCAGTCACAGCTAGGCGCCGCCCTCCCCACACAGCCACACTCATTATCATGCTTGCAGTACTCGTCGTGAATGCCCCCCCTGGCTCTCCGGACAGCACCCGCTGACCTGACGGGTGCTTGATACTTGGCACCTTGTGCTACATGGTGCCATGTGGTATGGCCACACGGTCCTGGCGTGTTACTACGCCAGTGCAGTGGGACAGGCACCGACTGCGCGGCAGGGCGCCTGCTGGCGCCGGGCATCAGGGGGGCACACGCATGGCAGCTGCTGTTACCAAACCACGTGGACCCTGTGCACGTCAGGGGACTGCCCTGGTACGGCTGGAGATATACTGGGATTGTTGCCACGGTACGGCCTGTCATGCATGCTATGTACGGTACCGCGGTACGCATGGCCGGAAACATGTGGCTGAGTGCCAGAGGCGTGAGACGAAGAAGGGAGCAAAGTGCTGAGCCAAGTGGCGCGGTATCGTGGTGGGTAGGGTGCGTGGGGTAGCGGGCAGCGTCCTGTTTTTCTGCGTCCAGCACGTCGGGTTTTCAGCCGCTGTGCCGGTGTGAACCAGCGCGCACAGGTGAGCTGCGTGCAGGGAAGGTCGGTGCAGGTCGGTGCCCTTCGTGAGTACGCGTTGTGGGGTGGCAAGGGGCGGGGCCTTGGCAGGCGGCTCGATAGGACCTGATACTTGTCCCTGCTTACCCCTGGTTTTACCCATGGCTGCCCCCAAGCAAGCTGCCCCCAAGCCCCTAGCACACGGTACCCACCCCTCTGGCCAAGCATCTGTCAACACCCAGATGGTGCAGGTGGCCTGCGTTCCAGTAGAATGCAATGCGTGGGACCGTTTGCAATGGCGCTGCAGTAACAAAGCGGGTTGGGGCGAGAGTGCGGAGGCCGGGAGAGGCAGGCACAGGAGGCAGCATGGGCCGCTCAGCGGTTGGCCTCGGAACTCTGCCTCGGAACTCTGCCTCGGAACTCCGCCCATCCTGTCCAAAGTTGCGATTGCGTAACAGCGTACGACAGCGTTGGCCAAGGAGTCCTTGTTCGAGACGGAATTGGCTCTATGTGGCAGGTTCCACCCGAACTTGACTTTGTCGTCAGCCCCCGCGGTCAAGAATACATCTTCTTTGTTACGCTTGCTGCTGCGGTCATTCTAGCGTTCTGGTTCAGCAGGTCGCGCGTAAAGAGACGACGACGTCTGTTGAGCAATTTGGGCGCGGCCCCTGTTGCCATGGCAACGACAGCAGCTCCCGCACTGGCGACGTCATCCGAGTCGTCCTCCACTTCATATCGGTTCATAGAGCTGCGGCCTGTTGCAAACGGCGAGGATCCTTGGAGCGCAACAGCCCTGACAGCTGCCATCTCCCAAACGACTCTGCCACCCGGCGACAACGAGGCGCAGGAGAAGGTGCGACAATGCTAGGAGGAACGCATTTGATAAAGGGCACGGCATAGCCCACTGCAGCCAGCTCACGTAGGTGTTCGACTGCAGGCGGCTTTTGCGACTGCAGCCGGGACTGACGTTGCACGGACTCGCACCCAGCACATCCCCAGACAACGTAGCACAATTGTGCCGCAGGACATGCTCATCTGCCTCTTTGCTCTCCCTCTTTATATATATATATATATAAGATTGGGGTGCTTTGAATGGACGCCTGGGGTCCGGGGTACTGTGTGGGGTCACCGGTTTGGGGCCGTGGGATACTAGTAAGAGGCCTAATGGATGCACCGTATAGTGTCCATACATACTCCAGATATGAGTCCTTGGGGGCATGCAAGACGGGAAGAGCAGACCTGCTTGCGGCCCATCCTACACACCCTGCAGGCGTACCTGAGGCAGCATCGGGGATGGCGGGACCCACGAGGCCTCATAGCTTACACGTGGGTAGGGGGAACGAGAAGTGGCATACCTTTTTGTATCATCGGACAGTACACGTGCATTGCACTAATGTGTGCTGGGCTGGCGGGGCCCTCAAGGCCATATAGCATACAGGAGGCCCCGGGGGGGCTAGCTTTGTACTGTACTCAGTGTGCACTCGCATGCACGCATGCACGCTGAGCGAGCGCAACCCGGGCGGCCTCGTGGCATGCAGGTGGGGGCTTGTGTAGTAAGGTGCGTGTGTATTAGCGGAAGACAATGGACCCCGTCACACGTGCGTGGGAGCAGCTGCGCATCGTGGCATGCAGTTGGGGGCGTATGCGCGGTGCACATAGGGTGCATAGCAGTTACAGTTACAGTTACAGTTACAGGCCCCAACGGTATACGTCCAGAGAGCCAGCGGGCCACGAGGACGAATGATTTGAACATGGCATTGCATTGCACGGCATAGCGTAGCAGGGCGTGGTCGCACGCCTAGGTGCTAGAGGCCCGGATGCACCCTTCCGCTAGACCCACACATGTGTGGGTGTACACCCACTCGCTTCTTGCCACCTGCCGTACACCCTGGTACACCTCCTTTGCCGTACAGCAAGGACTGCGGGTACAAGGACCTCTTTGCGTACTTTGACGCAGCGGACAGGACCTCGCCCGTCAACGTGGCCGCAACAAAGGTGGGTTGCTATTGGACGGTTGGCGCAGGATCCATGCACAACAACATGCACACAGCCCAGGTGCAAGGTGGTTACCACACGGGCTGTCCACTCGACGAGGCAGCGAGTTGTGTTGGTGGATGCAAGTCCATGTGGGGCCAGTGCTGCATCTTGGAGTCAAGCGGGGGTCAGGGAAACCGCGGTGCCGTTTTCCCTCAACCCGCCCATCACGTCTTACGTTTGCGGCTGCTCCCCCTCCACTCTCTTCCCCAGACCTTCAAGTGCTACGGCCTCGACGGTGCGCAGTACGGCAAGGAGTGGGACGAGATCCGCGGGCCGTGTGTCGTACTGCGCAGCGCGCCGCCCAAGACCATGGACCCGCGCACGGGCGTGTGGGAGCAGCTGGAGTTCGAGTTCAGGTGCGGCCGCCAGGGGGGCATGTGTATTAGGGTGCGTGTGTACAGCGCAAGACCATGGACCCGCGCACGGGCGTGTGGGAGCAGCTGGAGTTCGAGTGCAGGCGGGAAAGGGGCTAAGCGCATAACGGCGAGGAGATGTTTGGGTTCACGAACTGGCAAGCAAGCTGCCGTTCCTTAGGTCAGACACCCAACGCTGCTTACATTCCTTATTACCACGTTTTCCACACTTGCAGGCCGCCTTTGACGTGCAGCAGCGTGTCAACCAGCTCCTGAACTGACATGACACACACTCCTCACGCTCCTTGCACGTGTGCTGCTTTCTGCACACACATGCATTGTAGCTGTCTTTATCCAACGTAACATATGGTACCGTCTGTATCAGTTTAAGTGAATACTACACCAATTGTGGGTTTTCGCAGGCCGCTGATCTCCGTCCAGGAGCTGGTCGACACGCTGCTGTACTTCAAGACACGCAACGCACGCGAGGTGGCCCTGAGGCGCGACGCGCAACGTAAGCAGTGTTGCGTGTGTATTAGCGCGTGTATTAGCGCGTGTGCGTGTTACTAGCATGTTGCACGATGCGGTACAAAACCCGCACGCGCGTAACGCATGCTCCAATGGTCCTGCGGACGGTTTCGGCGTGCATTTGTGCCATGCACTCCGTCTCACAAGCACTTTCCCACCCCTAATACCACAGACGGCACCATGACCTGACACTCTGCCCTACACAACGACACATGTGCAAAAGCCACGTGCGTGCGCTCTTTACTGCTGACCCATTTTAGTGCACATGGCATAGCCCCTGACACGGTCGGTCTGACATTGTGTATGGCGCACCTCGCTGGTGTCGTCAGCACATCTTGCGGAGCAGCAGCACCGCGCCGGCGAGCAACACCACGAGCCCCACCATCAGCAACACCACGTTATGCTCGTGCTGGGGTCGGGCAGCAGCTTGGCGGCTTGGCTGGGCCAGGACGGCATTGCGACTGCAATGCGAGGAATTGCGCTGATGGTGCCCTCGTGGTGTGCAAGCCCCACCATCAGCGCAATTCCTCGCATTGCAGTCGCAATGCCGTCCTGGCCCAGCCAAGCCGCCCAGCTGCTGCCGGACCCCAGCAGGAGCATAGCGTGGTGTTGCTGATGGTGTACGATGAAGCTGTAGACGAACACGATGGCCGCCGAGCCTGCAACAAGGAACGCTTGCTTCAGCTCTGGCAAGCGGTGATGCATGATGTTATACCAATCCACACGCAACGCACGCGAGGTGGCGCTGAGGCACGACGCGCAACGTTAGCAGTGGTGTGTGTGTATTAGCGTGTGTTACCAGCATGTTGTAAGATGCATGGTGTTGTACCAATCTACGCCCAACGCACGCGAGGTGGCGCTGAGGCACGATGCACAGCGCAAGCAGTACGGTAGTGTGTATTAGCGTGTGCACAGCTGCATGCAAGTGCGGGCGTGCCCAACCGGCATGTCACGCTCGCTGCTGTCCGTTTGCATTTGTGAGCACTGTGTGTTAGCGTGGGCACCCAGCGTCGCATGCTGCATGGCCGCCCTCAGCCACATTCCCACGCACACGGCTCCTGTTTTGCCCCTCCCCGGCCATAGCCCAGCAGGTGCCGTGCCGTACGCTCTCATCGATATGCCGTTATGGCCCAGGGCCCTCGCTGTGTCCTGCTGGGCCTCCTGATGAAGGCATGGCCCCCGGGCATCTCCGCTGCCCATGCATCGCACCACCCCTCCGCCCCTCCTTTCCGCATGTGCCCCAACACACCGCGCATGCATGCGTGCCAGGCTGCCCTGCCCCCTTGCGTTGCGGCCCTCACTGTTTGGCCCTCGCCCGCGCATGATGGCTGCGTGCACTCTCCTCCACAAGCGTTCTAATAACGGCATTTGTGTCCCATGCCATGCTCTCTTATTTTACGGCTTTCCACGTGCCCTGCGCTCCCTGGTCCCTCCCTTCCCGCTGCTGCAGGCATGGGGCCGGGGATGCTCTGTGTCCACGGCTCTACCCCTTCCCCCAGCATGGGGGCCAAGCTTTCCTCTCTCTGACCATACCGAGCTCCAAGCCTCTACACTAAATGTTACAAACGTTCCTCATATGGCACGCTTCACAAACGAATGGAAACACAGTGTTCCCGGTTGTCCCTTCCTTCCCGATGCAGGCATGGGGCCGGGGATTTTCTCTGCAATGGGCACCATCCCCCCGCCCGGCATGGGGCCCGGCGCGCAGCAGGTCTACTTTGGGCCCGCGGGAGTACGGCTCGCAGACAAGGTAATAAGGCGCTAAACCTCGCGTTTTGGCAATGGGGCTCTTCGGATCGGGTCCTATCTCGTCCTAATTTGCGATGTCTAGCTAGTTTCAGACACGGAAAGGCAGCTGCCTCGCACACAGGGTAATGGCCCTTCCCTGCTCTGTCGCTCGCTGTTTGACATTGTTGCATGCCGGTAGCACACGGCGCCGCGCGTACCACCCGTGGCTCCGAGTTCAAACGCGCCTTGGCTCCCCGAGCCTTAGCCTGTCGCTCACTGCACATGCGCTTCCCGGCATGCCCTGCTCCCGCCGCAGCCGTCCATCGTGCTGACGTCCCATTGCTGCCAATGCGCTCCCCGGCCATTTCAGGCTCAGGGCGCACTGCGCCAAACTGCGTTCATTTTGTATGCCAGCTAAGCAGCAACACGCGTCCTCATGCGATGCCGCTTTGATGGTGGGCATCCCGCTAGCACACGGCGCCGTGGTACGGGTGGCTCCGCGATCAAACGTGCCTTGGCTGCCCGACCTTAGCCTCACCATAACCATGGCCCCCACGTGCAAAGATGATGCATGCCCTGGTTCCCCGGCCTTCGCCCCAAAACGCCATCACCGTCTCCCCATGCACAGCTGTATGCTTTGCTGCGCACAGACAAGACGCTTTCGTTTAGACTGGCCAATATACACGACGTCTTATAAAGAAGTATAGCGACAACTGTCCTCTTTCCTGCCAGGTGCTGGGCAAGGACGCGCAGCAATGCGTCACGTGCTTACATGCATTGGTTTATAAACATTTTATTTTTATAAAAGAAAAAAAATTATTAAATGTTTTTTGTTCTATGTGCTATCTATTTTCTCCTCCAGGTGCTGGGCAAGGACGCGGCGCAGTGCGCCACCTGCGGCAAGCCCAACACCATCGCATGCAGCCTCAAAAAATGTTCCAGGTGGGATCGTTGTTCCGCCTTCAAAACATGTATTCAAAAGTGCATTATTGGGTTGCACGTAACGTACATTGGCGCGCACCTAACCTTACGGGGTGCTGACGGGGTGCGGGACAAGGCTGCTGCCACTGTTGCAGCTTGGGTCAAGCATACATTACCGGTATGCGATACCGGCCCTCAGCAGGCGCGCGCTCGAGCTTACAGCACGGTATCTTGCCGTCCTTTTGAATGGCTTGCCCCACCAGGCGCAACGCCGCGTGGTCCTGCGACAGGGCACTGGTAGACGCAGGGTGTGCGAAGGAGAGCACCTTTTTCGGGGGTGCACTATCAAGGCGGGCGCGGGGGTGCAGAAGGCGGGCGCCAGCAGGCTGGAGAGCGCACGAGACAAGGGAAACGACCAACCAAAAGCCAAGTCGTTCTGCATTGGTGCGGTAACCATTTTTCGTACGGTAACGCGGTAATGTGGTATGTTGTGTGCGCTGCCCCCAGGTGCAACGCCGCGTGGTACTGCGACCGGGACTGCCAGCAGAAGGACTTCAAGCGCCACAAGAAGGAGTGCGCGCAGCTGGCGCAGCAGCAGCAGGCGAAAGCGCAGTAATGACGGCGGGAGGAGCACGTGTGTGGGGGAGGGGTACGGAATGCGCAGTGCTGGTGCAGCAGGAGGCAGCATGAGCAGGGCTGAGGGCACATGTGTGGCACAAGGTGCTCCCCTGGCCGGCACCACACCACGGCCCCGGTTTGGGCGCCCAGTTACAGCGTAAAATTCGTGTTACAAAGCAGAAGCGACCGTCCGTGCGCGCTTCACGCAGTTCGTGTTTGGTGCAGGCATCGTATTGTACCGTACGGTACTTGGCCTTATCGTTGTGCAACATTGGCACGCACGCCACTCATGCAACGTGCGACTTTAAAACGGCATGCGAGGCATGTTGTATGCTATTGTGGATCTGTTGCAAGCAAATGGTAGATGCATGGGCCGTACGGCCCGCCAAAGAAGGTATTCGCCCAGATTCGCCATACCAGAGCAGCAGCAAGGGAGCCTCCCGTCTTCCTTCCCATAAAAGCACGCGCCCCAGGGAGTCCCGTACCCTGTAAGCCTTCGGTGCACCAACAAACACCAAGCGTACACACACAACTAGTCTGCGGTACGGCGCGAGTTGGCAGCCGCATACCCGGTACGCTCAACACACACGAGCAGTAGTGAGTTGAGCTGACACTGCCATCCGATCAGATCCGATGCGCCTGTAGATCCCCGGGCCAGGGGCTGCAGCCCGGAGCGTAGATGGACGACAGCTGTAAGCAACTACCGAACAACAATCCCATCCCTCCTAATCCTTTCTGAGCGGGCCTACAACGGCAGCCGTGTACCGTATGGGCGCACGTCAACTATCCTCCGTGCGCATGCAACGGTGGACCCTCCACCCACACGCAGCCAGTGCAGCCAATGCCACCTCCACGTGACAAACGCTAAGCGGGCCACCGTTCGGAGCAGCTGCAGTTGCTGGCTCCGCCTCTTCAGTCTCTGGCTCGCCCCCGCCGGTGGCTGATAGCTGAGTTGCAGTGAGAGGGCGGCGCGAAGGGCCGAGTCGAGGTGCAGCAAGGCACCTGGGAGGAGCGTGGGGAAGGTGGCAGGGACGGGTCAAACTGAGTTGAGGATAGTGCTAAAAGGGCACCAACATGCCACTCTCTATGCGCTCTGGCCCTGCATGTCCGCCTTGGTACAAGGTCAGCACCCAGCAAGCGCCTTTGCAATGGCACATCGCTCTTCCACGTAGCCAGCCGCCTGAAAGTAACCTGACACCCGCGAATCAGACCAGGACTCACGCGGTCAGTCCCCCACCTCACCCCCGAAACACACTGCTGTTGATCCAACCGACGCCCCTGACCCCCGTTGGCCCCCGCCTGACACCTCGAAATGCTCCTTGGCGCCTACACGTACACGTACGACAGCAAAGCCACCCAGGTTGAAGCGCAGGCGCACGGTGCTGAACGGCGAACAGTAGTTGAGCTATGTGTATTAGCACCTAATACACACCCGTCCTACAACACAGGTGCTGCTGCTGCACCCACCCAGGTTGAAGCGCAGGCGCACGGTGCTGAACGGCGGCCGCGCCCCGCACACCCTGGCGGCCGACCCCGCCACCGCTGCCGCCACGCCGGCCAGGGTCCCATGCTGGCCGTCGGAGTACGTTGCACGCGCGACGGGCAGGCCGCGCTAAGGTCTGTGACGCTGCCGTTGCCGCTGGCACTGCTGCAGAGGTCCCCGCCTTGGCCGCCGCCAGGGCCTGCTGTGCACGCAATGACGGGCGTGCCGCCGCCGCCACCTCCGCTTCCGCCAATGGTTGCCCGCCCCTGTTAGCTGCCACTCCCGCACCCCCCGTTGACGCCTCCACCGTCGCCAACTCCACAGACCCCCTGTTGCCGCCGCCATCGCCGCCACAACCGCAACAGACCCCCGGTTGCCGCCGCCTACACCTCCAGGCGTACAGCTGCCGGGATCAAAGCCGCCGCCGCCCAAACCGCCGCCCGTGGCTGCCAAGCCCTGTTGGCTGCCATTCCCACACGCCCTGGCTGCCCTGGCACCGCCGCCGTCACCACCGCCGCCACTTCTGACCTTAGGAGCACCGGCCTGTGCTGTGGCGGAGCCCGGGCCCCTGGGCAGACAGGCAGGCACGAAGTGAATCTGTCCCTTCCCTGTTGGCGGCTCCGGCTAGCAGTAGGTAGTCCAACTGGCCGGGGTGTGGACATGCGGGACTGCCTGGGGGTGGGTGGGGTGGGCGGTGGGTGGGGTGCATTAACCCACTTAGCCGGGGGTGCTCCTCGTCCGTTTGAAAGGGCTTCGGAGGTGACGGTACGACAAGAACAGGCTTCGTCCAGGCTGCCTGAGCAGTGCGATCAGGAGCGTGTAACAAGGGACGGAACGATGGACGCAATGACTGGTTGGTCAAGGTCCAAGTGCGGAGCAGGCCACCTTTTCGACTTTCAGCACGCCTGTGTCCAACCCCAAGCGGATATGCATCCGCCATATGCTGTAGCACTTACCTGGGGCCAAGTTTGCCGCAATCTGACGCTCCAACAGCTGCACCGCGCGGCAGAGAAAGACGTTATGCGGGGCTGCGTGGGGGTGTGTGGGGTGTGTTGACATGTTCAGCAGGGATTGGGGACAGGTAAGGTAGTGGATCGCCTGGGCAGGGGTTGCTGGGGGGCCTATCTGGGGTCCGGGATGGGCATGGGGGTGCTGTCAGAGTTAGCAGCACCTCGCCACAAGCGTAAGAGTCAGTGTGCAACGAATGCTCGACACCGCCGGGATGGGGTTGCTTAGGCCACGTGGTCGACAGGGGCTGGGGAAGGGGACTTCACGATCGGGCCTTCCACGCACCTGCAGGGAAAGCGTGGTCAGCTACGCCTGTTTCTCGTGCGATGGGCCTGAGAACCAGCTAGACAGGTAGCCAAAGACAGCGCGCGCCATCCCGACGAGTTCCGTGAGGTCGTCTGAACGCACACAACGAACACCAGGTTGTTAGACAAGCACACACAAGGCACAAGCCGGGTGACGTGGTGAAAGGACCCACCCCTGTCCGCCAGTGCCGCAACCTGCTCCTGCAGCACCGCCATCTGCCGTGCGTGCTGCTCCTGCAGCATCACCATCTGCTGCGCGTGCTGCTGTGTAAGTTGCGCCCGCAGCTCCTGCAGCTGCGCAAGTTGAAGTGTTTGACTTATCAGTAATTTGAACCCAGGCCTATAAGATGGCAGCAAACGTCAACACTGAACAGCAGCTGCACGTCCTGTAGCTGCTGTTCAGTGTTGACGTTTGCTGCCATCTTATAGGCCTGGGCTCAAATTACTGATAAGTCAAACACTGCACATTTCCGCAACACATATGATGGGAAGGAGCAGTCCGAATTGTGCGGGGTTTCGTTCGAACTCGGCGAGATGGGATGAAGTTCGCGTGTTATGCATCTGTCCTCGCCTGCTTCCTGCTTGTTATCTGAGTGAGTTTCTGTGGTCCATCTCAGCCGTCAGCGGCCTCGGGCCAGGGACCTACATACATCTGCTGCGCCGAATGCTGTGCGAGTTAAGGCAGTATTAGCACCCCGTATTACCATGGCCAAGTGCGGTCGACTTAGTACGCGTGTATGTGTAGGCTCTATGCATGCCTGAGATTAGACTCGGGAGTGCCCTGCCTGGACCGCCAATGCGTGGCGGGGCGCATGACGGGTCAGAGCAGGGCGCTGGGTGAGAGTCTTGCCATGAGCGTGTGGGCGCTGGGCAAGCTGCTGAATGGCGGTGGCAGTGGTGGTGGGACCAGCAACCAGGGACGTCTTGGTGTTGCTGTGATGGGCGGCCGTGTTATGGACCTGCCACGAAACGTTCGGAGGCAGCTAGTACCGTTGGATCGCACACCCAGTGTCAATGTTGCAGCACCTGCTGTCCAAACAACAAACGCCTGTCCACCACGCTGCATGGCACAGCCCTGATACAGTGTACGTACTGCAGGAGGGCAGCTGGCAGCGGCTCTGAGCCTCTGACTGCAACAGCCGGTGCTCTTGCGGACGAGCAGCTGGTGGGCGACAACGGCATGGTCAGCGAAGTGTTGCCATTGTAATGGGGGGTCACACTGGAAGAGGGGGGCTCCCTAGGCAGGAGGACTCCCCTGATGGGGACTCGCGGACTCCCCTGCAGATCAGCGGGATGTTGCCATCGCCATGCTTTGCAATGCCTAACCGTGCTCGGTGAGCTCGGTGCTCAGGCTCAACGCTCGGGTCTCAGTCCCCATGGCAAGGCACCGCGCCTGCTACTCCAGCACCTTCTTCGTTCAATGGTGCAACACGTACCGGCACACGTACCGTGTTACTGTACGTGTGCTGCAGGAATGATGCGCATGTGAACGCACGCCCCAACACCAAACCCAAACACACACAGCCTACGGTACGACGCGAATCAGCAGCCGTACACGCACGCCATCCCTCCAAGGTCCTCCCAAACCCCGAGAGCTAAGCATTGTACGAGCACTGTACTCAGGCGAAGCAGCAAGCCGTTCCCGCACGTTACCCCGCCCCCATGTTTGTGCGCATGTAGCTGTTTAGTCTCTCCCCGAACGCAGCCATCGCAGCTAGGGACGCCTCCACGTGCCACTCGCTGAGCGCGCAGCCGTTCAGACCACCACCAAGACCACCTGCCGCAGCCGCTGGCTTCAACTCCGCTGCCGCTTGCCTCACCCCTGCTGCTGCGGCTGCGCCTGCTGCTCCCGCTGCCATGGTTGATGTAGCAGGTGTCTCCGCCTCCGCTGCTGGTACGGGTGTCGCAGCCTCCAGGGCAGCACGGAGGGCCGAGTCGAGGTGCAGCAGTGCACCTGAATGGGGTGGTGGTAACGTAAAGGGCGATTACGTGCAGAACATTCCGTGGTGTGAGGTGCGGCTGCTCTATGAGGTCGAGTCGAGGTGCAGCAGTGCACCTGGGAGGAGGGCGGGGCAAGGGCGAGCAAGGTGGCAGGGGAGGGGCGAACCGGCGCCTGTGTAGGACCGCACGAGAACGGCACTGAAAGGGTTGGCTTTGCCGTTTGGTTGGCCCTATGTCATGTATCTTTGCGTGGATTCAAGGCCAGGAGCCACCAGGAGGCACCCTTGCAACCTCTGCGTATGTCTGTCCATACACCCACCGCCTGGATCCCACAGCTGCCTCCATATTCCCCCGAAACACACCAGGGTAAGTCAAACTGACGCCGCTGACCCTAACCAGCAGGGTCCAGTACGCAGTGCACTGTTGGCCCCCGACGGCCCCCACCTGACACCTCGAAATGCTCCCTCGCTCCCCTCAGCCGCCGCAACGGCTCGGGCAGCAGGGCCAGCGGCACGCACCCTGTGCCGCCACCGCCACCACTGGCGCCATTGCCGTTGCCGCCACTGCTGCGGCACTCACGGCCACGCACGCCGCCGGTCAGACTCCCATGTCCACCTTCCGCGCTGTGAACAGCCGTGCCGCCGCTGCCCCCATCCCCGCACCCCTGGTCCACAACTGCCCCTCCCACATCCTCCCCGCCGACCTGCCCTTCCCTTGCGTTTGCCCTCGCCCCTCCCGCTCCCTGGCCCCCCTGCTGCCCTTTCCCCTCTCCTGCTGCCTCCTCCTGCTGCCCCCTCCACTCGCCCTCCACCTCCACCGTGTGCTGCAGGCTCCTGGTGCTGCAGGCTCCTGGTGTATTAGCGTCTGTGTGTGTATTAGCATGGTGGTGGTGCTGCCCCCTCCACTCGCCCTCCACCTCCACCGTGTGCTGCAGGTTGATCTCCGCCGGGTGGCCCCCGCAGCGGGGGCAACACACCGCACGGTCGGACGCGCCGCCGCCACCACCACGCATGTCGCTGCCGGCTTCCAAGGGTCGGCCGTGCGTGTCAGCACCACAGGCCCACGGCGACCCCGGCCCCACTGCTGCTCCCGGTGCCTCTAGTGCTGCTACCTTTCGCACCGCCACAGGCGCAGGTGCAGGTGTAGGTGGCGACCCCGGTCCGCCAGCTGCTACCGTTGGCACCGGCACACGTGAAGGTGTAGGATCTGGCGGTATGCACCCAAGCAGGCGGGTGCTTGCCTCCGCCACTGCTGCTGCTGCTGCTGCTGCCCCTCCTGCCGCCGCCACTGCAGGTGGTAGGTTCGCTGGTGCAGGCGCCGGCGGTATGCACCCAAGCAGCCGGGTGCTGGCCCGCAGCCGCACCAGCTCCAGCCTCAGCGGGGGCAGGCCCGGGGGCAGGTGACACAGGTGGGCGGCGGGCGCCGCGAGGAACGCCGCCAGCCCCGTACGGCGTACGGCGGCGGTAAGGGCCTCTGCCACGTGGCGGGCGGTGGGGTCCTGGGGTGGTTGGAGCGGTTGAAGCCGGGGGTAGGGGGCGATGAAGCCTGGCGAATGGGCGGTGGGCTGGCTACAACTCAAAGGCCTCTCAACAACTCAAAGGCTGACAGCTGGAACTGGAAGCACACATGGCATGGCATGCCTACGCGCATAGTCGGACAAAGGTTCGCCCTTGCTCGGCACGCCCACCTTCATGTCCGCGTGCTTGCCCAGCAGCTTGACCCGCAGGTCCAGCGAGCGCCAGTGCCCCCCGGGGCCGGGTTCAGCAGGGCCGGGACCGGGCCCCTTCCGCGGCTCCCCTCTCAGCTCCCCAGCTCCCATGCCCGAGCCCGCGCCCTGGCCCTGGGCCTGGCCCTGGCTCAGCGAACGCCAGCAGCGGGACCCGGGACCGGGGCCGCCCGCTCCCTCCTCTTGCTGCCCCTCCCGTCGCCCCAAGCCCTGCCCCTGGCCCCAGCTCCCGTCACGCACACCGCTTGCCATCCCCTCCCTGCCCCCCGGCTGTTGCGGCTGCTGCAGCTCCTGCTGCGGGCAGCAGGACGAGAGCCTGGACCGCTTAGCCGGCCGGCCAGCCTCATCTCCCTCCTTGCCCTCTCCGCCGACCAGACCATGGCCGTGTGGCTGAACAACCTCGCCCCGATCCGCGCCCCTCGTCTTCGCCTCAGCCAGCAGCTGCAGAGGCAAAGGCATCCCCTGCTGCAGCAAGGGAGGCCTTTGTCCCTCCTTCTCCTCCCCTTCCTTCCCCTCGTCTTCCTCCTCCTCCTCCCCCTGACCCTCCTCCTCCTCGCCCTCCGGATCTCCATTCAGCCCCTGCAGCGAACGACCCGAGCGCCGCCTGCCGCCCCTGCGCCGTCGCTTCCGGGGAGTAAGGGGGTTACCGCCGGGCCCCTGCCCAGCGCTGCCCTCCACACCGCAACCCCGCGCACCTGCACACTGCGACTGCCAGCCCCGTCCACCGAAAGACGTTGGCATCCCGCCCCAAGGCGCTTGCTGCTGCTGCTCCCCGGTTCCTCTCCCCTCACCGTGCCCCAGCGCGCCCTGCGGCGCGCCCTGCTCAACGCACAGTCCTTGTTCCCCCGCCTCCGACCCCTCGTGCTGCTGTGCCGCCTCCTGCCCCTGCCCCTGTTCCTGCCCCTGTCCCTGCCCCGGTATCTGCTGCTCCTGCCCCTCCTGCCGGCCCTGCCCATCCTGCCCCCTCCGTGCTCCCCCCAGCATGACCACAAAATGGCACTTGGTGTTGGAGGACTCGACGGAGGTCAGGCGGACAGAGTCCCTGTGGGCATGGAGGGTGTGTATAACGGGTGCACGTGGATTAACATGCGGTGCTGCTGACCACAAAATGGCTCTTGGTGTTGGAGGACTCGACGGAGGTCAGGCGGACAGAGTCCCTGTCGCAAAGGGGGGACGGCACGACGTACGGCTAGGTGTGCATCGGTGCACGTGCACACCGCAAGATGTAGATTTTTGCTGCTGCATAGCCCCTACAATGTGCGCTCGATGGCGCAGTGGACGCGTAGCATCACGGCATGACGGGTGTGTATTAGCGGGTGCGTGTGTAGTACGCTACTAACGCAAGGTCTGCAGCTTAGCTTAATACACACCCACCCTTCCACCGCCAGCTCGATAGCGTAATGCGCGTGCAGCATTGCGGTATGTGGGATGTGTATTAGCACGGTGGTGATGCTCAGGTTAGCTAATACACACTCACCCCTCCAGCGCAAGCTCGATGGCGTAGTGCACGTGCAGCAACACGGTATGTAAAGTGTGTATTAGCGCAGTGTGTATTAACGAGGTGATGCTTGCTGCTGCACCCACCCCTCCACCGCCAGCTCGATGGCGTAGTGCACGTGCAGCTCCTCGTTGATGACGTGCAGCAGAGCCGTGGTGGTGGTGGCGGGCTGTGTATAAGCAGAGGGGGTTGTATTAGCATGGTGGTGCTGCTGCTGCTGCTGCTGCTGCCGGGCGGGCAGCTCCTCGTTGATGACGTGCAGCAGGGCCGTGGTGGTGGTGGTGGCGGGGTGTGTATTAGCGGAGGGGAGTGTGTTAGCGTGGTGGTGCTGCTGCTGCTGCCCGACATGCAGCTCCTCCCTGGTCCCATGCAGCAGGGCCGTGGTGGTGGTGGTGGTGGCTTGGGGCTGTGTGTTAAGGCGGTCGGCGTGGTGTTGGTGGTGAACCCCCTGTACGGCATGACCGTGGGCAGCTGGAATGGTGGGCGCTCCCGTACCAGTAGGCCCATTGGTAGTGGCCAGGGCGGGGGCAAGCGCTGTGTGTGGTGGGCCGGGGGCAAAGCCCAGCTCCTGCATTGTGTCGCGCAGGGTTGCGGCAGGGGGGGAGGGAAGTGAGTGGAGGCACAGGCGGATGGAAAGGCACGTTGCTGTTGTGAACGTTTTGTACGCCCATCAAGGGACCTCGCCAGACAGGCCTACCCGACCGCACCGCTGCCTCAGACCACCGCGGCCGCGGCCTTCACACATCCGTGGACCCTACCCCCACGCCAACCAACAACGCAGCCGTGTCAGAACGTGCGAATTGCCCTCTTGCCCTCAGCACGCCCGACCAACGCAGGTCCGAGAAACCCTCCACGCTCCGCCCCCACCTGCGTCAAAAAGGACGCGACGCGTTCTGCGTCGGCACGTGTCAGGACGTTGGAGAAGACGGAGCGCGCCTTGCCCAGCGCCCGGCCGCCCACGCCCTGCGCGGCATGGTGGTGGGCGGCAAGTGCGGGTGTATTAAGGGTTAATACACGTGGATTGGGGCTCCGCCGCGTGGCCCAGGGCCCGGCCGCCCACGCCCTGCGCGGCATGGTGGTGGGCGGCAAGTGCGTGTGTATTAAGGGTTAATACACGTGGGTTGGGGCTCCGCCGCGTGGCCCAGGGCCCGGCCGCCCACGCCCTGCGTGCCGTGAAACATGCAACATGGAGCATAAAGCTTGACGTGTGGAGTAAATGGGGAGTAACGTATGGAGGATGGAGCAGCAAGCACGGCGCGTGCAGCGTAAAGCAGCGCCAATGTATGCAAAAAAAATCTTGCCTCTCTCCTTTTGACGAACGGCGCCTGTTCCCACCCATGCTCATTGCCCCCACCTCATCCCCCGCCCCTCTTTACCCACGTTTAGGCCCTGCGCGCGGACGGTCAGCGCATGGGACCAGGGGCTCCGCACCGTCTGTCCTTGAAGCAGGTCTGTAGCCCGACCCCACAAGCTACCAAGCTGAAACCCGTCATGTTGCAACGGCATGTAACAACGACATGTAGCAGCGACACATGCATAAGTGGAAGCATTCGCGTAATCGCATGCTCGGCTTTGCTCGGCGCCCTCCCGAACCTCACGTTCAGGCATTGCGCGCTGACGGCCGCACGGCGCTCCAAGCCCCGCAGCTCGTAAAAGTACTGCGTGCCTGCATGCGGTTGAAGCACGACCACTCCTTCGGTTGTGTGTATTAGCAACCCGTGTGTATTAGCACCCTAATACACACTGTCTTCCTACAGGCCTGCAGCTCGTAGGAATACTGCGTGCCTGCATGCAGTTGAAGCGCAAACGCACACGCAAACGCACGAGGCTGAACGGCGACCCCTCCTTCGGTTGCGCGTTTCCTAAATCCTAATACACATCAACTCTATCCACAGGCGCCGCTGTTGCTGGTGTGCCCACCCAGGTTGAAGCGCAAACGCACGGTGCTGAACGGCAACCAAGCCCTCCGGCTGTGTGTATTAGCACGCTAACACACACCCGTTCCTACCCAAAGTGCTGCTGCCGCACCCACCCAGGTTGAAGCGCAGGCGCACGGTGCTGAACGGCAACCCATCCCTTGGCTGTGTGTATTAGCACCCTAACACACACCCGTTCCTACCCAAAGTGCTGCTGCCGCACCCACCCAGGTTGAAGCGCAGGCGCACGGTGCTGAACGGCGGCCGCACGCCGCACGCCGTGGCAGCCGACCCAGCCAGCGCCGCCGCCACGGCCCCTAGAGATCCCCCGTCGCCGCCACCATACGCGTGCACGCGCGTCGGACAGGGAGCAGCCCCAGTACCGCTGCCGCCGCCGCCGCCGCCGCCGCCGCCGCCGCCGCCGC
>VFQN01003728.1_pt1 | contig 21214 bp, 17 predicted proteins | sample 3512371 | NCBI WGS metagenome assembly VFQN01 (sample SAMN10412370, study PRJNA504923) | tailings metagenome | isolation source: Replicate 2 from Balatoc abandoned mine | place: Philippines: Itogon, Benguet | collected 2017-08-28
TCAAATTTGTTTCCATGATTAGAAGTGGGATTATTCATGATATTCTGCGCCTGAAGAGAGCACATCATACCAATAGCCACTACTAGTGAAGCAATTTTTCTCATCGTTTCGTTTTTATTGTGGTATTCTTTCTAAAGCCATCAGAAGTGCTACCGCAAACACTCCCCCTGTTACAAACAAGAGAAACTCCCTGCGATTCCACTTCAAAAGTTGGACGAATATAAATGAAATGAGTAAAATTGCCAGCACAATTATGATCTGTCCGGCCTCAAGTCCTAAATTGAACGCCAATAACTGACCGATGATACTTTCATCCTTTCCCAACATGCTTTTCAGGTAGTTACTGAAGCCCAAACCATGGATCAATCCAAAAAAAAGAGCAAAGAAATAGATCACCGGAAATTTGCTTTTGAAGTTAAATTTGGTGACAAACAAATTGCTGATCGCAGTAATTACAATGGTTACAGGAATCAAAAACTCGATCCAGGCTACCGAATAATTCACCACATTGAACACACTCAAAGCCAATGTAATGGAATGGCCGATAGTAAAGGATGTAATAAGGATCAATAACTTTTTCCAATCACTAAACTGATAACGGATACAAAGTGCCATCACAAATAGAATGTGATCGATGCCTTTTAGGTCGGCTATATGCTGGAATCCGGTTTCAAAATAGACTAAAAATTGATCCATAGGTGAATTGTAATTTTATTGTGACCTTTGTACTTGTAAAAGCAAGATTTTGAGATGGTAAATATAATGATTCAGTGGATGTTGATCGGATTGCTCAATGTAGCACATCCCTTTTTTATGTCAGTTATTGACATCAACCATAACCAAAAAGATGCAACCCTTGAAATTAGTGTTCGGGTATTTAGTGATGATCTGGAAAAAACCTTGCAGCAATTCAGCAAACAAAAGATTGACATCATTAACCCTGCCCAAAAAGAGTTGATTGAAAAACAATTACAGGCCTATGTTTCTCAGCGACTCAAACTAAACGTAAATGGCAAGCCTGTTAGCTTTCGCATTCTAGGATATGAACAGCAAATGGAAAGTACCTGGTGTTATTTTGAGGTCGGAAATCAACCATTGATTAATACCGTTGATGTTGACTGCAGTTTACTATACGATTACGAGTCGAATCAGGTGAATATTGTACATGTGAAAACAAAGGGAGTACAGAAAACGTACAAATTAGATTATCCGAAAAGAGAAACTAGTTTTCGATTTTAGAGGCTATTCAATAATACTGACCAATATCTTATCGATACGGTGTTGGTCCATATCAATGATCTCAAAACGGAACATTTTCCACTCCATCGTATCTCCGGTTACCGGAATTTTTTCGAGTTCATGAATAATAAAACCCGCTAACGTATCAAAATCGCGATCTCCTTCCATCATCCATTCTGTTTTATCAAAATGGGTAAGAAAGTCATAGAAAGGAATTTGGGCATCTACCAGAAAACTACCATCAGCTCTTTCCAGAATTTCATATGCTTCATCTTCTTCCTGAGGTATATCTCCAACAATGGCTTCTAAAATATCATTGAGGGTAATTAAGCCCAATACGGAACCATATTCATCCACAATAAAACAATGATGAATTTTGGTTTGCTTGAATTTTTCCAATACTTGATATGCAGTATTGTTCTCTGGTACATACATCGCGTCTTTCATCAGACTGCTGATCGTGGCATCTTCATGTGCCGCAAACAAGTCTTTAAGAGATACCACGCCTTTGATATGATCAATATCCTTTTCACAAACAGGATATACAGAGTGCATATTTTCCATCACTTCTCCCCTCACTTTGGTTACAGTATCATCTACTTCTAACCAAACAATATCACTTCTGTGGGTCATGAGTGAAGTGATGTTACGATCGCTCAAGTGAAATACCCGTTCAATAATTTCTTGTTCCGCCTCTTCAATAGTACCCTGTTCTGTTCCCTCACTGATGATTGCTTTGATTTCTTCCTCGGTCACCTGATTATCATTGGGCTTCATGTTCAGCAAACGAATAATGATATGGGATGACTTACTCAAAAACCAGATAAAAGGGAATGTAATCCAGGTAACGACTCTCATCGGACCCGCTACTGATTTTGCAATGCCTTCCGGATTACTCAGTCCAATTCTTTTGGGAACCAGTTCTCCCAATACCAATGAGAGATAAGTAACAATAATAACAATGATGATGGTGGCAATAGTACTGGCATATTCACCCAACGTACCATATTGAGAGAGCCAGTTTTTCAAAGGCTCTTTAAAGGTATCTCCTGAATAGATACCCGTCAATACGCCCACAAGCGTAATTCCAATTTGTATGGTGGATAAGAACGTGTCTGGGTGATTGGCAAGGTCTAAAGCTCTTTTTGCATCTGCATCACCTTTAGCCGCCTGCGCTTCTAGTCTAGCTTTTCTGGCTGACACCAACGCAATTTCTGCCATGGAAAAGAATCCATTCAGAATGATTAAACCGAGTATAATAAAAACTTCCGTCATGTTATTGTTTCTTATTTTTTTGTCCATCCAGATCTACGAGGACATAAGAAACGGTTTCTTTTGATCTTGTTTTTGGATTCAAAAAAGGTAAGGTCAACATACTTACCCCGAAATATTCTCCCTCAAATATAGTACTCAGATTGGGAAAGCGTTCTTGTAGCATCGGAACGGTTGATTTTTTGGTTAGAACAGCTTCGTCACTCATCAAAGCATCTAAAGACATTTTTCTCTGAAAGATATGCTTACCATAGAAGTGAAGAGCCCTGCTTTCATCAATTTCATACAAGATGACTTTATTTTTATTCAATTGCGCTTGGTCAATCACAGCTGCGGCTGTATTACCCATTTGATATTTCAATAACTGCGGATAAAAACCTGTCACCAATAGAAAATTAACCCCAATCACAGTATAAAGAGCCCAAATAAAAAGATGGTTGGGTTGTTTTCGGGTTCGAAATAGTAGCGCAATAAAACCTACACATCCAACTATCGACAAGAGCTTTAGCACTATAGAAATATGTGGAAAGGGCCAGAAGATTAATACAATTACAGCAACCCATAAGACTAAAAAAATAAAGCCGTGTATCCAAGTATAAATCTTTCTCCAAACCAACCATTGTTGTTCAAAAAGAATACGATGCAGAAAACGTGCAGACATAATGGACGCCAGAGGCAGAACAACAAAAATATAATGAGGTAATTGTGCTTGGCTTCTTGCCAAAATACAATAGGTAACGATGAAGCCGCCACTTGTGATCCATTCTTCTTTACCCGAAAGCTGGAATCGTTTTATCCACAACTCTCTAACTGCAATGATTAATCCTCCAAAAAAGAAAAAAATCCAGGGTAGAAAACTCCAGAGCATATTTTCCAAGAGAAAGGTAAAATGATTCATTTCATTGAATACATTCTCACCTGTATATCTACCAAAGCTTTGTGTCCAGTAATAAAAACGAAGACCAGAGTTGACGGGTTTACCATGAAAAATTTTACCCGGCTCCAGATCATACTGCTGGTATAATCCAATACTCATGGGTATCAGCAATACAGCTACTATTAATATCCCGATGATGTATTCCCATCTAAAAAATTGTTTCCATTCTCTTCGTAATACAAAATGAGGAACGAATGCAAAAGCTGGAACCATTAATGCGATAGGACCTTTGGTCATCATTCCACCTGCTATTGCTACAAATGCCCAGATAAAATGTTTCCATTTATTGTTTTGATACCAGACTGCTAATTGCCACAAACTAAAAGTTACCCATCCCAATAGCATGGTATCGCAACGAACATCATGCACCATTAAAAAAACGGCTTGCGAAGAAGCGAGCATGAGAGCAGACAACTGAGCGATTGTCTTTGTATAAAAAAGTAAGGCTAATCTATAAGTAGCATAAATGGCTAACAACAACATGAATACCGATGGAATACGATACGCCCAGTCATGTACGCCAAACAAACGCATGCTTTGCGAAGAAAGCCAGAATAGCATCGGAGGTTTATCCAAATAATCCTTACCTAAATCATACAACTTTAGATAGCTATTGTTCTCCAGCATTTCCCTACTCATCGATGCGTATTGCGATGCATCAATATCAATAACCGGAATACTCCACATGGCGAGAATGTATACCAAAAGACAGGCGAATAAAGTCCCTTTAAATAATCGGTCGTTCATTATGAAAGAGAGGTTTCATTTTGCAATAAAGTAATAGGACCTATTTTACGGTTGTAATAACCTGCTGTCAACGCTCCAATACCCGATCCCAATAATGCCCCAAACAAAATATCAATAGGATAATGCACTCCAACATACACTTGTCCGTAACTGATGGTAGCTGCCCACACGAATAACCATTTACCCCATTTGCCGAAAATAGGTTTGGTGGTGAGAAAAACGAACATGGCAAATCCAAAATGATTGGTAGCATGGGAAGATGTAAAACTAAATCCGCCGGAACAATGTTCCAGTAACAATCTCATTTTACCGATTAATAATTCTTCATTACAGGGGCGTATTCTCGCAAACCAATTCTTAATCAATGAGCTGCTCGCTTGATCTGTAAGGGCAACGTTGATGATTGCAAATAAAATCCAAGACCCGGCTTTTTTTCCAAAATTCACAATCGCCAAAACAATGAGAAATAAATAAAAAGGCACCCATAATTCAGAATCTCTCCAAAGTGGAAATATTTTGTCAAGCAACGGATGAGTGAATACTGTATTGATTTTCAAGAACAACCAAGTATCCCACTCCAAAATCGTATGAAGCAAGCGTTGGAAAAACGACTGTAATAAAAAGTAGTCAACCATGAGCGGATAAAGTTACACTATGTGTCGTTAATAAACCTTTAACAAAATATCTATTGAAAATGGAAGAACTCATTTTAAAAATGATTAATTTAAAGTATGAAAAAAATACTGCTTTTACTGCTGCTGTTCTTTTCGTGCACCTTAACTTTTGCTCAAACAACTGAAAAGAAGACAATCCATGTAACCGCTAGTCCGCATTTGAAAAACTTTCTGGATAATATAGCAAAGCAGAAACCAAGTATTTTAATGGAACCACCTGTTGTAAAGGAGTATCCCCAACAAATTACATTGCCAGATACTTTAAGAAAGAAGCTTTTAATCAAGGAAGTGTATCCAACACTCACAAATACAATCCCAGTTTGGTCTCCTGGCAGTGATTATGTCTTTAATATGCCCGGGACTTTTGCTTTTGATAAAGCCCAAGTAAAAATACATGTACCTCGAATGGTTACGGTGGTAAGTAATAAAAAAGCAGTCGCTTCAGAGAAAAATAATAACTCAACGAAAGAGTAACGCTACCTTATGATTTTTTAGCTAGAATAATCATTCTGGGAGACTTGCGTACATCATACCTTCCTAATTGATAATCACCAAATACTTCCTGCACCTGCATTCCTTGATAAGCCAGCATATCTGTAAAATCACCCAATGAAAATTTTGCTACTCGTTCTGTATAGAGGTGATGTGGTGTTGGATGTGTAGGATCCGTAATTTGAATCTGTTTGAAAAAATGATCTTCATCATGCCATTTGCTGATATGAAACATCACTTCTCCAACCTGCATCACAGTCGCTTTTTCTAAATGATCTTCCGCATGATGAACATTCAAATAATCAATAACAAAACTGCCACCATGTTGTAAACTTTGAGCGACCGTTCTGATGGCACTATCATGTTCACGACGTGTTCTGAAATAACCAAAGCTGGTGAAAAAATTAAATGCATAATCATAATAGTTCACCCAAAAAGGCAAACGCATATCATGCTGATAAAAATGTAAACTTTCTGTTTCCTGTTCTTTAGCCGCAACAATAGATGCCGCTGAAAGATCAATTCCTGTTACATCAAAACCCATATCAGCCAATGCCTTACTATGACGCCCTTTTCCACATGCCACGTCCAGCATACGGGAACCGGTTGGAGGCTGCAGATAGTGAATCAGTGTAGCAATAAAATCCATCGCCTCCCGATCATCCCTGTGCTGATACAATAAATGATAATAATGAGAATTAAACCAATCCCTAAACCACGCTTTATCCGGCATAAAAACACATTGATAGCGCAAAATTACATGAAGCAGCGCTACAAAAATTGAATTATGTTTGCAGCCGCAAAATTCTGGCAATATGGCACTTATCAAGAGCATTTCAGGTATCAGAGGAACGATTGGTGGCAAACCCGGCGATACATTAAGTCCACTGGATGTAGTTCGCTTCACCGCAGCTTATGGAACCTGGCTGTCCAAAAGAGCGGGTGACAACCAAAAAGTGGTAATTGGCCGCGATGGAAGAATTAGCGGAGAGATGGTTCAACGTCTGGTAGTAAGTACTTTGAATGCACTTGGACTGGATGTAGTAGATCTTGGACTCAGCACTACTCCTACCGTGGAAATGGCCGTAGTCTTCGAAAAAGCTGCAGGTGGTATTATTCTGACTGCCAGCCATAACCCCAAAGAATGGAATGCCCTGAAATTATTGAATGAAAAGGGAGAATTTATTAGCGGTGAAGATGGAGCAACTTTACTAGAGATCGCTGCTAAAGATGATTTTACGTTTGCATCAGTAGATAAATTGGGTGGCTATACTGTTAATGAAACAGCACTCCAACAACATATTGATGCCGTATTGGCTTACCCTTTAGTAGATGTTGCCGCTATTAAGAAAGCAAAGTTTAAAGTGGTATTGGATGCCATCAACAGCACCGGAGCCATTGCTGTTCCTGCTTTATTGAAAGCCTTAGGGGTTAAGGATATTACAGTATTGAATGGCGAAGTGAATGGAAAATTTGCACATAACCCCGAACCATTACCTGAACACTTAAGAGAGCTTTGTAATGAAGTCAACAAACAAAAAGCAGATATTGGTATCGCTGTAGATCCTGATGTAGATCGTTTATGTTTTGTTTGTGAAGATGGATCTTTATTTGGTGAAGAATATACCCTAGTTGCTGTTGCTGATTATGTGTTAAAAAATAGAAAAGGAAATACAGTCAGCAATATGTCCTCTACCCGTGCTTTGAAAGATGTTACCATCAAGCACGGCGGCACCTACACACCTAGCGCTGTTGGTGAAGTAAATGTTGTGAATAAAATGAAAGTCGTTAATGCAGTGATTGGTGGCGAAGGCAATGGCGGTATCATTGTTCCGGATTTGCATTACGGAAGAGATGCACTGATAGGCATAGCCTTGTTCTTATCGCATATGGCTTTGGAGCAGAAATCAGCGAAGCAACTGAGAAATAGTTATCCTGATTATTTCATGAGTAAGAATAAAATTGAGCTCACTGCCGGATTTGATCTCAAGAAAATATTCGAACACATCAAAAAGAAGTACAAACAACATCCGATTAATACTGAAGACGGCTTAAAGATCGAATTTGAGAATGATTGGGTACACTTGCGTACAAGCAATACAGAACCTATTATTCGTATCTACGCAGAAAGCAACTCCGAAACCGTTGCAGCAAATATTGCTAATAAATTGATTAAGGATATTCAGGAAGTGATGTGATTTTTAGTTGACAGTTGTTAGTTGACAGTTTACAGACTTGAAATATATACCCACCCATTTCCTTCTATCAACTGTCAACTAACAACTGTCAACTCATATCTATCAACCCATCTTGACTACACTTCCCCTACCTTTGCACCATGGAAAGAATATATCTCGATAATGCAGCTACTACCTCATTAGACCCATTGGTATTAGAGGCTATGATGCCGTATTTGACCAATCAGTTTGGTAATCCATCTTCCATTTACAGTTATGGAAGGGAAAGTAGATTGGCTATTGAGAACGCCCGTAAAACGGTGGCTAAAATATTGAATGCGCATCCTGCAGAAATATTCTTTACCAGTGGAGGTACCGAGAGTAGCAATACAGCCATTACCGCCGCAGTTCGTGATTTGGGTTGTAAACATATCATCTCTTCTGTAATAGAACACCATGCTACTACACATACTGTTGAATTTTTGTATCATTCAGGTGAGGCTGCATTGAGTTATGTAAAGCTGCTTCCCAACGGACATATCGATCTTGAAGACTTGGAACGCTTATTGGCTGAGAGTGAAGAGAAATGTTTGGTTACACTGATGCATGCCAATAATGAAATTGGCAATATCATGGATATCCATGCCGTAGGAGAACTTTGCAAATTGTACGGCGCCATTTTCCATAGCGATACCGTTCAAACGGTTGGGCATTTCCCATTTGATCTTCGCAATACACCCGTTCATTTCATAACCGGTGCCAGTCATAAGTTTCATGGACCGAAAGGAGTTGGATTGCTTTATATCAATGAGAATGTAAAGATCAAACCTTTTGTACATGGCGGTAGTCAGGAAAGAAATATGCGTGCCGGAACTGAGAATCTATATGGCATTGTAGGTTTTGCCAAGGCATTGGAATTGGCTACCACCCATTATGAGCAGGATAGCACATACATCAAAGGGTTGAAAATTTATATGATGGAGCAGTTGAAAAAGCATATCAAAGGGGTCGCTTTCAATGGTGACACATTAGGGCGCTCTTTATATACTGTTCTGAGTGTTAGTTTTCCTAAAACGGAAAAAAGTGAGATGATTCTCTTCAATCTCGATATCAACAATATCTGCGCCAGTGGCGGCAGCGCTTGCACGAGTGGGGCTGATCAAGGTTCACATGTAATCAGGGCCATCAATAATAACCCCAATCAGGTTACGGTTCGTTTTTCATTCTCTAAACATAATACCAAAGAGGAGATTGATCGTGTAGTAGAACAGCTTAAAGAAATGATCTAACACCTTTCCACATAAATATGTGATGTTGATGAACGGTTACAAACCCATGCAACCTTAGTTTATTTTCGCCTATCAAGTAATAAACTAAACGATTCATGAAACAACTTTTACTCTTATTCGTTCTCGCCGCAAGTATTCATACCACAGTAAGCGCACAAAGAGACAATAGCGATCTACCCTTACCTACTGCAAAAAGCATCTACGGAGAGATTGGAGGACCCGGTATTCTTTCTATCAACTATGACCAACGTTTTAAAGGACAGAAGGGCTTAGGATTCCGTGTAGGTGCTGGTGGAATTGGATTTTTGACTTCAGGTGTATTCGCAATACCTGTAGGACTCAACTACTTATCCGGTAGAAATGGTCATTATCTTGAACTTGGGGCTGGTGCCAGCGCTATTACTATTACTGATGGAGAAGATTTTTTTGAAAACAATTCTTCTACTGTTTTTGGCTACCTCAATTTTGGATACCGTTACCAACCTGAGAAAAACGGATTCACGGGCAGAGTTTTTGTTTCTCCTCTGATTACTGGAGCTGGCGTTTTCCCTTTTTATGGAGGTATTTCTTTTGGATTCAAGTTCTAATATCAAAGAGGCTGTATCAAAAACTGATACAGACTCTTTTTATGCAACAAATCCAAGTGTCGTTTTTTTACTTTTTCAATTTTCTCTTTTTCGCACCATGGACCATGGACTATAGACCATACCCCACTAGTTATAGTCTTCCTCTTCATCCGTAACATCGAAATTCATCTCACCAAGATTCATCATACTACCGATGAGATCTTTGAATTCAATACGACCTTCGATCGTCTTCTTACTGATAAGTGAATACGCTGCCAAGCCATGTAAAACAAACTCCATCAATAAAGCATTTTGTTGCTCATTGGCTTGTGGGAAATATTTTTTTACAAAAGCGTATAATCCATCTACTTTATACAAAGCCTGAATACGTACTTCATCTTTCATATCAGTTAACAGATCTACATGGTTTCCTCCATCAAACCAACGAATGATGGATTTATAAGGATTCTCCGGCTCTTTTTCTTCCACTGATTTTTTTCCTGCACTTCTTTTCTTCTTAATCTGATCAGGATTGGGAAAGTATTGTACAAACTGAGAGCGGATGGCTTTGTCTACGAGATTTACCGCTACTTGGTAAGGTCCCTCCTGCTCTCCTTCATATACCAGCTCTATCTTACCAGTGATCGCCGGGATAATTCCAGTTAGATCACTGATCCAAATTTGGGTTTGTTTTTCTTGATGAATCAAAGCTCTTCTCTCTGCACTACTTACCGCATTTTCAAAAGCAGCAATGGTTAAACGTGCGCTTACTCCACTTTTTTTATCTACGTATTCATTATTTCTTGCTTCAAAAGCTACTTGTTCGATCAACCGTTTCACTAAATCACTCACCTCTACTTTCGAAGCCTGATCTGCCGGAATTTTTGCTTCTTGTTCCGTAATTGCCAGTGAATTTTCGATGGTTTTTGGATAATGGGTAAGTATCTGGCTTTGTATACGGTCTTTCAAAGGGGTAACAATACTGCCTCGATTGGTATAATCTTCCGGGTTAGCTGTGAAGATGAATAAAATATCCAGTGGCATACGCAACTTAAAGCCCCTGATTTGAATATCTCCTTCCTGTAAAATATTGAATAATGCCACCTGAATTCTTGCCTGCAAATCCGGTAATTCATTGATTACAAAAATTCCTCTATTACTTCTGGGAATAATCCCGTAGTGAATCACTTTCTCATCAGCAAAACTCAATTTCAAATTTGCCGCTTTGATAGGATCAATATCGCCAATCAAATCTGCAACACTCACATCAGGAGTAGCTAATTTTTCTCCATATCGTTCATTTCGATGCATCCATTTGATGGGTGTATCATCGCCATGTTCTGCGATTAGGTCTCTTGCAAACTTACTCATGGGCTGCAGTGGATCATCGTTGATCTCAGATCCCGCAACGATAGGAATATACTCATCCAGCAAATCCACCATTTGTCTGGCCATCCTGGTTTTTGCCTGTCCTCTCAATCCCAGAAAAAGCATATTGTGTCTGCTCAAAATAGCTCGCTCTGTATCAGGAATCACAGTGTCTTCATATCCAATAATTCCTGCAAAGGGATTTTCTTTTTCTTGAATAGAGCGAATCAGATTTTCCCTCACTTCATCTTTTACAGAACGTGATTGATAACCACTTTTCTTTAACTCTCCTAGTGTGTTGATGTGCTGAATCTTCATTAATTCTTATTCTTATTGATGAAATACTTTTTTAAAGCTGATGATTTGGGTTTTAAACAAAGAGAAAGAAGAAAAGAGATGACGAGTGTCGTTCATTAATACACAGTTCTTCTTTTTCCACTTTCAAAATCTTTGAAAATAAATGCGCCTAATTTATCTAGACTGGCAAAAAATGCTTTGCCATTATTCATTTCAGTAAATTCTTGTACAAAGCTTTGCAGATAAGGATCTGAGGCAATCATAAAAGTCGTGATTGGTATCTTTAGCTTTTTACATTGTGCTGCCAGATTAATACACCTGTTCACTACTTTTCTGTCTAACCCAAAACTATTCTTATAATATTTTCCTCCAATCTTCAAACAAGTGGGTTTACCATCGGTGATCATGAATATTTGTTTATTCGGATTTTTTCTTCTGCGTAAAAGGTCCATCGCCAACTCTAATCCAGCAACTGTATTGGTATGATAAGGGCCTACTTGCAAATACGGCAAATCCTTGATCTCAATACTCCATGCATCATTCCCAAACACCACAATATCCAAAGTATCTTTTGGGTATTTGGTGGTAATCAACTCGCTCAAGGCCATCGCTACTTTTTTAGCAGGCGTAATACGATCTTCTCCATATAAAATCATGGAATGAGAAATGTCGATCATGAGTACAGTTGATGTCTGCGTTTTGAAGTCACTTTCCCTGATTTGAAGATCTTCTTCTTGCATCGAAAAACTCTCCACTCCTCTATTGATCTGGGCATTGCGTATGCTCTCGGTAAAATCAATTTGTTCCAACATATCACCAAACTGAAAGGGTCGGGTATCCGGATTAATCTCATCACCCTGACCCGGTTTAAAGGTTTGATGGTTCCCTTGTCTGCTTTTCTTCAATTTTCCAAAAATCTCTTCCAGACTTTTCTTCCGAATGGTTTGCTCTGATTTCGCGGTAATAGAGAAGCTTCCGCTGGCGGGGTCTTCTGATAAATAACCGTTTTGTTTCAGGTCTTCAATGAAGTCTCCCATTCCATAATCGTTATCGGTAAGCTTATATTGCTTATCCAACTCATTCAGCCATTGTAGCGCTTCTGAAGCATCTCCATTGGTATAGGTAAGCAATTGCATGAACAGATTCAATAGCTGTTCAAACTTGGTCTGCCCATTCTCATTGGGATCAAAATGTATAAATCGGTGTCCTAACATGTTGTTGCAATTTAACAAGCAAACAAACAGGATGGTTTGCGATATACGTAAAAGTAATGGTTTGGTCAGGTTACTAAGCAATGATTAGTAACAGCTGTTGAAACTTGATTCGACCATTCATATTGGGATAAAATGCATAAATCGGTGTCTTCGCATGTTATTGCAATTTAGGAAGTAAATCAACAGAATAGTTGATCATACCCATAAAGAGGCTTTAGTTGACCAATAAATAGAAAACATTAAGAGATCAAATAAAATAGTTAACTAACAATATATAGAATTTTTTATTCAGCAACCAATTATTGAGAGCATATGTATTTAATGTTTTAGCTAGTTCATAAATCACAGTAAAATACTTTAACAAATCTTGCACAATTTTTACCTCACGTCACAAAACCAAATAAAAGAGGTGGCGTTATTCATGAAAACTATAAACCAATGAAAAAAATTTTACTCTTAGGAGTGTTATTGATCTCCTTCTATGCACATGCACAACAAAATCAAAAAGTAAATCAATTACTAAAAATTAGAGAAGATGAATACTTCGCCAATAGAGATAGTGCAAATTTAGACCCTTATTATGCCTTAAAAAAACTCATACTTGGTAATAAGCGATTTTATGATGAAAAGAGTATCAGACCTAGGCAATCCAATGAGTTTTTAAAAGATGCAGGATCGGGTCAGAAGCCTTTTGCCACTATCATTGGCTGTTCAGATAGTCGAGTGCCAAATGAAATAATATTTGATCAAGGTGTAGGTGATTTATTTATTGTTCGCACAGCAGGGCAAGTAATGGCAGAAGCCTCGTATGGCACTATTGAATATTCTACTGAAGTATTAAAAACAAGATTAATAGTAGTGTTGGGGCATGAGTCTTGTGGTGCAGTAGATGCAGCTATAAAACTTCCTAGTAACCCTCCAGGGCATGTTGTAACACTCATCAATGCCATCAAGCCAGCCACCATGAAAGCAAAAAAACAAAATCTGAGTTCAAAAGAAAGTCTTGATCTGGTTATCAGAGAAAATGTAATTCAACAAGTGAATTTACTTAGAGACTTAGAACCAGTTTTAAGCAATCGATATCAAAAAGGAGAAATTTTAATTGTGGGCGCTGTGTATGATATTGACTCAGGGTTGGTAAAATTTATTGAAGAGACTATCCAATCGTTACCTAAATTCTCACAAAATCTTAGTAAATAACTATTAATAAGACCCTTTATGCGATAAAATAGCATCGTATAAAGGGTCTTAGTGTTTATATCTATGAAAAAGAAATTACAAATTCTGATTATCGTATTATTTCCTATTGGCTTATACGCACAATTAGCTCCAAATGAAGACCAACTTGGAGCATGGTATATGTATTTTTTTCAAAAAAAAATCCCTAACTCGCAATGGGGATTTCAAGGAGATTACCAATATCGATCATGGAATGGTGGTTCCGATTTAGAACAACTGTTATTAAGAAGTGGTATTACCTATAAGCCAAAATCTAATGACATTACTTTTACGCTTGGATATGCCTATATCTCTACTGGAGATTTCGGAACAATCAATAAAAATACTTTCCAAGAAAATAGGTTGTATCAGGAAGCTTTGATTCCGCAAAAAATTGGAAGTCGGTTTTTCTTAACCCATCGCTTTCGTTATGAACAAAGATGGATACAAAATCAAGACTTCAGAACCAGATTCAGATACAACATATTCGTCAATGTCCCTTTGAATAAAAAAGTAATTGAAAAACAAAGTATTTATCTAGCTTTTTACAATGAGGTATTCCTTAATGGACAAACAGACATAGGAAATGGACGTACGGTTCAGTTATTTGATAGAAACAGAACTTATATCGGTTCAGGTTATGGAATTAACAATCATTTACGTGCGCAATTAGGATGGATGCAACAAACTACTTCTATTTGGCAGAAAGGACAATTACAATTGAGTTTACATCATAACTTTTGATGTTTACTTTGACATCAATTTTATGATAGCTATCTACATTGTAGACAAAAAGGATTTTCATGTAATACTGGGCATAAAGAAAGCTACCAACTGTTAAATACCTGAGCAGGTTTCTCTCTTCTAAGTTTTATAAAAAGGAATGGGTATATCAGAAAATCTGATATACCCATTCCTTTTACATACCATTCTGGATTATTATTTTTTTTCAGCAGAATCGGCAGCCATCATTTTACCAGGTATTTGTAACCTTGGATTATACATGGTTTGCATTTGCGAGATCGCCTGTAAATAATTCTCTGATCCACGCTTCTCTGCTTCCATTAATTCGGCTTTACGACCTGTTAATGAATTGTAGAACCTAATTTGTTGTTCCAAGTCTTTTTTTACCGAATTGGATACTTTATTAGCTAAGACCGTATCCCCTGCCAAGTAGCAAGCTTCTAAGAATAGCAATGAATTTCGATTATGGATGTTACCACGACTTGCCATACCATAAGGCATGTTTTCATCCAGCATCATTTTATCGATCTGATTCAATACTTTTTTTGCTTCCTCCTTACGATTCTTACTCGCCAGATCCAGTGCCAGATCTGCATAAGCTGAACGCAAGCTATTTAACTGGCGACGGTTCTCTTCATCAAAGTATACACCCGGTACATTTGCATTACCAAACTTGAACTTATTGGTTACTTTATCGAGCATGAAATCAGTATTCACACGGTCATTCTCAACAGGAACCAGTCTATAAGTCAAGCCATCTCTACGAAGAAACTGCTCGAATCCGATATTATCCACTGATGGAGATGTGAAATAAATAGGACGCTGCCATTTGTTCGCCGCAATGATATTCAACACAGCAAGATCATTTTTCATCAATGTATTTCTACCGATTTCAAAACGAAGTTCATTCACGATACTATCCGTTGCATTGGCTGTACCGTTTTTAACCACACCATCACGATCAACAGGAATAGATACTTTCTTCACCGGATAGCTATAGTTATTATCTGCATTATCGGCTCCTACATAATTCTTCATAAGATCATACAAATCGTAGTAACGATTCTCCGGAATATTCGGATCAGGTCTGTATTCAATGTAATCACGCTTACCGCCTTCAATTTGTTCAGCAGTCCATATCACATCGATAGGCGCACTTTCATTCACTTTATAACGCAGTTGATTGATATACCAATCGATACCTAATAAACTATAGTTGATCACTCTCACATCTCTTCTAATACCTTCTACTTCCTGCGCATACCAAAGCGGGTAAGTATCATTATCACCAAACGTAAATAGAATAGCATTTGGCGCACAGCTTTCAAGGTAATCGCGTGCCATATCCGGCGCTACTGTTTTCTTACTTCTATCATGATCATCCCACTCTTGCTGTGCCATCAACACCGGAACAGCAAGTAAGCAAATAATAGTAGCCAGCATTGCACTCATACTTGCTTGCTTTACTACTTTGTTCAGCCAGTCTCCAACTCTCAATACTCCTAATCCAATCCATACAGCAAATGCGTAAAAACTTCCTACATATGCATAATCACGCTCACGAGGTTGGTACCCAGGTTGATTCAGGTAAAGTACAATCGCAAAACCAGTGAAGAAGAACATCAGGAAGTTCACACCAAAATCATCACCACGTTTTTTGTAGTGATAGAACAATCCCAGCAATCCTAAAATCAATGGTAAAGCAAAAAGCTTGTTATTCGCTTTGTTGTTTTTTAAAGAATCAGGCATCAAGTTTTGATCACCATAAATTACTTTATCTACTACTGGAATACCTGTGATCCAGTTACCATCACGAACATTACCTGTAAAGAGACCTTGGTTATCATTTTGCTTACCGGAGAAATTCCACATAAAATAGCGGAAATACATCCAGTTGATCTGATAGCCAAAGAAGAATTTAATATTATCTGCCTGATTAGGTTCACGCTCCCAACTTCCATCACTCATTCTATTGATGCCTAAGTAAAAAGCATAGTAGTCCTGATGGTTTTGATCATTATTGATATCCCATACACGAGGAAACACCATTTTATCTTCCGCTGCAAACACATATTTTCTGTCTTCTCCTAGCTGAATGTATTGATCTCTGGCTTTTTGATAACGCATACCGGTAGACTTCAGATCAATCGGACGAGAAGTAAATTTTTGTCCATATAACAATGGGAAATCTCCATACTGCTCACGACCCAAATAACCCACCAAGCTAATTGGATTATCAACGTTATACATGTCTACTGATGGATTGGCATTACTACGAATCATGGTGGTTACATAAGTACTGTACCCTATCAGCATGAAAGTGATACACCACAAACCCAAACGTAAATATGCCCAGTTCTTACGAGCTGCATATTTTAATCCGTACCAGATCAATCCGGCCAATAACAAGAAGAAAAAGGCGAAACCAGAGAAGAAAGGCAGTCCGAATCCGTTAACAAACCAACGATCAAACGTACCTGCAAACTTCACGGTATATTGAATAACACCCACTTGAACAACCCCTGTAATTACACAGGCTAATACAAAAAAGATATAGATGCCGCCATAAATGGCTTTTTTCTGTTTATTCAATCCTTCCACCAAAAACAGAAGCCCGATTGCTGCTGCTGTACCTAAAATCATTAATCCTGCAAGCGTACTATCCATAGAAGGATTTCTTTCTGAAACCTCTCCTTTTGCTGCAATGAGTGCACCGATAAAAGCCAGTACACCACCAATTCCTACCAAACGTAAAAACCACTTGCGCAATACGTCGTATTTAAAATTATCACGCTTACGGAAATAGTACACCATTACGATGGCTGGAATGGTCAAAAGGTTCAATAAATGTACCCCGATGGAGAGTCCCATCATAAAGAAGATAAACACAATCCAACGATCAGCTCCGGGTTCATCAGCATGGTTTTCCCATTTAAGGATGGCCCAGAATACGATGGCAGTAAAGAAAGAGGACAATGCATATACTTCCCCTTCAACAGCACTATACCAGAATGAGTCGCTGAAGGTATATGCCAATGCACCTACAACACCTGCTCCCATAATGCTCCACAACTGCGCACCACCAATGGTGTCGGAAGTTTTTACGTTTACGATTCTACGAGCAAAATGGGTGATCGTCCAAAACAAGAATAAAATAGTAAATCCACTGGCCAATGCACTCATTACATTCACTGCTTTGGCTGCAGCCATTGGATTATCACCAAAAACAATGATGAATATGCGACCCAATATCACAAACAAGGGAGCACCGGGTGGGTGTGGTATTTGCAGACGGAAACAACTGCTCACAAATTCGCCACAATCCCAAAGGCTTCCTCCAGCTTCAGCGGTTAAAATATACACGGTACAGGCAATGAAACATACGACCCAACCGACCAGATTATTAATACGGGTAAACTGCATATTGGTTTTGGTTTTTAAAGACTGGCAAACATACCTTATTAATGCTAAAATTGAAAATGAGAGCCAGAGAATCAGTTTTTTTAAGAAAATGTTAGTAACCAACTGATTTTATGCCTTATAGAGGGCGTTTGACACCATTTAAAGTTTCTTGATCTCTTACCAAAGTTTATACATGGATTTCCTAAAGTATCATCAAATACAGTTTCCTTACTACCTTTGCACCCCATGAGTCAGAAGCGTAGCGTTGCATTTCACACCTTAGGTTGTAAACTGAATTTTTCAGAAACTTCTACCCTTTCCAGAATGCTGGAACAGGAAGGTTTTGAGAAAAAAGAGTTTGATGACCTGGCAGACGTGTACGTGATCAATACCTGTTCTGTAACCGATAATGCAGATAAAGAATGTCGGCAATTGGTGAGACGTATACAACGCCGTAGTCCAGAGAGTTTTGTGGTGATTACCGGTTGTTATGCGCAACTAAAACCTAAAGAAATTGCAGAAATACCTGGTGTAGACCTTGTATTGGGTGCAGCAGAAAAATTTAATATCGCTACTCATATCCACGAACTTTCCAAAGGTGATCCTACTCGCATCTGTAGCTGCGATATTGAAGAAGTAAGTGGATTCAACGCCTCCTTTTCACAAAACGACAGAACACGTACTTTTTTGAAAGTGCAAGATGGCTGTGACTACAACTGTTCTTTTTGCACCATTCCCATGGCGAGGGGCAAAAGCAGAAGTGACAGTATTGAAAATGTAGTTAAGCAAGCAGTACTATTGGCAAGCAATGGCGTTAAAGAAATTGTTTTAACAGGTGTGAACCTGGGTGATTTCGGTAAGGGCGCAGATGGAGGCAGGCATCAGGAAGATTTTTATGCACTGATTCAGGCATTGGACAAAGTGAATGGTATTGAACGCTATCGCATATCCTCCATAGAACCCAATTTGCTAACCAACGATATCATTGCTTTTGTAGCCAATAGCGATAAGTTCATGCCCCATTTTCATATCCCTTTACAAAGTGGCAGCAATGAGATTCTAGGATTGATGCGCAGAAGATACAAACGCGAACTCTATGCTGAGCGTGTTGCACTGATCAAAAAGTTGATGCCACATTGTGCAATTGGCGTGGATGTCATTGTTGGCTTCCCCGGTGAAACAGATGCACATTTTCAGGAAACTTTTGATTTTCTACATTCATTGGATGTTTCCTATTTACATGTGTTTACCTATTCAGAAAGAGACCACACCAAAGCATTGGAAATAAAACCCGTGATTCCTATTCCGGTAAGAAATGAACGCAACAAAACACTGCGCAATCTCTCTTACATGAAAATGCAATACTTCACTGAACAACACCGCGGACAAACGCGCAAAGTTTTATTTGAAGCATTTGAAAAGAATGGAATGATGGAAGGATATACAGATAATTATATCCGAATTACAACCCCATACAGAAAAGAATGGGCGAATGAGATTGTGGACTGGAAAATATTGTAGTGAGGAGTGAGTAGTCAGTAGTGAGTGACTTATTTATTTTCTTACTCACTACTGACTACTCACTATTCACTATAAAGGAGATAAATATTCAGCAGGAAACTCAACCACCATCACCTGACCCAAACTCTCCAACTTTACATACACTTTTTTCTTCCCCCCTCTGATCACAGTTCCTTCATTACCCATGAATACACCATGATTCACCATGATCTTCATTTCAGCCTGATAACCTTCTTCACTTAAAATAGCCAGACTGGCATCTTTTTCGGCGAGGTATTTTTTAATGGTCATCACTTCTTCATCTTTGATCACTGCAGGCTTGCCTAGATAATACACGAAGTTCAATACCCCATCTGTCATTAACACTTTGGTGCGTTCAGAGGGATCAATATGTACAAAGACGTAGGATTTAAAAAGAGGATCTTCAATGATTTTTTTACGGTCGCTCCACTGACGCTCTACTTTCTGCAAAGGGCACCAGCTCTCTATTCCTTTGCGCACCAACAAACTGTCAATTTTTTTCTCCCATCTGGGTTTGGTGTACAATGCGTACCATTTTTTCTCGGGTTCCATGTGCTCACTTAGGTCTTTAAAACGAAACAGGCATTACAAGTGTAATGCCTGCAAACATAATAAAATCATGGCTATTTCACAGCAGCAGTGGCTTTTGTAAACTCTGAAGACAATCCACTGAGCACTTTTACAGTTTCTCCAATGTGCATATCGGTTTTCAAAGCCCTCAACCACGCCTGATAGCGCTCCCCTTTGTTTTTATCCGGATTATTGAAAAATTTATCCTGATCACTCACTGCTGGTACTACATTCATCTCCTCTTTTAGTCTCAACAAGGTATTATTCTGTGAAACGGTTGAACGAATACGCTTTTGCAAGGATTTATATTTATCGAGATTCAAACTTGCAGGCTCTTCACTTAATCTTGACAACCAGATTAAATTATCCTTCAACAAATTAAGAGAAGAATTTTGCTTCACTCGTTCGTTTTCCGCCTGTATGACTTGGTCATGTCCATAATCTTTGTGCCAAGTAAGATAAGTGGCTTTATCTATTTGATCCCAAGGCAATGCATGGGGCACATCTTTCTCGCGAATTTTGAGGTACTCATAACTATCCGGTAGCACAATATCTGGCTCAATACCTTTCAACTGAGTTGATCCTCCATTGATACGGTAAAACATTTGGAAAGTGAGTTTTACCGCACCCATATCTGTTCTCCCACTGTTCATATCTACTACATTACCAAAAGGCACTGTTTTCTGCACCGTACCTTTTCCGTAAGTAGAAGTACTACCAATCACTACACCTCTCCTATAATCTTGAATTGCACCCGCAAAGATTTCACTTGCTGAAGCACTCAATTCGTTCACAAGTACTGCTAGCGGACCATCATACAATGTACCTGGACGTTGATCACCGTATACATTCGCCTTTCCATCTCTATCACGCACTTGTACAACAGGACCTTGGTTGATGAATAAACCCACCATTTGTATCACTTCATACAATGAACCACCACCGTTGTTGCGCAGATCAATCACGAGTCCGGTAATATTTTCTTTTTTCAGTTTGATGATTTCTTTGGCAACATCTTCAGAACAACGATTACCGTTTTCTCTTTCATAGTCTGCATAAAACTCGGGGAGCCAGATATAACCAATCTTTTCTTTGCCTTCATTTACTACAGCACTTCTGGCAAATGTTTCATCCAATACAATTTCATCTCTTTGTAAGATGATGGTCTTAATCAGTCCGTCTGATTTTTTCACAGTCAAACGCACTTCTGTTCCTTTATTACCACGAATTAATTTCACCACATCTTCGGTAGCATACCCAGCCACATCCACAGGTTCAGCAGCACCTTGTGCAACTTTGAGGATGGCATCATTCACAGATAATTCACCTGATTTAAATGCAGCACCTCCCGGTTGTATAGAAGCGATTTTTACGCCATAATCATCCTCTGTTAATTGCGCACCGATACCATAAAAACGTCCACTCATTTGCTCATCAAAAGATCTTTTTTCAACCGGAGCAAAATA